>ERZ772932.319-NODE-319-length-27827-cov-3.454306_pt1 | contig 27827 bp, 25 predicted proteins | sample MGYA00511684_ERZ772932 | MGnify/ENA primary metagenome ERZ772932 (study PRJEB29015, sample SAMEA2738078) | human oral metagenome | biome: human oral; feature: human-associated habitat; material: saliva | place: China | collected 2210 ...
TTTAGCGATTATCTGCGAGACCGCAGCCGTAAACCGCCGCCAGAAGAAGATGGGCTATAACGCGGCGAAGGAACTCTACCGCCGCGTCAGCGAAAATATGGCAAAGAGCGCCGAGGAACACGAGAGAGAGCGGCGCGAAGAAGAACTGATTGCCGAGCGGAAGCGCATCGGCGAGGCACTGAACCTGGAGGTCAAGGACAAAATTCTGGGCCACCTCGACACGATAGACCAGAGCGATCTCCCGCCGCACTACGGCGAGTTTGAGCGCAGCGGCTACCGGATTGAGTCCGACAGCGCGGATGTCGGGGAGTTGAATTAAAAGAAAGCGAGGGCTTCACTTGCGAAGACAGTCGGAACAAGAGCCGCTCTCCCGCCACACGAGTTTTCGAATCGGCGGCGCGGCGGATTATTACTATGAGCCGGAAACGGCCGAAGAGCTCAAGTCCCTGCTTGCGCGCTGCAAGGCCGAGGGCATCCCGAGCGCAGTGATCGGTAACGGTTCGAACCTCCTGGTCGGCGACAAGGGCTTTCGCGGCGCTGTGATACGCCTCGGCGAGGGCTTCGGCGCCATCGAAGTGAACGGGAACCGCCTGAGAGCCGAGGCGGGGGCGCTGCTTGCAAAACTGGCGCGAACAGCCGCGAATGCGGGGCTTAGCGGACTCGCCTTTGCGGCGGGCATCCCGGGCACGGTCGGCGGCGCGCTGGTCATGAATGCCGGCGCTTACGGCGGCGAGATGAAGGATGTTTTAGAGAGCGCCGAGCTCCTCTTGCCGGACGGCAGCGTGCGCTGCTTTACCGGGGAAGAGCTGGAACTCGGCTACCGGCACAGTAACATTCCTGCGCTGGGGGCAATTGTGCTCTCCGCGACCTTTGTTTTAACGCCGGGTGAGAAAGAAGAGATACTTGCGGAGATGAAGCGCTACGCAGAGTCCCGCCGCGAAAAGCAGCCGCTTGCATTTCCGAGTGCGGGCTCTGCCTTTAAGCGCCCGCCGGGCGACACGGCGGCGCGGCTTCTCGACGAGGCGGGCTGTAAGGGGCTTCGCATCGGCGGCGCGGCCATCTCGGAAAAGCACGCGGGCTTCCTTGTCAATCTGGAACATGCGAGCGCTAAGGATGTGCGCGCGGTGCTCGCGGCGGCGGCAGAGCGGGTCGAAGAATGCTTCGGCGTGCGGCTCGAGCCCGAAATTCGCTTCCTCGGGGAGTTCTGAGCATGTCGTTTTCAGCGGAGGTCAAGGAAGAACTTGCCGAGATGGTTCCGTCAGAATTCTCGCTCTTTACGGCGGAGTTGCAGGGCTTGCTGCTCTACGGCGCGAAATTGACGGAAAAAGAGGACGGAACGGAGCTTCGCTTCCTCAGCGAGCACGAGGAAAGTGCGAAGAAATACTTTACATTCATAAGAAAAACGGATAGAATCAAAACAGATTTTGCCATCACAACGCAGCATCCGAACGGGAAAAACAAGGCCTGCACTGCCTTTCTCTCCCGTGAGGACGCCGCCGTGCTCCTTGAGAGCGCCGCGCTCGACTATGAAAACGGGGAGTTGCAGATCGGCAGAAAAGCAGAGCAGAAGCTCTCCGGGGAGGAGGAGCGACGCGCATTTTTGCGGGGCGCCTTTCTCGCGGCGGGGTCTGTTTCCGATCCCGAGCGTTTTTATCATCTGGAGTTTGTCTGTCCGGATGAAAACAAGGCTTGGTATCTGAAATTGCTCCTCTCCGCCCTCGGTGAGACGGCCGGAGTTGTGCAGCGAAAAGGACACTATGTCGTGTATCTCAAGGACAGCGACGGCATTGTGGCTCTGCTCGGCATGATGGGAGCTTCCCGCGCGTTGCTTGCCTTGGAAGAAATTCGCGTGGTGAAGGACATGCGCAACCGTGTGAACCGCACAGTCAATTGTGAAACGGCAAATTTACAGAAGACGGTGGCGGCAGCTTTAAAACAGCGGAAGGACATCGAATACATTCGCGATGCGGAGGGATTCGAGAATCTGCCGTCGACACTTGCAGAGATGGCGGAAATCCGTTTGGAGTATCCGGATGTGTCCCTCAAAGAACTGGGGACGTATCTGAATCCGCCGGTCGGCAAGAGCGGTGTAAACCACAGATTGCGGAAACTCTCGGAGTATGCGGATGAGTTGCGCGGACACGAGAAAAGAGGATAAAGATGATTAAGAAGTCTATGGTAGTGAAGTTAAACGGAAAGGCGGATGCCATGCCGGCTGCGATGCTGGTCCAGGTTGCGAGCCAGTACGAGAGCAGCATCTATGTGGATGATGCGGACAAGCGCGTCAACGCAAAGAGCATCATGGGCATGATGACCCTTGGGCTCGCAAACGGTCTGGAAATTGTCGTGACGGCAGACGGCAAGGATGAGGACGCCGCAATCAGCGGCATTGAGGAATATCTCTGCCAGTAAGCACAGAGAAGACGGAGTTTTAAGCCGGGCGAGTTCGCCCGGTTTTTCTTGTTGCCGCAGAAAGGGCGTTGGAGGTTTTCAGTGGCATTCACACATTTGCACGTACACACGGAATATTCGCTGCTTGACGGCTCCGGAAAGATACCGGAGCTCATTCAGCGCGCAAAAGACCTGGGACAGACGGCGCTCGCCGTGACCGACCACGGCGTCATGTACGGCGTGATCGATTTTTATAAGGCGGCCAAGGCGGCAGGCATTAAGCCCATACTCGGCTGTGAGATTTATGTGACGCCGGGATCCCGCTTTGACCGGGACAACAAAAAGGGTGAGGCGCGCTATTACCATTTGATTTTGCTCGCGGAGAACAACGAGGGCTATGAGAACCTCACGAAGATTGTCTCGCGGGGCTTTGTGGACGGCTTCTATTATAAGCCGCGCGTCGATTTTGAGACTTTGCGCGAGTTTTCGAAAGGCATCATTGCGAGTTCCGCCTGCTTAGCCGGCGAGGTGGCGCGAAACCTTGCGGTGAACCGCTATGAGGACGCCAAGGAAGCAGCGCTCCGCTACCGCGATATCTTCGGGGCGGATAACTTTTTCTTGGAGCTTCAGGATCACGGACTCGGTGTCCAAAAGGCGGTCAATCAGCAGCTCATACAGCTATCGCAAGACACGGGTATCCCGCTGATTGCGACCAACGACATTCACTATACAAACCCGGAGGACTGGGAGGCGCACGACCTCCTGCTCTGCCTCCAGACCGGCAAGAAGGCGAGCGATGAGGACCGCATGCGCTATGAGGGCGGTCAGTACTACCTAAAGTCCGAGGATGAGATGCGTTCTCTCTTTGCGGCGGTCCCCGAGGCTTTGGAGAACACGGCAAAAATCGCCGCGCGCTGCGAGGTCGAGATACGCTTTCACGAGTTAAAGCTTCCCGCTTACGATGTTCCCGAGGGTTATGCGGACGCGGCGAGCTATCTGCGCGCGCTCTCGGAAGAGGGCTTCCGAGAACGCTACCCGGAAGAGCCGGCGGAGCTCCGGGCGCGCATGGAAGAAGAGCTCGCGGTCATAGGCCGCATGGGCTATGTGGATTACTTTCTCATTGTCTGGGACTACATTCACTATGCGAAGGAGCACGGCATCGGCGTGGGGCCGGGGCGCGGCTCGGCGGCCGGCTCGGTGGTCTCTTACTGCCTCGGCATTACCGACATCGACCCCGAAAAATACCAGCTGGTCTTTGAGCGCTTCCTGAACCCGGAGCGCGTTTCCATGCCGGATATCGACGTGGACTTCGCCTACGAGAGACGGCAGGAAGTCATAGACTATGTGGGCAGAAAGTACGGAAAAGAGCGAGTCGTACAGATTATTACCTTCGGTACGCTCGCGGCCAAGGGTGTGGTGCGCGATGTGGGGCGCGTTCTGGACCTCCCCTATGCGCGCTGCGACCAGATTGCAAAGCTGATTCCGAATGATTTAAAGATGACGCTCGACAAGGCTTTGGCGCAGTCGAAGGAGCTTCGCGCGCTCTACGAGAGCGATGAGAGCGTACACCACTTGATTGACATGTCAAAGCGCCTCGAGGGCCTGCCGCGCCACGCTTCGATTCACGCGGCGGGCGTGGTCATCTCGAAGAAGGCGGCGGAAGAGTATGTGCCGCTCGCGCGGGGCGCGGACGGCTCGATTACGACCCAGTTCGGCATGAACACCCTGGAGGAACTGGGTCTCTTAAAGATGGACTTCCTGGGGCTCAGAACCCTGACCGTGATTCAGAATGCCGCCGCGGAAGCGGAGAAGCGGAGCGGGAAGCCGATCGACATGTTGGGCATCGATTTCAATGACCCGGAGGTCATGGCGCTCATCGGGAGCGGCAACACCGAGGGCATCTTCCAGCTTGAGAGCGCGGGCATGAAGAGCTTCATGAAGGAGTTAAAGCCCACGACCCTCGAGGACATCATCGCCGGCATCTCCCTGTACCGCCCGGGTCCCATGGACTTTATCCCCCGCTATCTGGAGGGCAAGAACCACCCGGAAGAAGTGTGCTACGAGTGCCCGCAGCTTGAGACCATCCTAAAGCCGACCTACGGCTGCATGGTCTATCAGGAGCAGGTCATGCAGATTGTGCGCGACCTCGCGGGCTACACCTGGGGGCGCTCGGATTTGGTGCGCCGCGCCATGAGTAAGAAAAAAGAGTCTGTCATGAAGGAAGAGCGGCAGAACTTTGTCTACGGCAACGAGGCCGAGGGCATACGGGGCTGTGTGAACAACGGCATCAGTGAGGCGGTCGCAAACCATCTCTTCGACGAGATGATGGACTTTGCGAACTACGCCTTTAATAAGAGCCACGCGGCCTGCTATGCCTATGTCTCCTTCCAGACTGCCTGGTTAAAGCACTACTATCCGAAGGAGTTTATGGCGGCGCTCATGACCTCGGTCATTGACAACAGCAGTAAGATTGCCGAGTACATTTTAGTTTGCCGCCAGATGGGCATTCCGATTTTGCCGCCGGATGTGAACGACGGCAAGGCCGTATTCTCGGTCTCGGGAGAGGGCATACGCTTCGGCCTCTCGGCGATACGCGCGGTCGGAACGGCCGTGAGCGAGGAAATTGTGCGGGAGCGCGAGACGGGCGGTGCCTTCCGCTCTCTCGAAGACTTTATAGAGCGCCTCTCGAACAAGGAGGCAAACCGGCGCACGCTCGAGAGCTTTGTGAAGGCGGGCGCGCTGGATTCCATGCCGGGAAACCGCAGGCAGAAGCTCTTGCTCATCCCGGAGCTGCTCGACAAAAAGGCAAAGCAGAAGAATGCGATTGCGGGACAGGTATCGCTCTTTGACTTCCTCGGCGAGGAGGCGCGGCAGAGTCTCGAGTCCGCCCTTCCGGAGGTCGATGAGTTCCGAAAAGAAGATCTTCTTGCCTTTGAGAAGGAGACGGTCGGCGTTTATCTGAGCGGCCATCCGCTCGATGACGTGCGGGAGCTTTGGGAGAAGACCGTGACGGCAAAGACCATAGACTTCCTCGCGGACGATGAGAGCGGCAGGGCAGCGCTCACGGACCGTCAACAGGTCATAATCGGCGGCGTGCTCACGAATGTCACGACTAAGATTACGCGAAACAACGATACGATGGCCTTTCTCACAGTCGAAGATTTGGTCGGCACGGTTGAGGTGCTGCTCTTCCCGAAGGCCTATGAGCGCTACCGGGAGCACCTGATCCCGGATGCCAAGCTCTTTCTCTCCGGCCGTGTTACAATCAGCGATGACGATGTATCCGGCAAGCTGATCTGCGAACGGCTTTCCGTCTTCGGCGCGGGAGAGCGCACACTCTGGATCCAGTTTGCAGATGAGACTTCCTATCTCGCGCAGCGAGGCGAGCTCATGCTTCGTCTCGGCAACAGCGAGGGCAAGGACAACGTGAAGGTCTACTGCCGCGCAGAGAAAAAAATCATACAGCTCGGGCGGGACTGGCGCGTTTCCGCGGAAGAAAGCCTGCTTGATGAGCTCCGTGCCGTTTTCGGCGCGGAAAATGTGAAGACCAGCGTAAAGCAGAGCCTCTGAAATTGTAAAAGCAGGGGGGCTGTGTTATAGTTTTCACGAGGAAATTCAGGCGCACTGCGGAGGCGCAGCGCGCACGGGGAACAGTGAGGAGGTTCCTGTTATGGCAAAGAAAATTGAGACCATCGGTGTTTTGACAAGTGGCGGCGATGCCCCCGGTATGAATGCGGCAATCCGCGCGGTGGTTCGCACCGCCTTGCACCACGGCATGAAGGTAAAGGGCATTATGCGCGGCTATTCCGGCCTGCTCGATGAGGAGTTTATCGACATGGATGCGCGCAGCGTCGCGGACATCATAAACCGCGGCGGCACCATACTCTACACGGCGCGCTGCATGGAGATGGTGACCGAGGAGGGACAGCGCCAGGCGGCGGAAATCTGCAAAAGGCACGGCATTGACGGCGTGGTCGTGATCGGTGGCGACGGATCGTTCAAGGGCGCGGGCAAGCTCTCGAAGTACGGCATCAACACCATCGGTGTCCCCGGAACCATAGATCTCGACATTGCCTGCACCGAGTACACCATAGGCTTCGACACGGCGGTCAACACCGCAATCGACGCGATCGATAAGGTGCGCGACACCAGCACCTCGCACGAGCGCTGCTCCATCATTGAGGTCATGGGACGCCACGCGGGCTATATTGCGCTCTGGAGCGGCATTGCGACCGGCAGCGACGCGATTTTGATTCCCGAGCACTACGACGGCAACGAGCAGGAAATCATCAACAACATCATCGACAGCCGTCGACGCGGCAAGAAGCACTTCATCATCATCAACGCGGAGGGCATAGGCCACTCAAGCTCCATGGCAAAGCGCATTGAGGCGGCAACCGGACTCGAGACCCGTGCCACCATACTCGGCTACATGCAGCGCGGCGGTTCGCCTTCTTGTAAGGATCGCTTCTACGCTTCGATTATGGGCTCCAAGGCTGTGGATTTGCTCGCAGAGGGCAAGTCGAACCGTCTGGTCGCCTATCAGAACGGCGAGTTCTGCGATTTCGACATTGAAGAGGCGCTCCGCATGCAGAAGGAGATTCCGGAGTATCAGCTGGAACTCTCCGCAAAGCTGACACGCTGAGGAGGCATATGGCGGAACATACAGCGGAACATACCGTGCTCTGCGGGGCAAATTCCTATGTGCGGAAGTTTTATCTGAATCCCGCGTTTCAGAAGCTCCCCGAGAGCATCAAGCGCGAGCTGCAAATTCTCTGCGTGAGCATCACGGAGGAAGCGGGCGGTGTGCTGACCCTCGAATTTGACAAGGAAGGCAATCTCTTGTTTCAGGCGAGCGCCGAGGACAGCGACTATCTTTTCGATGAGATTGCGAGCGGCATGAAGATAGGAAGAGCGCGCTTTGACCATCAGGAGCTCCTGGAAGAACTGGAACTTTACTATCGCGTTGTCTTTCTGGGGGAGGAAATTTGAGAGTCGGAGAACTTGTACTGCCGCACGGGCTCATGCTCGCGCCGATGGCAGGGGTCAGCGACCTCCCGTTTCGTCTGCTCTGCCGCGAGCAGGGGGCGGAACTCGCAGTCACCGAGATGGTAAGCGCGAAGGCGCTGCACTATAAAAATAAGGCGACCGAGGAACTCTTAAAGAGCTGTGAGGCCGATGCGCCGCTTGCGGTGCAGCTCTTCGGCTCGGAGCCGGAAATCTGCGCGGAGGCTGCGGAGGCACTCTCGGAGCGCCCCGAGTTTGCCCTGATTGACTTTAACATGGGCTGCCCGATGCCGAAGATTGTGAATAACGGCGACGGCTCAAAGCTCATGACCAACCCGCCGCTCGCGGCGGAAATCATTGCCGCAATGGCAAAAAAGAGTAAAAAGCCGGTGTGCGTGAAAATGCGCGCCGGCTTTACTGAGGCTGAGAAGAACGCACCGGAGCTCGCAAAGCGCTTAGAGGCGGCCGGTGCCGCGATGCTCACCGTACACGGCCGGACGAGAGAACAGTACTACGCGGGAAGCGCGGACTGGGACATCATACGGCAGGTCAAAGAGGCGGTCTCGATTCCGGTCATCGGAAACGGCGACGTTGTGAGCGGCGAGAGCGCCGCGCGCATGCTGCGGGAGACCGGCTGCGACGGAATCGCGGTGGGGCGCGCCGCTGAGGGGAATCCCTGGATTTTCCGCGAGATACGGGGGTATCTCGAGCGGGGCGAGAAACCGGAGGCACCGAGCGCTGCGGAGCGCTTTGATCTCATGCGGCGTCACCTCGCCCTGGAGGTAGAGGCGGACGGCGAACGCATGGCGGTGCGAAAACTGAGAAGCCACTTTGCCTGGTATCTGCACGGCTTTCCGAACGCGGCAAAGTGGAGACATGCAATCAACACAGCGGAGTGTCAGGAAGTACTCCTCGAAATACTGGAGAGTGCCTTTCAGGCGGCGAATCACCTTGACACAGCGGAAAGTACTTCTCTATAATAGTATGACTGTTTATCAAGAAACCAAGGAGGTTCGCCATGGCGGAAATTAAAAAGAATGTTTTGACCCAAGAGGGCTTGAAGCGCTATGAGGAAGAGCTGCAGGATCTGCGCGTCAATAAGCGCAAGGAGATTGCGGATAAAATCAAAGAGGCAAGAGAGCAGGGCGACCTCTCGGAGAACGCAGAGTACGATGCGGCAAAGGACGAGCAGCGCGACATCGAGGCGAGAATCGGCGAGCTTGAGGAGCTCTTAAAGCACGCGGAGGTCTATGTCTCGGAGGAGACCCCGATTGACCGCGTGGGCATCGGCAGCCTTGTGAAGGTGCTTGACATCGAGGAGGATGAGGAGCTCGAGTTCAAGATTGTGGGCTCGCAGGAGGCGGATTCCCTCTCCGGCAAGATTTCCAACGAGTCTCCGGTCGGCGCAAAGCTGCTCGGCAAGGAAGCGGGCGAGGTGGTCACGGTAGAGCTTCCCGCAGGGAGCCTCTCCTATAAGATTATCAGCATCACGAAGGAGAACAGTGATGAGTGAAGTGAAGAAGGGCGGAGAGACGCTTGAGCAGGATGTGCACCGCTTAATGCAGGTGCGCCTTGACAAGCTGGACGAGTTAAAGGCAGCGGGCAAGGACCCGTTTGAGATTACGACCTACGAGCAGGGCATTCACGCCGCGGAAATCAAGGCGCGCTTTGCGGAGCTGAAGGACACGGAAGTCTCGGTCGCCGGCCGCATGATGAGTAAGCGCGTCATGGGCAAGGCGTCCTTCTGCGCGGTGCGCGATCTGAGCGGTGACATTCAGATTTATGTGGCGCGCGATGCGGTCGGCGAAGAGGCATATGCCTTCTTTAAGAAGTACGATATCGGCGACATCATCGGCGTTCGCGGCAAGGTATTTGAGACCAAGACCGGCGAGATTTCGATTCACGCGGAGGAGCTGACCCTGCTCACGAAGAGCATGCAGCCGCTCCCGGAGAAGTTCCACGGCCTCACCGACACCGACCAGCGTTACCGCCAGCGCTACATTGACCTTGTCATGAATCCGGAGGTGCGCGAGACCTTTGTGAAGCGCTCCAAGATTATCTCCTCGATTCGGAGATATCTGGATGACAGAGGCTTCATGGAAGTCGAAACCCCGATGCTCGTATCGAATGCGGGCGGCGCGGCGGCACGTCCCTTTGAGACCCACTACAACGCGCTGAGCGAGGATGTGAAGCTCCGCATCTCCCTGGAGCTCTACTTAAAGCGCCTCATTGTCGGCGGCCTGGAGCGCGTCTACGAGATAGGCCGCGTGTTCCGGAATGAGGGCTTGGATGCCCGCCACAACCCAGAGTTTACGCTGATGGAGCTCTATCAGGCGTACACGGACTATGAGGGCATGATGAACCTCACCGAGGACATGTTCCGCCACGTGGCGCGCGAGGTAAACGGCAGCGCAAAGATTATGTACAGCGGCACCGAGATTGACCTCGAGAAGCCCTTCCGCCGCATTACGATGACCGAGGCGGTCAAGGAGTACAGCGGCGTCGATTTCGCGACGATCGAGACCCTTGAAGAGGCGAGAGCTGTCGCGAAGGAGAAGGGCGTCGCATTCGAGGAGAGACATAAGAAAGGCGATATTCTGAACCTCTTCTTTGAGACCTTCTGCGAGGAGCACATGATTCAGCCGACCTTCGTGACCGACCACCCGATTGAGATTTCGCCGCTCACGAAGAAGAAGCCGAATAACCCGGACTATGTGGAGCGCTTTGAGCTCTTCATCTACGGCAGAGAGATGTGCAACGCCTACTCCGAGCTGAACGACCCGATTGACCAGCGCGAGCGCTTCAAGGCGCAGGACGCACTGGCAGCGGCGGGAGATGAAGAGGCGAACCACACGGACGAGGACTTCCTGAACGCGTTGAATGTGGGTATGCCGCCGACCGGCGGCATCGGCTACGGCATCGACCGTCTGGTGATGCTCCTCACCGACAGCCCGGCCATCCGCGATGTTCTGCTGTTCCCGACCATGAAGACCATGAAGGCCGAGAACAAAGAAGCGCATGGCGAGAGCGAAGACAAGGCAAATGAGGCAAGCGGCTTCTTTACCCCGAATGAGAAGATCGATTTCAGCGGGGTTAAGATTGAGCCTCTGTTCGAAGAGCAGGTGGATTTCGAAACCTTCTCGAAGAGCGATTTCCGCGCGGTCAAGGTAAAGGACTGCAAGGCGGTGCCGAAGTCGAAGAAGCTCCTGCAGTTCACCTTAGACGACGGAACGGGCACAGACCGCACGATTCTCTCCGGCATTCACGCCTACTACGAGCCGGAAGAGCTGATCGGAAAGACCCTGATAGCGATCACGAACCTGCCGCCGCGTCCCATGATGGGCATCGAGTCCTGCGGCATGTTGCTCTCTGCCGTCAACGAGCGCAACGGGGAGGAAGAGCTTCATCTACTCATGGTGGACAACCACATCCCGGCGGGAGCGAAGCTGTACTAAACAATGGAAAACTAAAACATACCGAGAGAGGTATGCCGATCCAGAGTAATCTGAGGAAGCGTACCTCTCTTTTTATGTTGGCGAACAATGAAGAAAAAGAGAATCTTATGAGTCTTCGATGCGTTTCTCGAGAACTTTCATGAGAGCACCAAAGGAATCGGAAAGCGGGGCCTCAGTAAAGCGGAGCGCGCCAAAAGGGAGGCTGAGGAGTGAGCGGTAAGCTGTGGATGTTCCCCGCCCAATTGGATGATGAGGACCTTGAATTGCGCGGCACAGTTTTTTCGATACGCGGAAGGAATCGCGTATTATCGTTTGACGGAGAAAACCATTACGAGGATTGAAAAGAGCGCGGAGTCGGTTCAGAGCATACGGGAAAACGGAGAATGGTGACTCAGCGTCCATTCCTCAGTGGCGGACGTTGAGTCACCATTGGCATAGGAGGGAGATTATTTTTCTCCCATTTTTCTCCAGAGTGTTGTACGACTCATTCCCAACTGATCAGCGACTTCTGCAAGTGTCATTCCGGCATAATCGCACATATTATTTACCATCAATGCAAATGCCTCGTCGCTTTTGTCGGATGCTTCGTAGTGATCTGCTGCTTGTTGGATTAGCTTTTCTTTCCCAATAGAGTCTATCACAGCCCTATAAACCGAAGACGGAGTCAAATTGGATGACTCTAAGTGCATAGAAGCAAGTCTTGACGCTGCGGCTTGAATCTCAGATAAATTCCCAAGCCATTCATACCAACATAGAGTTCCCGCGGCGCGTTCAAAACGCTTCAATCGAAACGGCTTATTGGTACATAGCTCTATCTCACGTTTGAACAAGGGAACGATATCCTCTTTTCGGTCACGTATTGCCGGAACATTGATTATTTGAGTTGTGAGTAAGCTAAAAAGACCTGTGTTAATCTCCCCCATGTCAATGGGGGTATCAAGAATTGTTACAAAGCGGATGTCTAAACCAATCTTTTTGTATCCCCCGGTCGGAGTAATTTGATGGTATGTTACTGCGTCAAGAAGACACGACTGCACGGCAGGATTTGAGTGATTAAGATTGCGCAAAACAACGGTTCCGCCATTTGCCATTTCCAACAGACCGGTGTGCGGCTCCATAGGATCACTGCAGCCCAGTAAATGGCGCCCAGCGTCGTTAACGGAAATAGTCGAGAGATTCAATATTAATAGTGGTTTTTTTGCGCGTGTACTGCCGGAATGCAAGCACTCGGCAAATAACTTCTTATGTGTTCCCTGCTCTCCGACGATGGCACAGGGTAATGTAGAATCGGAGATTGTTTTTCCGTAGTTGATTGCTTTCTTCATAACTGAAGATTCGGTAATCATATCATGCCATTGATAAGCAAGTTCAGTCTGTAATGCAAGTTTTTCCTTTTGTAAGGTGGCGAGTCTGGAATTATCGATTCTCAGAGTCGTAAAATGTCCAATCAATTCACCTTTTACGAGCAGTACTTGTTGTGTACAACGGAGACGAACTCCTTGAATAACACAAAAAAATTCAGAAGCTCTTCGAGCGCGCGGAACTAAGTTTTTCTGCAATTCTGTCAACAATCTTCCTTTGGCAACACCTGAATCAACCCCCAGATATTCTTCCGCTTTGCGATTAATCATTGTTATATATCCGTTTTCATTGCTGATGATAATCCCAATATTTGTGTCTTGAATAAGCGCACGATTGATGGTTGAAAAACGCTGTTCTCTTCGAATAAATGCCGCGGTATTTCTGGCGCGCATAATCGCAGTTCGTATCGTCTTATCTCCGGCATATGCAAGAACATATTGACGACCGCATTGTAATGCATATTCCCGAACAACTGTAGTACCTATCAGAACGTCATACTCCGATTTTTCAATCAAATCACGCAGTTCCAGTATATCCTCATATACCAGTAATCCGACCTCCTTTCCCAATAGCTGTGATAACAGGGGAATGTCGACGGGTTGACTGTATTTATACAAAACGATGGCAGGATTGTGTCCGCATAATTCTGCTTTTTTTAGTGCAACAAGATAGTCGATTTCGGTTACTTGTAGCTCCTGAATATACAAGGTACTGATTTGTTTAAATTTGGCATAGTTACTTCCACCTCCGACAAATACCTCAAATCCGTTGCTGACGGCCTCGCCGAGCACTTCTCTTAAAGTTCCGGGCGTACAATCTCGCAACATGAACTCGGTATCTGAAAGTTTCATGTCCTCAATGGTCTTTTTTGCCATTTCAGTAAGACCCGGGTATCCCAGAAAACAAATCTTATAGCTGTTCATTTGCGCTTTCTCCCACCAAATCAAATTTTTTTGCTTGTTTTGTGTTTTTACGACCATAGCTTTGGTTGACACCCGTTAGAAACGATTCGATTTTAGCATAAAATGTTTCAATTTAAAAATCAATCAAAGATATGAAACGTTTATAGGCGAAATTGGAGGAGGTTTGGGCTTTATTGTTGCTATGGAAAACGTATGCTATCTTTTCGTCAAGCTGTTATGTTCTCAATGTACAAAAGGACAGACAAACCGTAAAGCAGAGATAAGGAGGAGCACGATGGCACAAGGATTATTGAATGGCACAGTTGTTTTGGATCTGACAAGAGTTCTCGCAGGTCCGTATTGCGGGATGTTGCTTGCAGACATGGGAGCAACGGTCATCAAGGTGGAAATGATAGGAAAGGGGGATGACAGCAGGGCCTATGGTCCCTTTGCAGGCGGAGAAAGTTGCTACTATATGGGACTGAACAGAGGAAAGAAGGGATGTACCCTGAACCTTAAGACAGAGGAGGGCCGTGCAATATTTCTCAAGATGGTCAAGAAGGCAGACATCCTGATTGAAAACTATCGTCCCGGGACCATGGAAAAGTTGCATCTCGGATACGATGAATTGAAGAAGGTAAATCCGGGGCTTATTTATGGGGCGGTATCAGGATTTGGTCATACCGGACCTTACAGCAAGCGTGCCGGATACGACATTATCGGTCAAGCAGCCGGTGGTCTTATGAGCACGACCGGCTGGGAAGGCGGATCACCTACGAGAACGGGAACTCCGATGGGAGATGTTCTGGGGGGGTTAAATCTGACAATCGGTATTTTGGCAGCTTTAAACCACAAAAATAAGACAGGAGAAGGTGAAAAGGTTGATGTTGCGTTGGTCGATGCGGTTGTTTCCGCAATGCAGAATATCAACATGATTTACCTCAATGAGGGACGTATACCGACTCGTATCGGTAATCGTTACGAATCCACCTACCCGTATGATTCCTTCCGTACATCTGATGGCGATGTCATCATCGGTGCCGGTAATGACAAGCTCTATGCAACGCTTTGTGAAGAAATGGGAATGCCTGAGTTGAAGAATGATCCGAGATTTCTCACTGTATCGGATCGGGTCAAAAATCACACAGCGCTAAAAGAAATAATAGAGACGTGGACCTCGAAGTCTACCATCGATGAAATTGCGGACAGACTCAATAAAGTCGGAGTTCCCTCGACACCAATCAATACGATTGATCGCATCGTAAAAGATCCTCAGATTGCCGGTACAAGAAAAATGTTCCCTGTCATTCAGCAGCCCGGAATAGGTGGAGTACCGACTACCAACAATGCGCTGAAATTTACCAATTGCCCGGCCGATCCGGAGGAACCTGCTCCTACATTAGGACAGGACAATGACATGATTTTCAGCACTTATGCCGACCTCAGTTCCAAAGAAATTGAGGAACTCAGAGCCAAGAAAATCATCTGACAGCGCAGGAATTACAAGGAGATTTGTTATGAGTGAGAAGAAACAAACAATTGACATCATTGAAGTCGGTCCTCGCGATGGCTTTCAGAATCTCTGCAGCTATCTGCCGACCGATCGGAAGATTTATTACATCGAACAGTTGATTGCTGCCGGTCTCAAGCACTTACAGATTACCAGCTTTGTGAGTCCCAAGGCGATTCCGCAGATGAAAGATGCGGCAACGGTTGCAAGTACTATTGTTGAACGCCATCCCAACTTGGATCTCTTTGCGCTTGTTCCGAATTTTAGAGGGGCGCAAAACGCTCATGAGGCCGGACTCCGTAAAGTTAACACGGTTATTTCCTTGAGCAAAAGTCATAATATGGCAAACGTAAACAAGACGCACGACCAGAGCTTTGAGGAACTTCGAAAGATAATTGAAAATCTGAGCGATATGGAGGTTGTTCTTGATGTCGCAACAGCGTTTGGCTGTCCGTTTGAGGGAAAGCAACGCTCTGCATCGGCTGTGGTTGAGTTCTGCGGTCGGGCTTATGACATGGGGGTGAGAACTTTTAATCTCTGTGATACTGTCGGGCAGTCCGACCCCGCACAAGTTGCCACTTTTACATGCGCGATGAAAGAGGCGTTCCCGGATGCTCGTCTTGAGTTGCATATTCATGACACCCGCGGAATGGGAATTGCTTGTTCACTAGAGGGGTGGAAAGCCGGAGCAGACGGAATTCAATCTACCTTAGGAGGACTCGGAGGCTGCCCGTTTGCGCCGGGGGCCTCGGGCAACACAGCTACGGAAGATCTGGTTTTCATGTTTGAGGAAATGGGTATTGATACAGGAATTTCTTTTAAAGATATTCTTGCATTAGCTAAGGAAGAGCACGCAGAAATTCAAGGAAGTTACTCAGGGGCTAACCTTCTTGTAAAAAACACGATTTATGATTTGATTCCCCTCCCGCAGAAGTCCTGATACTTGTTGTTCACACGTCTACATTTATGAGAGGAATGTACAATGAACATCGCATTAATTTCTCTTGCTGTCTTAATTGCAGCAATCTTGATTGGTTTTTTCCGCAAGATGAACGTTGGTTTGATTGCTATTTTGGCAGTCACAATCTTTGCAAGTTTCATCAGTTCAACAGATAAGGATGTTATAAAAGGTTTTTCTTCCGGTTTGTTCATCATGTTGCTGGGTGTTTCTTTTCTGTGTGCCGTCGGAATTACGAATGGTTCGCTGGAACTCTTAGCTAAAAAGGTGTTACGCCTTTCCGGAGGACATGCATTCATTGCGCCGATTATGTTATATTTGATTGGCTATGGGATTGCAGCAATCGGTCCCGGATGTGTGCCTGCGTTGGGTATTGTTGCTGCACTGTCCTTGCCGCTTGCCAAAACCACAGGATATAGTTCAACTATGTTGGCTATTATCGGAGAGATGGGGTCTTTCGCAGGGAGATTTTCTCCGATAACACCCGAGTCGGCGCTAATCAGAGAACTTGCCGCGCCGCAGGGAATTCAAGGTTATGAGATTGATGTATTGATATATGCAACCATTACGACGATCATTCTTGCTTTGGCTACGTACTTCTGGTTTAGAAGAGAGAAAAAATCGGAGGCCGTTGCTGAGCGAGAGAGCATTCCGCGCTTCAACTCAAAACAGTTGCTTACGCTTGCAGGTTTTGCCGTACTGATTGTCGGATCCGCATTTTTCAAGCGCAATGTCGGTCTTTTGGCATTTGCAATCGGAATTTTTCTTATTCTGGTTGGAGCCGCTGATGAGAAAAAGGTCTTTCAGGCAATTTCGTGGTCGACTTTGCTTATGGTTACGGGTTTCGGCATGCTGATGAACATTGTGATTTCCGTTGGTGGCGTAGAGTTACTTTCCAATGCACTCGCATCGGTTATGACACCTAAAACAGCTACCGCAATCCAAGGTTTGACTGCAGGAATCATGTCTTGGTTCAGTTCGGCCATCGGTGTTGTTTGGCCGACAATGATTCCGACGGTAGGAAGCGTTGCAACCAATGTCGGAGTTTCTCCGGTTGGATTAATCAGTATTATGTGCCTTACGGCATCGTTTGCCGGTCTCAGCCCTGCATCCACCGGTGGCGGATTGATTATGGCTGCTGCTTCCTCCGATCCTGATTTCGATAAAGAGAAGGAGAACAAGCTATTTCTGACCTTGTTTGCGGTATCGGCAGTGTGCCTTTTCCTCCTTGTACTTGCGGCACTTTTAGGACTGTACAGTATTCTGGGATAAGACACTTCCTAAGGACTACCGGACAACTTAATCTTTCGCCATATAGAAGCGAAGCTAATGGGGAATGCCATTGGCTTCGCTTTTTCAGGATGATACAGAAGAGCGAGGAAGCTCGCTTGATTTCAGCGGCATTCGCGCTTACTACGAGCCGGAAGAGCTGATCGGAAAGACCCTGATTGCAATCACGAACATGCCGCCGCGCCCCATGATGGGCATTGAGTCCTGCGGCATGTTGCTCTCTGCGGTCAATGAGCGCAACGGGGAGGAAGAGCTTCATCTTCTCATGTTGGATAACCACATCCCGGCAGGGGCGAAGTTGTACTAAACAATCGAGAATGAATAGAGAGAGGTATGCCGACTCAGAGGAAGCTGAGGAGGCATGCCTCTCTTTTTGTGGAAGAATGATGGTAATGGCAGAAGAGGACCGAGTGCGCTCTTTGGATTTGCGGAAGCAGACAAGTGGATTTACCTTTTGGGTTAATTGTGTTATTGACGATAATGGGAATTCATGCTAGCATTGATTTACCTTAAAGGTAAATATTGTGCGAGAGGTGATGGCTTGGAAGTTACGTACAAAAACAATAAAATCGGAAAGATTTGTACGGATGCTAAAACTGCAGAGAGAGCCTACGGTCGAGAAATGGCCGATAAAATACATCAGCGTATCGATGAACTTCATGCCGCTGACACCGTGGAAATGATGATTCAGTGGCATATCGGACGATGTCATCCCCTTACGCAGAATCGAAAGGGACAGTATGCGATGGACTTGATTCATCCGTTTAGATTGGTATTTGAGAAGAAGGGAGATGAAATCCAAATCGCAAATATTTTAGAGATAGTCGATTATCACTAGTGATTGCAATGATAAGTCAGGAGGAGGCACTATGGTGAGAAGTCGCAGTTACATCGCAACGCCACCGGGGACAACAATCAGAGAGCAGTTAAACGACAGAGGTTTAACGCAGAAGGAATTTGCGGTCAGAATGGATATGTCGGAGAAGCATATCAGCAAGCTCATAAATGGCGATGTACAGCTTACACCGGAAACAGCAGTCAGATTAGAGATGGTTTTAGGAGTTCCGGCTAAGTTTTGGAATAATCTTGAAGCAATTTACAGAGAGAAGATTGTTAAGGTAGAAGCGGAAAATGCAATGGATGCCGATATTGAGCTGGCAAGGCAATTGCCTTTTCGTGAGATGGTAAAATTCGGTTGGGTTCCGGAGGCCAAAGAGGATACAGAGAAGGTTACTACGCTCAGGAAATTCTTTGGAGTTGTAGGGCTTTCCATTCTCGGAAATGAGCAGATTACGAGAATTGCCTGCAGACGACTGGCAATTACAGAAAAGAGTGATATGGCTCTGATTGCGTGGGCACAGGAAGCAAAGAATGAGGCACGTGATATCCGTACGGCTCCGTTCAACATGAAAGAATTGATTTCGATTATGCCTGAGTTACGTAAAATGACTGTACTCGAGCCCAAGGAGTTCTGTCCTCGGCTAAAGAAACGTTTGGCAGATTGCGGAATCGCCTTAGTCTTTTTGCCGCATCTTCGGGGTTCTTTTCTTCAAGGGGCTTCCTTTCCGGACGGAAATAAAATAGTTGTAGGACTTACGGCAAGAGGCAAGGATGCAGACAAGTTTTGGTTCAGTTTATTCCACGAACTTGCTCACATTGTCCTCGGTCATGTGGGGCAGTCCCATGGCACATCAGAGGAGGATGAAAAGGCAGCCGACAAATGGGCCGGTGATATACTGATTCCTCACGAAGATCTGGAGATTTTCAAAAGAAATAAGGAGTATTCGGAGAGAAGTGTACTTCAATTCGCAAAGGAACAGGGAATTGCGCCCGGAATCGTAGTCGGAAGAATGCAGCTGGAGGGGATGATTCAATATAGTGCACTGAATCATCTGAAGGAACAATATGAAATTGCGGTATGAAGTTGTTATGGCCAGTCATCACGAAGGGCAGAATTAGACAATCATATACCGTCGGACGCGGAGTTGTACTAAACAATCGAGAACGAAAGCATAGTGAGAGAGGTATGCCGATTCAGATGGATCTGAGGAGGTGTACCTCTTTGTTGTAATACAAAAGATGTGTAACATCTGTTCCGAATGGATTATAATGTTGAAAGAAGAGAACAAAACGAACCGAATATCAAACGAAAGCGGATGAGATGTTATATTACATGACAGGATATAAAAACATGGCGGGAGATTACCATGATTGAAGTAAAACATATTACGAAGGAATATAAAGTAGTAAAAAGAGAATCGGGATTTCATAATGCTGTTAAAGCTTTGTTTTCTCGTAAATATGATAAGGTAAGAGCACTGAATGACATCAGTTTCAAAATTGGTGATGGGGAAATTATTGGTTATATAGGTCCCAATGGTGCCGGGAAAAGCACTACGATAAAAATTCTGTGCGGAATTCTAACGCCTGAAAAGGGGCATTGCATTGTGGATGGCTATGTTCCGTGGAAAGACAGAAAAGCCTACGTTAAAAACATCGGGGTTGTATTCGGACAGAGAAGTCAGTTATGGTGGGACATACCGATTATTGATAGCTTTGAGTTACTTAAGGATATATACGGAATAGATAGTCGTACATATAAACAGAATATATCGGAATTGAGCCAGAGACTGAATCTAGAAACAATATTAAAAACACCAACGAGAAATCTTAGCCTTGGTCAGCGAATGAGATGCGAAATTGTGGCATCGTTACTACATAATCCTAAAATTCTCTTTTTGGACGAACCAACGATTGGTTTGGATGCGGTGTCTAAGTTGGTAGTGAGAGATTTTATAAAAGAAATTAATGCTGAAAAGGGAACTACCGTTATATTAACAACGCATGACATGCAGGACATACAAGCCTTAACCCAACGGGTAATGTTAATCGGAAAAGGTCAAATTTTGTTGGATGGAAGCCTTGATGAATTGAAAAAGAGGGCTTCGGATAAGAAACAGATAACAATTAAACATCGCGGAAAAACACCTGAACTATGTGAAGGAATGTATTACTGGGAACAAAAGGATGATAAATTAAGAATCTCAGTGGATCCTAACATCATTTCGGTTTCCGGAGCACTTGCGCATTTATCTGATCAGACTGAAATAATCGATTTGGAAGTCTCGGATATATCCGCAGATGAAATGGTTGCACGGCTCTATAGGGAATATCAGATATGAAAAAATACTTATCATTATTTAGAATCCGCCTTATAAATAGTGTTCAGTATAGAGCGGTTACCTTTGGGACTGTGGCATCTAATGTAGTGTGGGTACTGTTGGAACTGATGGTTTACGCGGCACTATATGAGTCGGCTGAGAATGCACTGCCAATGTCCTTTCCTCAAATTTGCTCATACATTTGGGTAAAAAGAATTGTGATGAATATGCTTGCCGTGGTGGCATATGATGGAGAGATATATAGTGTTATTAATAGTGGCTCCGTAGCATATGAACTGGTAAGACCTATGGATATATATTGGAAATGGTATTTTCAGGCAGTGGCTAATAGAGTTACAGCTACATTGGTAAGTTGTATTCCGGTGTTAGTGTTTGCAATGATACTTCCGGATCCATACGGACTGAGGCCACCTATGAGCGCCTTACAGGCACTTGCATTTTTGGTTTCTTTAGTTCTTGCACTGGGAGTTGTAGTAGCATTTGCAATGATAATGTTTATTACATTGTTCTACACAATAGCGCAACGTGGGATAAAGATTATAGTCACAGCGATAACTTCATTTCTATCCGGCGGAATGATTCCGTTGATTTTTTTTCCTGAAAGAGTATTAGCCATACTGGCATATCTTCCCTTTTCATCTATGCAGAGCACACCATTGCTCATTTACAGTGGAAATATTGCCGGAACAGAAATTTTGAAGGGAATTGTTGCACAGATTATATGGATGACGATTTTGGTTGCAATTGGAAAAATGGTGATGAATTCTGCAATCAAACATGTAGTCGTGCAGGGAGGATAATTGTAATGAGGGTTTATCTTAAGATGATGCTGCTGAATCTAGAAAGCCAAATGCAATATAAAGCATCTTTTTTTATAACGGTTTTAGGCCAGTTCATAACAGCGTTTGTAGGATTGATTAGTATCAAATTTATCTTCGAACATGTGAATCTGATATACGGGTTTAACGATACGGATGTGATTTTGTGCTATTCGATTGTAGTTTTGTCATTCTCTATCGGTGAAGCTTTTGGCGGTGGATTAGCAACATTTGGTAGCAAACTCGAAGATGGTAGTTTTGACAGAGCATTGGTAAGACCGAGAAATGTTGTGTTCCAAATACTGGCTCCGCATGTAGATTTTACACGCATAGGGCTATTGATTCAGGCGGTAGGAACTCTTGCATATGCAATTTTCAAATCTGAGATTCGATGGGACTATAAAAAGATAATTACGATTACGCTGATGATTGTCTGCGGAAGTGTTTTGTTTTTCTCCCTATTCTTATTTAAGGCGACATTTACTTTCTTCACAGTACAGGATTTAAGCTTTTTAAATCTATTTACATATGGAGCGAGGGAATTCGGAAAATATCCGTTTTCAATTTATGGAAAGACTGCGCTATCAATTCTTACATACATCATACCGCTAGCTTTGTTCCAATATTATCCGTTGTTGTTTCTAATTGGCAGAACATCAGAAGCGTATTATATGGGGTTCCCGTTGCTATCACTTGTTTTTTTGATTCCGTGTTGCTTGTTTTTCAAATTAGGTCTTAGAAGGTATCAATCGATAGGTTCATGAACGGAAGAACGCATAGAGGTACCGGCCAGCGATACGGACAGAATCGACAGGAGTACCCTGAGCGCTTTGCAGCGGCACAGTTATCTTGTAACAGTTCTGCCGAATCACGTATAATGGTTGCAGAAGAGAAAAATACACGATTTGAACGCCGGATGAAACTTGCTTATATCGATGAGATGAGAAGGGGGAGAGCTCCGCTTGTCAGCGGAGCAGGAGGGATAACGATATGGGGATATTAGGTAAATTATGTGGGGAAGAGGAACCGGCGGAGAAGTACGACGAAATAGTTTCCGCTGTATTGATAGAGCAAACGCAGCTATATAAAAACGAAACGTTCTGGGGACGGATTTATTCCGGTTCAGTATTCGGAGATCCGATTGCCATGAGTCAGTCCGTGCCGGATGGAGCAGAACTGTCATTCAGCGTCACTTACAAAACCGGTAGGCGAAAGATTTTGAAAGTGATGTCCGGAACAGCGCTGGCCGACCGCTTATTGCAGCTGGCAATGGATCCTGACATAAAGCGGAGGGAAGCAAAGCAAGCAGTCGGCAAAGCTTCGAAGAAGGTTTCTCACACGAGCGAAAAAGCTCTGATTCAACTCAGGAAGAATCAGCTGCCGCAGGGAAGATATATTTTTGGGAAAGATCTTCCGGTCGGAACATTTGACTTTACCTGGGTATGGGGCAGCGGTTCCATTGAACTGTACGGGACAGCTGAAAACACGACCCTTGGAAATTGCCTTTATTCTGAGAATGTGGGAAATAGATATGATTATGAATACCGGCAGTGTCTGCATGTGCAGTGCGCTTCCGGAAATATGCTGATTATTAGGGGAAACCTTGTTGTTGAGATCTCAAGGTCGCCGAAGCCGGAAATTGATTTGTGAAGGGGCAATTCAGGTCCAAAAACAGAACGAGAGCTATGCCGGGCAGTGTTCGCTGCAATGGCATAGCTCTCGGTTTTTAGTACTCCATACTGATACCCTTTTTTCTGCCGTGTCTCATCACGAAGTGAAATGCCGATAGACCGGCGAAAAGATAGACGAGCGAATTAAGTACGAGTAGCCCGACATCAAAAACAGAAACCATGTTCCCTTCGAGGATGCTGCGTGAAATATGAATGCCCTGTGAAAGCGGCAGAACATAGTAGGCAAAGCCTTGAACGTTGCTTCCATCGACCACTCCCGAAAAGAACAAGAGCAAATAGCCTGCAATGGATATGAACGAAGCGGTTTTGGTAAAAATCAGTGTCAAGGCCGAAAGGAAATAGGATATCCCTATGAGCCCCAACATGGTGATCGCGAACACGGGGAGAACCGTCCATGAAAAAGCCATGGGAATAGAAAACAATACATGAATTGCTGACATGACCAAAATGATTTCGACAGACTGAAACAGCAACCAGCAGACTGCTCTGCAAAATAAAATGCCGGAGAGACCGGTGGGCTTTATCAGCAACTGTTCAAACGTTCCGCTCTGCTTCTCGGAAGAAATGGCCATGGAAGATTCGCCGATGATGCCGTTGGCGTAAAACCAATACACGAAGCCTATGTAATACGCAGAGTTGGGGCGTTCGGCGGAGTTTGAGAACAGTTTGAAGAAACCGACGAACATGATAAACAGCACGAATAAGTTGACGATGTGATCCGGATAATAGCATTTCGCTTCCAAATAGTACTTTCGCAACTCAGCGGTAAAGCAACGCCTTATCTTAGCCATGATGATTCCTCCAAAAAGAAATGAGAACTTCTTCCAAGGTCGGCGTTTCGGGTGTGACAGCTATGATTCTTATCTGTTTCTCTGCACATAGTTGTACAAGAGAGTACGCAAAAGCTTCCTCGGACTCGGAAAGGTTCAAGTGGATTTGGCTTTTTTCTTCATGGATACTGATTGCTTCCGAGGGAATAAGAGATGCGAGCGCCGCAACGGTTTCTTTCGTATAGGGCAAGGTGTATTCCGTACGTTGTTGTCCCTTGTGCGCGTTTACGAGAGCATCGATGCTACCCTGATAGGTGGCAACGCCGTTTTCTAAGATGATGAGTTTATTTGTAAGGCGCTCCAATACATCTATCTGGTGTGTCGTCAGAAAAACAGTCGTGCCCTGTTCTGCCATCTTTTGGATTTCAGAAATAACACTCAACTTCGTTGTTAAATCCAAGCCTAAGGTGGGCTCATCCAGAAACAAAATTTTAGGGGAATGAATGAGCGCTGTCATCAAGGCAACTTTTTGCTGCATTCCTCTGGAGCAATAGCCCACTTTTTTGTTCTCGTGCCCCTGTAAATCCATCACAGAGAGCAATTCCTCTGTCCGGTTTCGAATGACATTGTCGGCCAGCCCCATTAAGCGTCCATAATAACGCAAATTTTCCTTGGCAGACATATACCAATACAAATTCCGGTTTCCTTCAAGGACGGCACCGATATCCCTAAAATAATCATTTCCGGTGTGTTCGATGTTTTTGCCGTTATAGTATATGTTCCCGGAGCTTGGCGTTAATATCTTTAACATCAGCTTGATAAAGGTGCTTTTTCCGGCGCCGTTTGGCCCCAGAATCCCGTAAATTCCGGGTTCGCTTATCTCAACACACAGATTCCTGAGTGCGGTATGCTTCCCAAATGACTTCGTAAGTTGATCAACACAGTAAATCATTCACGACCTCCGCTGTCTTGCCAAGGATTGTATCCGATTTGATTAAATGTGAGATGTATTTACAAAACACCACTATAAGTATAACGCAAAGTTGGTTTTTATTCTACGATTTGCATGTGATAACTTTTTTGGAGGATAATTCTGCGGTGGCAGTATCATAATGTACATTGCGACTTTCAGAAGGTAACGGTAAAATTTAATAGGAGAAGGATAAATGGAGAGCCGTTTGGCGGACAATGAATGAGAGCGCCAAGTTTTACCCGGCACTACGATACGGCTCCTGTGTGGAGTTGTCAGAGTCGGAAAGCCGCGACGGAGACACAGAAACATATGTGTTTGAGCATCTAATGCCTGTCAAAGTTGAGGACAGCAACAATAAGAACTGGTATTGGATGAAATATATAGCGGAAGAGATTGATTTTTGGACTTGTAACGATGCCTATAAAGAGCTGTATGGCAGACAGGCTTTTCAAGAAACAATCGATAGAGTGTTGGCTGAAATTGCGGATACGCTTGAGGTATTGATGAAAGCATAAACGGTACAGGCCTACTGAAAAGAAATTGCAAAAAAATGCCGGTGCTCTTTCGGCACTGGCATTTCATATCGATTCACGGTAAGATTGACGTATACAGTTGTAAAGCACAAAAAGAAAGGAAGGTCCGGCTATATGAAGTCACACAAGTTTTTCGCATGGGCAACGGTATTCTGCTTTGTCATGACGATGATCACCGGCTATAAGAGACAGTAAACTCGGCTTACATCGAAGAAGCAATGACGCCCGCTTGCTTTAAGGCTTCTTCCACGGCGATTGCCAACTGATCGGCGCAAGAGGTCCCGCGGCCGCCGCAATCGTTTCCTCTGAGAAGTGAAACTGCCTCGGCCGCATCCCTGCCCTCAAGCAGTCTGCTGATGGCAGAGGTATTGCCGGGACATCCGCCGTAGAATATGACGTTGTGCAGCCGCTTGTCTTCGAGTTCAAAGCTGATTTGTTTTGCACAGACACCGCGTGTTTGATACGAATAGCGTTCCATTTCTGAAAACCTCCTTATGTTTTAATCCCCTTATTATACACGGTAGAAAAAACATATCAAGTACAGAGCGGATGCAAGATGGGCGTTCGATTGCTTATTTTGCTGAGCTGGGTTACAATACAGGCAAGCCGACACCCCATAGAAATAAGAGCGTGATGTGTTCGATGCTCGGCAGGGGTTCGGCGGCAGAGGGAACAGTTCTTCCCCTTTGGGAAGAACAGGCGCTTCGGTTTCGACGCGGAGCCGAATGCAACACGAAAGGAGGAATTCCTATGTCTCTTGAAGATAAGATCGATCAGCTGAAGGGTGCTGTCAAAGAAGGCGTCGGTAAGATTTCCGGCGATGTAAAGGCAGAGAAGGAAGGCGCTGCGGAGCAGGCGACCGCGAAGGCAAAGGAAGTCGCGGAAGATGCCAAGAAGGCAGCGGAAGAAGCTGCGGAGAAGGCATCCGCGAAGGCAAAGGAAGTTGCCGGAAATGTGAAGGATGCAGTGGAAGGAACGATTGACGGCGTTAAGAACATCCTGAACAAGGACAAAGAATAAGTTTGTTACGAAAAGCCCCTTACCGATTTCGGTGAGGGGCTTTTTTCTGTCTCAGTTTCTGTCTCAGAGTCGAAGCTCAAAAACCGCCCTCCGGCGGAAACAGTTCCTGCACGCTCCGCTGATAGTATGCCGCAAGGCGCAGGGCGGTGTATACATTCGGGCACTGCACGCCGTACTCGTAGCGGTACAGCGTCTTGACATCGACAGAGAGTTCCGCGGCCACACGGGCGCGGGAGAGGCCGGCCTCTTTTCGAACTTTCATCAGATTATTTGTCATTTCACTTTACCTTGTCCGACAGACCTTTCCGAAGATGCGGAAGGAGTCGCGATTCGGATTCACGGGAATCGGCGCATAGTTCGGATTCAGCGAAATCAAAAACGTGCCGTCCGCGCAGTCCTTTAACTTCTTGAGGTAGGCCATGTTGTTGAGAGAGAAGATTCCGATTTCTCCGTCTTCCAACGTTTCTTGTCTATGTACATAGACCATGTCGTGATCCCGAAAAAGGGGTTCCATGCTGTCGCCGCTTATGGTGACGGCAAAATCCGCCCCCCTTGCCTCCTCTTCGGGCACTTCTATCGTCGTGTAATAATCCGAATCCAGAAAATCTCCGCTTCCGGCGGAAACTCTCGCGTCGTAGAGCCGAAGTTTTTTGATGCCGTCTTTTTGACTCGACGCGGTCGTGTAAGGCGTGATGTGCGGCTCCTTCACATAACTATGCGGGTAAAGCAACAAGTCGATGTAGGAGAGGGCTTTTTCCTTTCCGGCCGCATTCAAAAGGGCAAGCGGATTGTTCGGATTGTGCCCGAAGTATTCCTCGAGACAGTCCGGAATTTCCAGAATGCGGCAGAGATGGAGGAAAATGCGCGCGGAAATCTCGTTTCTGCCGGTCTCCCAGGCGGAGATGGTTTTTAAGCCGACGTCAATGCCTTCTTCCCGAAGCAGGGCTGCAAGCTCAAACTGCGACATATGCGCCTTCTTCCGATAGGCTGTGATGATTGCACCTATGCTTTCCATGCATACCTCTCTTTCGTTTGCCGATGGGCAGGACCGCAGCGGAGCGGCTGCGTTTTGAGTTGTGTTCCTCTGCCTACAGAGTAACACCGAACAGTGCAAAGTACAAGGTAAAATCTATTTAAAATAGAATATACGGCCAAAAAGACCATTTTAATCTATTTATAATGGCATTATACTGGAACTACAGAGAGCCAAAGAATGCTGCCCGAAAGCGAGGAATCCGGAGAAATGTCTTTCGGCGGGAAGTGCGCCGGGCAGAACAGGAAGGCAAGGCTGTTGCGAGAAACAAAAAGGAGATTGTTGCCTCAGGGTGTCACGTAATCGAAACGGAAGGGAGAAAGCGCATGGCGGATCGTATCATTTTACACGTGGACTGCAATTGTTTTTATGCCGCGGTGGAGATGCTCTACCATCCGGAGTTTGCGGGCAAGCCGCTCGCGGTCGGCGGCGATGCGGAAAAGCGGCACGGAATTGTACTCACGGCCAACTACATTGCCAAGAGAAGGGGCGTTAAGACCGGCATGGCGCTCTGGCAGGCGCGGCAATGTTGTCGGGATTTGATTTTTGTTCCGCCGAGAATGTATCTCTACCTCCGCTTTTCCCGCATGGCAAGGAATATTTACCGGGACTACTCGGACAAGGTGGAGAGCTTCGGCCTCGATGAGTGTTGGATTGACCTGACCGACTGCTGTGCGATTTTGGGTGACAGGACAAAGACCATAGAGAACGGCTACCGCATTGCTGCGGAAATCAGCGGGAGAGTGCGCCGGGAGCTCGGTATTACGGTGAGCATAGGTGTGTCCTGGAATAAGATTTACGCAAAGCTTGGGAGCGATTATAAGAAGCCGGACGCGATTACGGTTTTTGACCGGGATAATTATCGGAAACTTATTTTCCCGCTCCCGGTTTCGGAGCTCTTGTACGTCGGAAGACAGACAAGCAAAAAGCTG
>ERZ772932.324-NODE-324-length-27641-cov-29.919126_pt1 | contig 27641 bp, 13 predicted proteins | sample MGYA00511684_ERZ772932 | MGnify/ENA primary metagenome ERZ772932 (study PRJEB29015, sample SAMEA2738078) | human oral metagenome | biome: human oral; feature: human-associated habitat; material: saliva | place: China | collected 2210 ...
ACATCGTCCAGCGCTATGGCCGCGCCGAGTATGTCGGCGTGGTCGGCGCAGGATGAGTAGATGGGGTAGATGTGGATGACGTCGTCGGTCTCTGAAATGAGGGCGGAGAGCCGAGCACGCGAGCCAGCGTCGCGGTGTCGAGGCGGAGTTGGAACACGGATTCTTGGATGCGGTAGCCCCAGGATTCCAGTGTTTTGGCGACGCGGAGCCGTCGCTTATTGTCGGCGATGTCGTAGGCGATGATGTAAATCATCGCCAGGCAACCCCGCTCCACGGGTAGTCGGGTTCGGCGATGGCGCGCGCCAGCATCTGCGCGGAGTGGGCGATGTGCCTACGCCACGGTCCCGAGTATCCGGGGAGGGCGCCGGTGACGGATCGCTGGCAGGCGGCTTCGTACGCGTCGACGAGGATTTTCTTGCCGTCGCTGCCCAGCCACACTCCTCCGGCCTCGGCCTCGACGACGCCGTGTTCGGGCCGGAGCTTGCGTGCGCGCAGGAGCGCCATGACGGTTTGGTCGACCAGGAGTGGGCGGAACTGTTCCATGAGGTCCAGCGCCAGGCTGGGGCGTTTGTCGGTGGGCGCGTGCGCGATGCCGAGTGACGGCTCGAGCCCGGCAGCGTGCAGCGCGCCGACACATTCGGACAGGAGGATCGCGTACCCGTAGGACAGGGCGGCGTTTGGCAGGTCGCGGGGTGGGCGTCGGCTGCGCCCGTCGAAGGTGACGTCGGCGGGCACGCACGCGGAGAGCGCGTCGAAGTAGGCGTTGGAGCACGCGCCCTCAATGCCCATGACTTCGTCAAGCGTGCGCGCGCCCGCGAGGGAGCGCCGCCACGCGTGCATGTGCGCGGTCGTGTCGGCGACGTGCACGGCTTCATCGCGTCGGGCGATGCGTGTGAGGACGTGAATTTGGCCGCGGATTTTCACGCCAATGAGGCTGGTGGCCAGGCGAACGCGCCGCTCATTGTCGCCAGTCAGGGCCACTTGCGCAAGGAGTCGACTGGCGTGCGTTCCCCTATTCGCACCGATGAGGGCGCCTTGGTAGGAGCCTCGCCGCGACAGGCACACGACGTCGACGCCGCTGCGCATCACCCACGAACGCGCGCCGGCGGACAGGCCGACGTTTCCGGACAGGACGATGCGCGTGACGCTGTTTTTCGGCACGGAGGTGGCAGGCAGCGAGCCGGGCGCGTCGACGAGGACGCGGCCCGCTTTGACGTGGACGCGTGCGCCGTCGCGGCCAACGTAGAGGATGCGGTCGGCTTGGCCTGTGGGTTCGTCGCTGGGCCGGGTGATCCACGGGTCGATGCCGACGCTCGCGATGGCTTTCTCCTCGTCAATGTGCTGGGTCGTCAGATCGGTGACGCGCGCGCCCGCGTTGATGGCTGCGGCCGCGACGGCATCGATGGTATCGGCCAAGCGCTGCTCGCTCGGTGCCGCGAGCAAGAGGGTGGTTCCGACGCGCGAGTAGAGCAGGCCTGCCCCGGTGGCGCACCTGTCAAGGTCCAGCAGGGCCGCGTCGGCGAGGACACGCGTGAGCGGGTTGGTGTCCGAGGCCTGGGCGAGTTCGTCGATAATGGACGCGTCGGTGTCGGGCAGGCCCAGCGCCGAGAGTCCTGCACTGGTCACGAGGCCCGGGTCGGCCGGGCGGATGGTGGCTCGCGTCAGGTGGTGGTTGCCATGGTCGTAATCGTCGGCAACTCCCCTGCTGAAGGCGTCGCGTCCTGCGCGCATGTCGTCGTAGGTGCCGTGGGGGCGTTCTGCGGTGAGTCGCCGTTCGAGGCTATCTCGCACTGATTCGGCCAGGAGTGCACGGGTGATAGAAGTCGCCATCACGAGAGTGCTCGCGTCGAGTGCGGCGATGCGTGGCGGCACCCAGTCGCTCGCGGCGAGGAGGCGAAGCTGCTCGTCGGTGAGGCTTCCTGGGGTGGGGGTGTCCGAGCTGGTGGGGTCCGGGTGTACTGTGAGGAGTCTGCGTCTGGCGCGAGTGAGGGCCTCGGGAGCGAGCGCTTCTCTCAGGGACGAGGCCGTGGCAGATATCGTCATTGTCTATCCTTCCACTCAACAAACTTGCAGTTACTCTACAAGCATGGGGTGTTATGGTCTGGCGACACGCCGATAAGGGATACGATTTCCGGGGCAACACCGGCCATGCAGGCGATCCGTGGCGATGCGAGTAATCGCAACGAAAAGTCTGATATCCTAACCCTGTGCTTGCTGGTCGGAGGGATGCTTTTTCGACCACTGGCGATCCGACATGGCGTTTCTCCTGGCCAAAGGGGGTACGACACGCCGGGCAGTCAGAAAGCACCGAGCGCCATAAGGTGCATTAAGACACCTCGTCTTTCGTGATGACTTTATCGAATGCTTCGAGTGGGTCAGAAAGCACCGAGCGCCATAAGGTGCATTAAGACGGGTGGTCGGCGCCGAGGTCGTCGTAGGTCTGGCCGTGTCAGAAAGCACCGAGCGCCATAAGGTGCATTAAGACTTGACGGGGTTGACCGGCACGCACGTCGTGTAGCCGACGAGTCAGAAAGCACCGAGCGCCAAAAGGCGCATTAAGACAGGGGAGCGTCACCCTGCATGTCGATAACCGTCAACGTCGGAAAGCAGCGAGCACCATAAGGTGCATTAAGACGCTCAGGCCTCCGGGAGCGCGTCGAGGAAGGCTCGAACTTCGTCAGAAAGCACCGAGCGCCATAAGGTGCATTAAGACGGGTATCCGATCAGAACCGTTGCGTCCGCGATTCCGGTCAGAAAGCACCGAGCGCCATAAGGTGCATTAAGACTCTGAGGCCAGCTCGAGCGGTAGGGCCGTGACCCCGGTCAGAAAGCACCAAGCGCCATAAGGTGCATTAAGACGCGAGTGCACTGAGGATGAGAGAGACGGCCATTTCCAGGTCAGAAAGCACCAAGCGCCATAAGGTGCATTAAGACAATGATGGTCTTTAGCTCTGTATAGACCATAGGCTCAATTGGTCAGAAAGCACCAAGCGCCATAAGGTGCATTAAGACGAGCCTCCGCCGGGTGCTCCAGGTCGTGCAGATCCTTGGAGTCAGAAAGCACCAAGCGCCATAAGGTGCATTAAGACGAGCCTCCGCCGGGTGCTCCAGGTCGTGCAGATCCTTGGAGTCAGAAAGCACCAAGCGCCATAAGGTGCATTAAGACATTGTGCGTCCGTTGTCGAGCGTGTTGGTGCCGCCGGTCAGAAAGCACCAAGCGCCATAAGGTGCATTAAGACGGCGACCTGGGTGAGGCTCGGAGAAAGCTCGGCAAGTCAGAAAGCACCAAGCGCCATAAGGTGCATTAAGACGAGTCGTCAACCCAGGGGAACTCTCGGTAGTGCGTGTCAGAAAGCACCAAGCGCCATAAGGTGCATTAAGGCCCGACTTCGACGGGTGGGCAACCGTTGCAGGCATCAAGTGGTCAGAAAGCACCAAGCGCCATAAGGTGCATTAAGACGCGGGAGTGTTTGATGTGCATGGCTTGGTCCTTTTGGGTCAGAAAGCACCAAGCGCCAAAAGGTGCATTAAGACTCCACATACGAGGGGTGGTACTTGCGTAGCTCCTGCATGTCAGAAAGCACCGAGCGCCAAAAGGTGCATTAAGACAAACGCGGTTACGAGCGCACGGCCACTATCCAACACCCGTCAGAAAGCACCGAGCACCATAAGGTGCATTAAGACACAATGGCGGTGAGCTTCTCAGGCTTCATCTTCACCAGGTCAGAAAGCACCAAGCGCCAAAAGGTGCATTAAGACAAGGGCAGCGCCGGTCACCTGAACGCCGGTGTCCACATCGGTCAGAAAGCACCGAGCACCATAAGGTGCATTAAGACGCCTTCTCCTCGTCCCAGACGGCGACGTGCTCGAATGGTCAGAAAGCACCGAGCGCCATAAGGCGCATTAAGACTCGGCACGCGAACGGATATGCACAAAGTCAGGATCTTCAAGGTCAGAAAGCACCAAGCGCCATAAGGTGCATTAAGACCCGTGTACGGTATCGCTATCACGGCAATGTCGTTCTTCGTCAGAAAGCACCGAGCGCCATAAGGTGCATTAAGACCGCGGACGTCGGCGTGGCGCAGCTCGCCGATTGGAGTCAGAAAGCACGGAGCGCCATAAGGTGCATTAAGACCACCGAGCATCGACTTGGGAGCAACACCTCGCTTCGGTCAGAAAGCACCAAGCGCCATAAGGTGCATTAGGACTCGCGCCGAGCCGGACGACTCGATAACGAGATCATCCAGTCAGAAAGCACCAAGCGCCAAAAGGTGCATTAAGACTCGCGGTCGTTCATTGCGCCCAGGATGACGGTTTCCTCAGGTCAGAAAGCACCGAGCACCATAAGATGCATTAAGACGCAAGCTCAGCGACAGTACGCAACTCAGCCTGAGAGGTCAGAAAGCACCAAGCACCATAAGGTGCATTAAGACTTGAGGGCTCGCGCGCACAAGCCCTTCTCGGTCCATGTCAGAAAGCACCGAGCGCCATAAGGTGCATTAAGACGACTCAAGCATCTGCACATCTGCGACGATCAGCTTGTCAGAAAGCATCAAGCGCCATAAGGTGCATTAAGACTGGAGAATAGAGGTCTGGGAAATAGCCAGGTTGTCAACGTCAGAAAGCACCGAGCGCCATAAGGTGCATTAAGACTGGCTGGGCACGCCGTCCAGGTAGAACGTGATCTTGTCGTCAGAAAGCACCGAGCGCCATAAGGTGCATTAAGACCAGTCGTCCTTAGTCGCGTTGAGAATCTCGGTTATCTGGGGTCAGAAAGTAGCGAGCGCCATAAGGCGCATTAAGACGGTGTGCTTCTTCGCGCCTTCAGCGGTCCAGTTGGCGGTGTCAGAAAGCACCGAGCGCCATAAGGCACATTAATACCCGCTGAGCTCGTGCAGCTGGCGCGTCCAATCGTCGGTCAGAAAGCACCGAGCACCACAAGGTGCATTAAGACGTTTCTTCCGGCGTCGCTGCAAAATCTCGCATCTCCGATCGCAGCAGAAAGCACCGAGCGCCATAAGGCGCATTAAGACTAGTTACTGGATGTTTTTGTGCGACCAATCGCGTAATACGTCAGAAAGCACCAAACGCCAAAAGGTGCATTAAGACGCGGTCTTAAACGGCGGCGCAACCTTATTCTTCACCGTCTGTCAGAAAGCACCGAGCGCCATAAGGTGCATTAAGACCAGCTGGTCTGGGGGTCGGTGAGGCGTGCGCGGGCGGGGGTTCGAAAGCACCAAGCGCCATAAGGTGCATTAAGACTCAGCTGGGTAGGTGTAGGCCTCGATCGTGAACTTGAAGTCAGAAAGCACCAAGCGCCATAAGGTGCATTAAGAACCGGCCCCAACTCCTCCAGCGATACTTGGTTCAGAATTCGCAGACCATCCCCTTGGCCACAGCGGGTAGCCACCCGCAAGCTACAGGAGTTCGTCCAGGAACTGGGCACGTGCCTTCATGGCATGAATGAGGAGTTCTCCGCCACCATCGAAAACTAATACGACCAGCTCAAGAACGCGCCCAGACTGGTCGATACCCATCGCGAGCCATCTCCTGGGATCGTCCTCGTCAACGAGAGGACGAGAGATCAGGGCATGCTCGTACGTATGCAGGACAGGCTCATCAGAACCGGCCAGTCACGCCCCGTATGTCTACGGATGTCGGCATGCGCTTGGGCGCGATGGGCCGCTCTCGCACCGCCGCGCAAACCGCATCAGAACGGCTCGTGATCCCCTCGGGGACAAAGGGTTCCACGAGCACCCCTCAGCGTCTGTTCATCCAGGTACACCGCCACAGCGTCAGCAGGTCACTCCCCCACCGGAGGACGCCCCGGGCGCGGCGAAGGCAAGTCCGCCAGGTCGTACCCGCGTTCGGCCTCATCAGCCCACGCCTGGATCTGCTCGTCACTGACGGGGACTCCGTGAAGAAGACGCTCGCTCATACAAATAGCGTAGACGACAGTCACGAGCGGTACCGCTGCATGAGTCGCCACGGACAACGACGGGAGAACAACGCTCACCGCACACGCAAGGGGCCGCGCACGAGTTTTCGTGCGCGGCCCCGTTTTGTCTCAGCCGGAATCGGTCAGCCGGAATCCGTCAGACCACCGACACTCACGTCAGGAGGCGGCCCCGGGCGTCGAACTCGTAGCGCGTGCCGTCAATCCAGTGGGTGCCCGTCACCATGGCCCCCGACGAGGACAGGTAGTACCAGTGTCCGCCGTCCTTCAGCCAGCCCTTGTGCACGACGCCCGAGGAAGGATCCAGGTAGTACCAGGCCCCCTGGATGCGCGTCCAGCCAAAAGCCTGGGCACCGTCGCGCCCAAAATAAGACCACTGGCCGTCCACTCGGGACCAGCCGGTTACCACGTAGCCGCGCGCGTTGAAGCGGTACACCTTCCCATCGATGCGCAAGCGCGTGTTCGTCGGGTAGGTGCCGTCATCAAAACGCCACCACGTGCCCCGGGCGGAGGTGACCCAGCGCCCGGCCCCGGCCTCGGCGACGTCAGAAGCCCCAGAACCGGAACCGGACCCGCCGGTCCCGGCCCCAGACCCCGACCCCACCGTGAACGGCGTCGAGGAGACGACGTCGTCGTCAGCGCGCGAATCGGAGTTGCGCCCGAACGCCTTGACGGTCACGGACGTGTCACCCGACAGAGCTGCACCACCGGCGACGGGACGCGACACGTCCACACCATCAACCTGCAGGGTCACGCCGGGACCGGAGAACTCGCCGCTCCCCTGCCCGGTCGCGACCTCCTGGCCGCCAACGAGCAACCGAGCCGACGTCACCGGCCCGGTCACGGTCGCGCGCAGGGACACGCGCCCGGACACGGTCTGCCCGGACAGCGGTGCCCACGTGGAGCCGTCGGTCGAGTACTCGACCTCGCCGACCACGGGACGCGCTTGGTCCTTCAGGACGGCGTCCAGCGCGCTCGGCATGCCGGCACCCCGGTACTCGCGCTCGCCCTCGGGCGCGGCCAGGCGCGCCCAGTTGGAAGCGAAACCCGCCTGCTTGCGCGCCAACGCGAGGATCTGAGAGGAATCCATCTCCGGGTGCACCTGGCGCAGCGTCGCGATCACGCCGGCGGCCACGGGAGCGGCCATCGACGAATCCCTCGCAACATCGCCGGGCGACCCAGCAGCGCTGGGCAGCGACGTGTACACGTTCTCGCCGGGAGCCGCGAAAGCAATCGTCTGCTTGCCCCAGTTCGCCGTCCGCGCAGCCTCGAGCGTGCCCGTCGCCGGATCCTGCCCGTCCACCAGGCGCAGGCTGGACACGGGCACGACATTGTCCATCATGGCGGGGATGGTCAGGCCGCTCCACGAGTCTCGCTCGTAGGGTGCCCACGCGTCGGTGGGCGACGACGAGTCCTTGCTCGGCGGATTATCCAAGTCAATGCCGCCGCTTCCCGCGTCCACCACATTGATGACGTCCTTCGACGCCGCGTAGTCGATGGCGCGCCGCATAGCCTCGCGCCCCGCCGCCTGGTTGGGTTCGTGGGGCATCCAGTACTTCCACGGGTCCGCCGCGAAGGAGCTGGCAGTCACCGAAATCCCGTGATCGGCCGCCCACACGAAGCCGCACACCACGTACTCGGGGTAGTGCATGCCCGTCTGGCGCGACTGCACGTCGATCGCCGCGACGCTCAGCGTCGGGTTCACGCCAGGCACACCGCTGGAAACGCCCCGCCCCGCGATCGCCCCGGCCATCTGCGTGCCGCGCGTCGCGTCCGTTGACCCCCACGTCCACGAGGAGATGGTCGGGATGCCGTTCACGTTGCAGGACACGGACTTATCGAAGTCGACGCGGCCATACAGATCCGTGATCATGTGGTCGAAACCGTCCGCCATGACACCCACCGTCACGGGTGCGCGCATGACGTCCACGCCCTGCGCGTCCAGCGCTCCGACGGCCTTCAGATGCCATTGGTTATCGCTGGGAGGATCGGGGAAGACGCCGCCGACGATCACCGGCGAATCCGCGCCCGTCCCGGCCCCGGCCGCGTCCGCGGCACCAGCGACCGGGTTCCCCTCCGCGCCAATGGGCATAACGGCCTCGTTACCGAGCACCGGTGCCTGGCGAGTCGGCCCCACCGAGTGGAAGGAGATGCCCGCCTCGGAGAGCGCCGCGCCCAGGTCGGACGCGAAGCTGGGCGAACCCGACTGAACGAAGAACGTCCCGAAGGCCGGGTACTGCGCGAGCACCAGTCCTCCCAGGGACGAGGCCTTGGCGGCCGCACGCTGGAGGGTGGCCTCATCCGCTCCCGCAGTGAGGTTCACAGCGTAGTTGGCGGGCAGCTGGTGGGTCGGCAGGTCGGGCGAGATGATGCCGGGGGCGATGGGTTCGCCGGGGGCCGGGTCCTCCCCCGGGTCGGGAGCAGGTTGCGGCGCGGGCACGGCGTTCGGGTCGCGCGCGACCGTGAAGGTGGTCTCGGTGGTCGCATCGTCGTCAGCGTGCCCGTCGTAGTTGAGGCCCTCAGCAAACACCACCGCCGTGAGGGTCGCGTATTCGTGGCCGTCGGGGATCACCTGACGCAGGTCCACCTCGTCGGCCTCCAGCTCCAAAGGTTCGGCGAAATAACCATCCTCCTGCTCGGCGGACACCGCTGTCACACCCAGAATGTCGAGGTTCATGTAGGAGACCGGCGCGCTCGCTTCGACGCGCATCTGGACAACCTCGGCGGGCAGCACGGCACCGCTCAGGCTGGTCCATTCGCCGTCGCCGACGCGATACTCGACCGCGCGGATCACCGGGGACGCCTGGTCGCGCACCATCGCCGAGCGAGCGTCGAGGAAGCCGTAGCCTCGATACTCCGCGCCGTCATTCGGGGCTTTCAAGCGCCCGTACTCGTTGGCTGCCTGCTTGCGCATAATGCTGATGATCTGCGCGCCGGGCAGCGTCGGATGCACCGATTTGACGAGCGCGGCGATGCCGCTCACGTGCGCGGCGGCCAGCGTCGTGCCCGACGTGTATCCGTAGATCTGCGGGATCCGCCCGTTCGGGTAGGTCGAATAGATCCACTCCCCCGGCGCGGCGAAGTCAACGGACGCCCCGTAGTTCGACCGTTCCGCGCGCATCAGCGTCGCCCGTAGCGGCTCCGCGTTCCAGTCCTCCATGCCGACCGAGCTGACGGTCACGACGCCACCGACCTGCGCCGGGACCATCCGCGCGCCCTCGACGGAGCGATTCGGGATGGGCGTCGAATCCGTCGGCGAGTCACTATCGGTCGTCGGGTGGTCGATGTCGACGCCGCGGTCGCCCGCTCCCGCGATCACCGCGAGTCCACTCGACTGGGCGCGGTGAATCGCGCGCTCAGCGGCCTCGAGGGCGGCGGCCTGCTCGGGGTCCGTCAGGTTCCAGTACACCCACGGGTCCATCTGGTAGGAGTTGTGGACGATGTCCACCTGGTGGGTCGTCGCCCACTCGTAGGCGCACACCAGGGCCTCGGGGTAGAGCAGATCCGACTCGTTGAGCGCCTTGATCGACACGAGCGTCGCCTCCGGCGCGATGCCGTCAATACCGATGTCGTTGTGGTTGGCGGCAATCACACCAGCGACGTGGGTGCCATGCTCATCGCTGAACCTCCGGGCATCCTCAGCCTGGTTCGGGACGCCGTTGACAGCGCACGAGACAGACCGGGCAGTGTCCACCCGTCCCACCAGGTCGGGCTGCGTGTCGTCGATGCCAGTGTCGATGATGCCGACGGTCACGGGCGCGCGGGTCACGGCAACCTCGGCAGCGCCCCGGGCATCCATGGCCTCGGCACCCCAGTTCGAGCGGGCCGAACCGACCCTGCTGTTCGGGTCCGGGATCGTCACGGTAGGCACGTCGGACGCCTCTGCGGCTGGCACGTCCGCAACCGGCCCGTCCGAGGCGGACGCAGCGGCGGACGCAGCCGCCGGAGCTGCGGGCGTCGCCCCGCCCACGGCGCGCTCGCTCTCCGGTACGGCGGCCACGCGGGTCGGGCCGATGGAGTGAACGCTCACCCCGGCCTTCGCCAGGGCGGCGGCCAGGTCGGGCGCGAACGAGGCCGACTCACTTTGGGCAAACAGGGTGCCCAACTGCGGGTAGCTGGTCAAAAGAACGCCGCCGACGCTTGGAATCAGGTCGGCGGCGCTGGCCATCTCGCTCTCCCCCGCGTTGGGGTCGAGGTTAATGGCGTAGTTCATGAGGCCCGCAGCGGATCGTGCGGACGAGACCAGGCCGACGTGATCGTCGGCGCTGGCAGGCGGGGCGGTCGCCGCAGCCACGCTCATGGACAGAGCGAGGACCGCGACGAGGCCGATGCGTGCAACTGTGCGGCGCATAGTTCCTCGACTTTCACTTGTCACTGTGCATGAGCATCGTTGCCCATGCAGTAACCATGATCCACATGTTTGACAGTCGAGACAAATGACACACTTAATTCTCAACAATACAAGCTCTTTAAGTGTTTTACAAGCTCAATATTTAGACACATATTCATACATCGCCTCGTCCCGCACGACCGAGGCCTCCCCAAAAACGCCCGGGGAGGCCTCGGCAATGATGGACGCGGCAGGAGTACCTACGAGCGCGACCCCGCGTCTCTCTTGGCGGGGTGACACCGATCCTCGCCCCTCCACCAGGGCATCCACGCGCGGTACCCGTCGGTGGGCGGGGTGGGCGAGTCGGGCTCGAAGCCGAGCTGCGCGGGCGTCTCGGGGATGCGATCGACGAGGAAATACTTGTCCCTGTCGTCGCAGTGCTCGCGCACGATGGTGCGGAACTCGGCCAGCTCGCAGTACAGGACACCCGTGATCGGGTTGCGCTTAAACGCGACGATCTTGTAGAGCCAGTAGGCGAACAGCGCGACGTTAGCCGCGAGCGCCAGGGCCGCGCAGGCGATGTTGGCGCGCGGATCCATGGTCGCGAAGTTGAAGATGTCGGAGGGCGGGACCAAGACCTCGGGCAGGAGCGTGTTCATGGAGATCCAGAAGACCAGGGTGAAGCAGCGGAACCAGATCCACTGGCCTTTCGCCCAGGTGAACGCGGGGATCGTGCAGGCGAGGAGCAGGGCGAGCGTGCAGTACCACGTGTAGTCGGCGAGGGAGTTGTAGAGGAAAGCGTGGTTCCACAGGTCGTAGGCGATCACCCACGGCCAGACCATGTCCACCCAGATGAGGCCGCGCACGGAGCGCTTTCCGGGTGAGGTGACGATGATTTTGCCCAGGCCGGTGATCGTGATGATGTTGAGGAGGCCGGCGGCGGCCGACAGCAGGTTCCAATACCCGCCGATGGTGCGGAAGCCCGTCTCCGGGTCGATGCCGACGTGGCGAGCGTCAAGGTTGGCGGCGACGTCTTGGTACCACTGCTGGGAGTGGAGGTCGGCGGTGACGCCGCGTGCCTCGGGCAGGCCAGCGATCATGTCGATGGTGTGGGAGTCGTTGACGCCCTTCAGGCACTGCCAGTCGGCTCCGCACGCGTAGTAGGTGTCGGCGTTGGCCCAGATCGTCAGGTCGCGGATGTTCGCCTCCATGATGTTGACGGCCAGGCCGATCCACAGGGCAACTCCCAGCCAGATCGCGTATTTGTGAGCCTTGGCGGGGTTGCGTTTCGCGTAGACCAGGACCGTGCCCGTCATGGTGGCGGTGAGGATCATGATCGCGTACTTACCGAACGGGAACCACCCCACCATCGGGGTCCCGTGGATCCACGCGTAGGGCATCAGGGCGATGCCGCCCACGGTCCACACGGCGAAGATCGTCCAGTTCCATCGCCTGTTGATCTCCGCGACGACGATTTGGGCCGCCAGCACGAGCAGCCAGATGAGATACACCTTGGGAGTTCCAAGCTCCCAGAGGAACAGCGAGTCCACAGCATTCTCCTTCGAACGCACAACAGGGCTAATAGTTGTCGGCTATCATAATCCCTAACACTAACCTAGTGTGCGGGGTTCGTCGTCGAATCCCACAACGCACCGGGGCTCCCCACGCTCCGCACCAGCGGAAGCGCCCCTCGTCAATCCCTCAAGGAGGAGGACCCATGACACGTAACGCCCGATCCCGTCGCACCCTCTGCTGCGCCGCCCTCGCGGGGAGCGCCGCGCTCCTGGGCGGCATGTACGCCTTCAGCCAGCTCAGCGGCAAGGCCACGCCCGAGGAGCAAGCCTGGCGCTACCCGGGCGACGACCTGATCGACGCGAACTACGACAACGGCTACTCCTCCACCTACGCGATCACAATCGACGCGCCCGCCTACGCGGTGTGGCGACTCTTCAAACAGATCGGCGCGGAAAAGTCCGGGTCCTTCTCCTCGGAGTTCCTCGAGCGAGTCTTCGCGCGCCTCCCCTTCTTCAACTCCTACGAGATCCAGGAGGAGTTCTAGCAACCCGACTCGATGATGCCCGGCGACATCGCCGCCTTCGACTTCCACGGCATGTCCATGGAGTGGGCGGACGTCGTACCCGGCAAGTACATGGTCCAGTGGGTCGACACGAAAAACCCGCCCAAGGCCCCCGGATCCTACGCGTTCCGCTTCCCCGGCATGTCGCACTTCGCCGCCGCCTGGTGTTTCTACATGGTGCCCCTGTCGGGCGAGCGCACGCGCCTCATCAACCACTGGCGCATCGGCTACGAACCCGCCTCCCCCGCCATGAAAGCCCTGAACTGGGTCAACATCGAATTCATCGGCGGATGCATGACCCACCTGCAAAACCTCTACGTCAAGCGCGTCCTCGAATTCAAGAAAAAGCAACACCTCACGGGCCGCTTCATGCGCGGCATGCTCGGCGGGCGATTCTTCAACTCGGGCACGGCCGCCGGCCGCCACGACAACACTCCCCTCTTCGAGGAGACCTACACCCAGTGGTTCCGCTACGGCCGGTCCGCCCCCGCCGTCGCCGAAATCCGCCCGCCCGTCACCGACGACCCCTCCTGGCCGCCGACCGGGGCAGACAGCCCGTGGGCCTCTGAAATCGACGCCTCCTACTTCGACGGCTGGAAGGAGCCCGTCTTCTCCTGGGAGGAGCAGATCCGCCAAAAGATGGAGCGCAGCTACCTGCCGAACTGGGGCAAGGAACAACGCTGATGGGCGGCATCACTCCCCCGGACTACCCGACGCTGTTCTTCTTCGAGGTCGGCCAGTGGTGGGACTACGCGATGCTCCTCGTCGTCATCGCGCTACTCGCGGGCGCGGCGTGGCTCGCACAGCGCAACATGTGGGTCGTCCTCGCGCTCTTCGTGGCGGTACCGGTCGCCCTGACCATCTTCTGGTGGCCGCACTCGACGGCAGGGACGGCCTCGGCCGGCTGGTTCCCCATCGTGAAACAGTACTCGGCGCTGGCGGGCTCCCTCTGCCTCGTCGCCCTCCAAGTATTCCCGAGGCTCCGGCACAACCGCTGGTACCTGCTCATCCCACCCATCATCCTCGCGGTGAACATCGCCGAGGCCGTGGTACGCGACTTCCAGTGCTACGGGATTCACGGGGTGGACCCCTCGCAGGGGATGGTCACGTGGGGCGGGCCGTGGAACATCATGAACGGCATCGCCGGGATCCTCAACCTGCTGGCTATCTCCGGCTGGGTCGGGATCTTCGTGTCCACAGGCAAGGAGCGCGCCCTCGTCTGGGGCGACCTGACAATCGGGTGGATCATCTCCTACGACCTGTGGAACTTCGCGTACGTGTACAACTGCCTGGCGGACCGCGCATGGTACTCGGGTGTGGCACTGCTGGCGGCGTGCACGATCCCCGCGCTCATGAAGCTCGGCCGAGGCGCGTGGATCCAGTACCGCGCGTACACGCTCACGCTGTGGTCGGGCGTGGTGCTCACGTTCCCGCACTTCATGCACGATTCAATGTTCGCCCACCGCAGCTCGCACAACCCCTGGGCGCTGCTCATCGTCTCAGCGGCCGCGCTCATCGCGAACGTGTGGATGTTCGTCGCGCACGTCCGGGTCATCGTCACGAAGCGGCGCAACCCCTTCACCCAGGAGGTCCACGCCGACGAGGCCACCTACACCTCGTGGGTCCGTGACCTCGCGTCCGACGAAGACAAGGAACTCATCGCCGCGCGCCTGGACACGACGCCGCAGGAAGCGGGGTTCGTCGCTGCGGATAGCCGATAGGTTTCCTCTTTGGGAACCGTTCTGTGGGACGGTTCTTACCGTTCTACGGGGCGGTTCTTGCTGGTGGGGGCCGCGCACGTCTACACCGCGACGGATTCGCTCACGCACGGGAACCCGCTATCCGGAGCACTAACCCGCTTGTCCGCACGTCAACCCGCTGTTCCGTACGTGGGCAGCCTCGCCCAGGCTCCGACAAGCGGGTTGACGTGCGGATCAGGAGGCCCGGGTCCCAATAAGCGGGTTCGCGTGCGAGGCATCGGAACCCCGGGTGCACACCCACAGTGAGTGCCCATCATAAGCAACGCCCAGAGCGTCGCCCACGCGCAGAGCATCATTCACGTCCCTTGCATCGCCCATACGCAGCGCATCGAGCGACGCACACCGGCAACACGAGCCGCCCTCACCCACTTGTTTCACGAATAATTCCCGTGAAACAAAGCGGGGCCGCGCACCAGGAATGGTGCGCGGCCCCGGTCCCGTCCCAGCCGCAGCAGCCTCAAGAGCAGCAACCGCCGCAAGAGCCGCGACAGATCCAGCAGCTGGATCAGCCGGAATAGCCGATTCAGGCAGGTCAGTCCCGACAGCGCGCGATCAGCCTCAACCGCCGTGCAGGCAGGAGAAGCCACGCGAGCCGGGCCAGACAGACGCCTATGGCATCAGCCTCCCCTCGTCGTCGAACACGTAGCGTGTGCCGTCGATCCATCGGCTACCCGTCGCCATCGCGCCGGAGGACGTCAGGTAGTACCAGGAGGATCCCACGCGCTGCCAGCCAGTGGCCAGGGCACCCGAGGAGGTCAGGTAGTACCACGCGGACCCGTAGCGCACCCATCCGGTGCGCATCGCGCCGGAGGAGGAGAGGTAGTACCAGGTGCCCTGCACCTTGGTCCAGCCGCTCGCCATCGCGCCGGTGAGGGGATCCAGGTAGTACCACGTGCCGTGCACACGAACCCATCCGGCGGACTGGCCGCCCGACGCGCCGTAGTAGTACCACTGACCGTCCTCGTACACCCATCCGGTCACCATGTATCCGCGCGCGTTGAAGCGGTAGATCGCCCCGTCGATGCGGAGCTGCGTGGAGGTCGGGTAGTTCCCGTCGTCGTAGCGCCACCACCAGCCGAAGGTGCCGGACACCCAGCGCCCAGCCCGGGCCTCGTCGGGACCCACGTGGTCGGTGCTGACCGTGAAGGGAACCTGCGCGGTCGCATCGTCGTCGGCGCGCGGATCGAAGTTGCGCCCGGAGGCTTCGACCGTGACCGTGGCTGCGCCGGAGAAGCGTCCCGTGCCCGCAGGATGCGATACGTCCACGCCGTCGGCCTGAAGCGTCACGCCGGCCCCATCGAACGAGCCGTCGCCGACTCCGGTCGCGATCTCGCGGTCACCGAGCAGCAGCCGAGCACTGGTCACCGGCCCGGTCACGGTGGCGCGCACGGAGACACGCCCGGCGAGGGTCTCCCCCGCCAGCGGCTTCCACGCCACCCCGTCGGTCGAATACTCGACCGCTCCAATCACCGGCGCAGGCTGGTCCTTGAGCACGGCGTCGAGCGCGTTAGGCAAGCCCGCACCCCGGTACTCGCGGCCCTCTGCGAGCGCGGCCAGGCGCGACCAGTTCTCGGGCGCGGACGCCTGCTTCTTCGCCACAGCGATAATCTCCGACGCGCTCATCTCCGGATGTACCTGGCGCAACGTCGCGAGGACGGCCGCGGCCAGCGGCGAGGCCTGCGACGTGCCGTACAGGTTCCCGTAGGCCTTGCCATACCAGCTCGTCAGCGGCGCGTAGATCTTCGCGCCGGGTGCCGCGAAATCAATCGTCGTGGCACCCCAGTTCGACCAGGACGTCGGCTCCAGCACGCCCGTGGCGGGGTCCGTGCCCTCGGGCAGCTGCAACGCGGAGACCGCGAGGGTGCCGCGCATCATCGACGGCATGTAGACGCCGCCCGTCACGTCGCGCTCGAACGCGCCCCACGTGTCGCCCGGCGACGAGTCGTCGGTCGTGGGCGGGTTATCCAGGTCCGTCGTCCAGTTGCCTGCGGCCACCACGTTGATGACGTCCTTCGACGTCGCGTAGTCGGCGGCACGCTGGACGGCTTCCAGGCCGGCGGCCTGCTCGGGGTCGTTCGGCATCCAGTACTTCCACGGGTTGACGTAGTAGGAGCCGTTCGTCACCGAAATGCCGTGCTCGGCGGCCCACACGAAGCCGCACGCGATGTATTCGGGGTAGAAGTAGCCGCCGTTACGCGACGCCACATTGATCGCGGCGATGCGCAGCGTCGGGTTCACGCCGTCCACGCCCACGCCGTCATGCTTGGCGGCAATCGACCCGGCCACGTGCGTGCCGTGTGTCGCGTCGTCCCAGCGCCACGCCGCCGGATCCTGGTTGGGGATGCCGTTGACGTTGCAGGCCACAGACTTGGCGTGGTCGACTTGCCCGGCCAGGTCCGGCACGGTGTCGTCGACGGACTGATCCATGATGCCCACGGTCACAGGGGCACGCATGACGTCAACGTCCTGGGCCTCAAGGGCGTGCAGGGCCTGGAGGTGCCACCCGTTGGAGGTCTGCGGGTCGGGAGTTACCCCGGCCTCGTCCTCGCTCTGGGTGCCCTCGCTCTGGGTGCCCTCGCTCTGCACGGCGTCGGCCTTCGGCGCGGCCGCGAGTGCTGCGTCGGCTCGCACGCGGGTCGTGTAGTCGATGGGGACCACGGCCTCGTTGCCGCCGACGGGTGCCTGGCGGGTGGGGCCGATGGAGTCGTAGCTGATGCCCTCCTTGATGAGCGCCGCACCCAGGTCGGGTGAGAACGTCGGGGAGGCGGATTGGACGAAGAAGGTGGAGAACTGCGGGTAGCGCGCCAGGACCAGTCCTCCCTTGAACGAGGCTTGGGCTGCGGCTCGCTCGAAGGTGGCCTTGTCCGTGCCCGTGGGGAGGTTCACCGCGTAGTTGGCGGGCAGTTGTTCGGTGCTTCGCGCGGGGGCGGTGATTCCGGCTGCGGATTCGCCGGGCACAGGGGCTTCGCCGGTGCCCGGGTCGGGCGCGGGCTGGGGCACGACGGCGGGGTCGCGCGAGACCGTGAAGGTCGCTTCGCGGCCCGTGTCGTCGTCGGCTTGGCGGTCGAAGTTGATGCCTGCGGCGCTGACTTGGACGCGGGCGGTAACCGAGTCCGTGCCGTCGGGCAGGAGGGTGGAGAGGTCTACGTTCTCCGCGGACACGCTCAGCTCGGGGTCGCCGTATTTGCCGGAGCCGTCGCGGTCGACGCCGGTCAGGGACGCCACGTCCATGTGCAGGTGGCTGATCGGCGAGGCGGCGGCCGCGTAGAAGGTGACGGGGCCTGCGGGCAAGGTCGCTCCGTCGAGGCTCTTCCATTCGCCCTTGCCGACCCTGTATTCGAGGGTCGTGACGGTCGGCTGCATCTGGTCGCGGCGCATGGTGGTCAGCGCGTTGATGAAGCCGTAGCCGCGGTATTCCTTGCCGTCGGCGGGCACCTCCAGGCGCGTGTAGTCGATGGCCGCCTGCTTGCGCATGAGGTCGATGATCTGCCTGCCCGTGAACGCGGGGTGCGTGGCCTTGATGAGCGCGGCGATGCCCGTGATGTGCGGGGCCGCCATGGAGGTGCCGCTCGTCTTGGCGTATCCGCTGGAGTATTGGGCGGTGGGGACGGTGGAGTAGATGCCGTCGCCGGGTGCCGCGAAGTCAATGGTGGTGCCGTAGTTGGAGAAGTCCGCGCGCGCGAGGGTCGTCCACTCGGGCTTGGTCTCCTCGTCGACGCGCGTGAGAGCACTCACCTGGCTGACACCCGCGACCTGGCCGGGAACGCGGATGGATCCGGCGACAGCGCGGTCCTTGATGGGCGTGTCCCTGTCGGTCGGCGAGCCGGAATCAGTCGTCGGATGGTCGTTGTCCGCACCCTCGTTACCTGCCGAGGCAATGACGGCCAGGCCCTTGCCCTGCGCGTAGGCGATGGAACGGGTCGCGGCCTCCAGGCCTGCGGCCTGCTCGGGGTCGGTCGGGCTCCAGTACATCCACGGGTCCATCGAATATGAGTTGTTCACAATGTCCACGCCGTGGCTGGCCGCCCACATGAACGCACACGTCACATATTCGGGGTAGATGAGCTGCTCAGAGTTGGCGGCCTTGATCGACACGAGGGTCGTATACGGCGCGACGCCGTCGATGCCGATCCCGTTGTGGTTGGCGGCGATAATGCCAGCGACGTGCGTGCCGTGGAAGTAGTCGTCACGCCAGCCCCCGTACTCCTGGGAGGCGACGCCGTTGGACGCGCACGACACGGAGCGAGTCTGGTCCACGCGCCCGGCCAAGTCCGGGTGCATGTCGTCGATGCCCGTATCGATGACGCCGACGGTCACGGGCGCGTGCGCGACGGGCACGCCCACCGCCTCGGCCACGCTCATGGCCGCAGCGCCCCAGTTAGAGATCTCCTCGGTCCCATCAGCCTCGCTCAGCGCCCGTTCACGAGCGCTCTGTACACCGCCAGACTGCGCGCCCGACTGTGCACCGCTCTGGCCGGTGCCGTCCCCGGACTGCGCCGGGTCGGGTATGGGTTCGGGTGCCGGAGCGGGCGCAGGTTCGGGTGCCGGAGCGGGCGCTGGTTCGGGTGTCGGAGCGGGCGCGGGGGCCTTGACACGCTCCACCTCGGGCACGGCGGCCACGCGGGTCGGGCCAATCGAGTGCACCGTGTTCCCGGACCCCGCCAAGGCCTCGGCCATGTCCGGAGCGAACGAGGCCGACTCACTCTGTGCGAAGAACGTGCCGATCTGCGGGTACGAGGCCAGGGCGACACCGCCCGCGGAGGAGACCATGGCGAGTGCGCGTTCCAGGTCGGCGGGAGCGGCACCCGGGCTCAGGTTAATCGCGTAGTTCATAAGGCCCGCGCTCGCTCGAGCGGGGGCGATCAGAGAGGTTGGGTCATCGGCTCGGGCTGGTGGGGCTGTCGCCGTCGCGACGCCCATCGACAGGGTGAGAGCGGCGACGATCCCGATGCGTGCAGCGTTGCGGCGCATGGTTCCTCATTTCGGTTGTGAGTGTCGCGCGCACGACACCGTGCACACGTGATCACCATCATCCTAGAGTTTGACATGTCCGACAATTCATACCACTTAACATCGGGCAACACCGGAGAAAATTCGACCGTGACAGCGGGAGGGGCCGCGCGCGTGCGCGACCCCTCCCCAACCGCTGTCGGCCCTTCCCGGGCGTGGCCCTGCCCGGGAGTGCCGAGGTGGCGGCTACCGCATGCGGCCAGACGAATCGAAGGAGTATGCAACTCCGTCGATCACGCGGTCGCCCGTTACCATGACGCCGGTCTCATCCAGGTAGTACCAGGACGCGCCCTCCTTCACCCAGCCAGTCGCCATCGCGCCCGAGGGCTGCAGGTAGTACCAGGCCGACCCTTCCTTCAGCCAGCCCGTGCGCATCGCGCCCGTGGCGTCCAGGCGGAACCACACTCCATCCAGCTCCAGCCAGCCCGTGCGCATCGCACCCGTCGCAGGATCCAGGTAATACCAGGTGCCGCCCACGGTCGCCCAGCCCGATGCCTGAGCGCCGGACGCGCCGTAGTAGAACCACTGGCCGTCCTCGCTGGCCCAACCGGTCACCATGTAGCCGCGCGCGTCAAAGCGGTACACCTCGCCGTTAATGCGCAGCGCCTCGGAGACCGGGTAGGTGCCGTCGGCCTTGCGCCACCACCAGCCGATCGCATCGGATGTCCACTCGCCGGCCACGGCCTCGTTCGGATCGTCGCCGCCCACAACCGTGAACGGTGCCGACGCGCTCGCGTCATCGTCGGCGCGCGGATCCGAGTTGCGACCCGAGGCCTCGACCGTCACGGACTGCACACCGGAGAGGGAGGAGACATCCACGCCGTCAGCCTGAAGTGTCACGACGCCGCCCGCGGGCGTGCCCGTCGCGACCTCCTGGCCGCCCACGAGCAGGCGCGCCGACGTTACAGCACCACTCACCGTCGCGCGCACGGAGAGAGAACCAGAGAGTTCCTGACCATCCAGCGGCGCCCACTGCGCGCCGTCGGTCGAGTATTCGATCTGACCAATCACGGGAGTTGGCTGGTCCTTCAGGACCGCGTCCAGCGCGTCGGGCAGGCCCGCGCCGCGGTACTCCTTGCCGTCCCACGGGGCGTTGAGCTCGCCGTAGTGGCCCGCCGCCTGCTTCTTCATCAGGTCAATGATCTGATCACCCGTGTACTCCGGGTGCACCGACTGAAGCAGCGCGGCAACGCCCGCGACGTGCGGGGTCGCCATCGACGTGCCGTCGGCAACCGCGTAGCCACTCACGTAGAACAGCAGCGGCGTGGTCGAGTAAATCTGGTCGCCGGGGGCCGCAAAATCGATAGTCGTGCCGTAGTTCGAGAAATCCGCGCGCGCCAGCGACAGGCCGGGTTTTACGTTGTACGCCTGAGCGACCGCACTCACCTGCGCGACGCCGTCAAGCATGGAGGGCACGCGGATGCCACCCTCGACGCTCCGGCCCTTCCTCGGAGCAGGCGCGTCCGTCGGGGAACCATTGTCAATCGTCGGGTTGTCGATGCTCACCCCCTCGTTACCGGCGGCCGCGATAACGGCCAGTCCCTTGCCCTGCGCGTAGGTGATCGAACGGGTCGCGGCTTCCAGGCCCGCCGCCTGCTCGGGATCGGTCGGACTCCAGTAGACCCACGGATCCATCGAATACGAGTTGTTCACAATGTCCACACCGTGGCTGGCCGCCCACATAAACGCGCACGTCACGTACTCGGGGTAAATGAGGCGATTGTCGTTCGTAGCCTGAATCGCCACGATGGTCGCCTCGGGGGCGATGCCGTCGATGCCGATGCCGTTGTGGTTCGCCGCGATAATGCCGGCGACGTGCGTGCCGTGGTAAAACTCGTCGCGCCAGCCGTAGAAGTCCTGCGTCGCCACACCGTTGACCGAACACTTCACCGAACGCTCAGTATCCACGCGGCCCGCCAGATCCGGGTGCGTGTCCTCAACGCCCGAATCAACGACGGCGACCGTGACCGGCGCGCGCTCAACGGAGACCGCCCCGGCCTCGCGCGCGTGCATAGTTTCTGCACCCCAGTTGAAGATCTTTTCACCCGCCGCCTCGGCCGCGCTCTCGTTGCGCATGGCGGCCAGGCCACCCGACTGAGCGTCGTCAGCCGCAGGGTCACCAGCTGCGGGGGCATCGGTATTCTCGTCGGTGACCGGGGCCTCGTCACCCGTGGGGAGGGTGACTCGCTCGTAATAGAGGACTCCCTCGGTGCGGGTCGGGCCGATGGAGTGAACCGGGATGCCCGCGTCCTTCAGCGCGGCGGCCAAGTCGGGCGCGAACGAGGGCGTGGCGCTCTGAGCGAAGAAGGTGCCGATCTCGGGGTACGAGGCCAGGGCCGCGCCCTTCACCGACGGGACCAGGCCGATAGCTCGCTCCAGGTCGGAGGCACTGGCACCCGGGGCCAGGTTGATCGCGTAGTTCATCTCGTCGTCGTTCGCGCGGGGAGACGAGATGAGGCCGTCAGTGGGTTCGTCGGCGCGGGCGGGCGGGGCCACCGCTGTCGCGACGCCCATGGACAGGGCGAGCGCGGCGACGACTCCGATGCGTGCGGCGGTGCGGCGCATTGTTCCTCAGCTTTCGGTTGGGACTGCGTCGTGCAGGTCTGCATCTGCGGGCAACACCATCATCCTAGGATTTGCCGGTAACAACAAAATGTAGGCTGCCCTAAGCTCACAATATAATTCCGCCACAATATCGCACGCGATTCCACAACAGGAGTGACACGATCACACGAACTAAAACGAACAAGCTGGATACTGTCGGGGATCACATGCGACGTCGCTCAGAAAACACCATCTCAGCACGGGAACAGAGGCGAACTCGGGAACACAAGAGGCGGGGAGCGCACGTACTCCCCGCCTCGTTGACTCCAGAACGGTGTCGTCTACTCCAGACCAGCGTCCAACGCCAGCAGATGATCCACCGTCTGCGGACGGACGAACCAGCGTGCGGTGCCATCCTCGACGGCGAGAACGCCGGGCTTCGTCAGCATGTTGTAGTTGGATGCCATCGAGTAGCCGTACGCGCCGACGGCGGGCACGGCCAGCAGGTCGCCACCCGCAATGTCGGCCGGTAGGTCGATGTCGCGGATGATGATGTCGCCGCTCTCGCAGTGCTTGCCGACGACGCGGCAGCGCGCCAGGCACGAGGCCTGCGCCGGATCTCGGTTCGCGAGCGTCGCCGTGTAGGTCGCATCGTAGAGGACGGGACGGATGTTATCCGACATGCCGCCGTCGATGGCCACGTAGCGGCGCACTCCCCCGTCTTCCAGGGAAACGTCCTTGACGACGCCGACGCGGTAGAGCATGACCATCGAGGGGCCTGCGATGGAGCGGCCGGGTTCAACGGACACGTGCGGGATCGGCAGGCCATGGTGGGTGCAGCGCTCGCGCACCACGGTGGCCAGGGCACGTGCGACCTCAACCGGGGAGGTCGGGATCGGATCCTGGCCCGTGTAGGCGATACCGACGCCGCCACCTAGGTCAATCGCGGGGACGTCCAGGCCCAGCTCGTCGCGTAGAACCGCCGCGAAATCAACGACGATGCGCGCGGCCTCGGCGAAGGCCTCAGTCCCGAAGATCTGGGACCCGATATGGCTGTGCAGCCCGCGGAAGTCCAGGTGGGGCGCATCCTTGATCGCGGCCACGGCCTCGTACGCCTGGCCAGTGGCCAGGGACAGGCCGAACTTCTGATCCTCGTGGGCGGTCGCGATGTACTCGTTGCCTCCCGCGTGGATGCCGGACTTCAGGCGCACCATAACGGGCGCGACGATGCCGAGATCAGCGGCGATGCGCTCGATCTGGCGAACCTCGTCCATCGAGTCGATGAAGATGCGGTGGATGCCGGACTCAAGAGCGAGGCGAATCTCCGCATCCGACTTGTTGTTGCCGTGCAGGCCGATGCGCGAGGGATCCACGCCTGCGCGCAGGGCGAGGGTCAGCTCGCCGAGCGACGCGGTGTCGATCCCCAGGCCCTCGGCCGCGACCAGGCGCGCAACGTCGGCGCTCAGGAACGCTTTGCCGGCGTAGAAGGCGTCGCCACCGTTCATTCCGTAGCCATCCCAGAACTCCTCGGCCATCGCGCTGGCCCACACGCGGGCGCGGCCGCGCATGGCCTCGACGTCGAGCACGAAGGTGGGCGTGCCGAACTCGTCGGCGACGCTGGTCAGGTCGACGCCTCCCACGCGCAGCACGCCATCCACCCGGGTCGCGCTCCACGGCCACAGGTCGGGGCGCTCATCGGGGGTCGGGCACGTCAGGGTAACCGCCTCGCTCACCAGGTCACATCCTTTCGGGGGCGCTCACGCCGAGCAGGCCGAGGCCAGTGCGCAGCACCTGGGTGACCGCGTCGTTGAGCCAGAGGCGGGCGACGTGGCCGGGCTCGACCGGGTCGTCGCCGCGGGGCGTCACGCGGCACTGGCCGTACCAGGCGTGGTAGGTGGCAGCCAGGGACTCCAGGTAGCGGGCGATGCGGTGCGGCTCGCGCAGCTCCGTGGCCTGTGCGACCTGCGCGGGGAACTGGGCGAGGGCGGCCAGCAGGGCCTCGTCGGCCTCGGTGTCCAGAGCGGCCGGATCGAAGCCAGCGTCGCGAGTGACTCCGTGCGCGGCCGCGTTGCGGGCAACGTTGCAGGTGCGCACGTGCGCGTACTGCACGTAGTAGACCGGGTTGTCGTTGGAGTGCTGCGAGAGCAGGTCCAGATCGATGTCGACCTGCGTGTCCATGGACACGCGCACGAGGGCGTAGCGCGCGGCGTCCACGCCCACGGCGTCGACGAGGTCGTCGAGGGTGACGATGGTGCCGGCGCGCTTGGACATGCGCACGGGTTCGCCGTCCTTGACCAGGTTGACAAGCTGGCCGATGAGGATCTGCAGGTTCTCGCCCGGCTTGTCACCGAAGGCGGCGCACATGGCCATCATGCGACCGATGTAGCCGTGGTGGTCAGCGCCCAGCAGGTAGATGGCCACATCCGCGCCGCGCTCACGCTTGTTCAGGTAGTAGGCGACGTCGCCCGCGAAGTACGCGGCCTGGCCGTCCGACTTAATGAGGACGCGATCCTTGTCGTCGCCGTAGGCGGTCGTGCGCAGCCACACCGCGCCGCCCTCATCGAAGATCACGCCACGCTTGCGCAGGTGCTCGATTGCCTCGGCCACCGCACCCGAGTTGTGCAGGGAGTCCTCGTGGAAAAAAACGTCGAAGTCAGCGCGGAAGGAGTGCAGGCGCTCCTTAATCTCAGCAAACATCAGCTCGACGCCGCGGGCGCGGAAAACCTCGATGGCCTCGTCCTCGGGCAACGTGACGGGATCAGGTTCACCGGCGGCGCGCACGTCGGCGCGGACCTGGTCGGCGATATCGGCGATGTACTGGCCGCCGTAGCCATCCTCAGGGACCTCGCGGCCCGTGGCGCGCGCGTAGAGCGAGTGGGAGAAGCGGTCGATCTGCGAGCCGTGGTCGTTGAAGTAGTACTCGCGGGTCACGGCGGCACCGGAGGCGGCCATGAGGCGTGCCAGGGAGTCCCCGACGGCGGCCCAGCGAGCACCGCCCAGGTGCACGGGACCGGTCGGATTCGCGGACACGTACTCGAGGTTGATGGAACGACCCGCGAGCGTCGCGTTACAACCATACTCAGCCCCGGCCTCGACGATAGTGCGGGCAAGTTCGCCGGCTGCCCCCGCGCCCAAGCGGATGTTGATGAAGCCGGGGCCCGCGACCTCGACGGAATCGATGCCGTCGGCGGCGGCGAGAGCGTCCGCGAGGATCTGCGCAAACTCGCGCGGTGCCATGCCAGCCTTCTTGCCGAGCTGCATGGCGACGTTGGTCGCCCAGTCGCCGTGCTCGCGCACGCGGGGACGCTCGACCGTCACAGGATCGGGCACCAGGGCGGGGTCGATGGAGATGCGCCCGGCGGCGGCAGTGTCCAGCAGCGTCGAGCGAATAAGGGAGGCAAGTTCTTCAGGAGTCACCCCTTTAGCCTACGGGGTTTTGCCTCGTCACCGCTCACCTATACGCGGCGTGCGTGTGAAAACCTGGCCACACGAGGCCCGCCCGGGCAGCTTTCGTCCCGTGACCGGGCGCGAGTGGCGAGTAAGATTTCGGGTAGCCGAACATTTCCTATCTGCAGTGAGGTTTCCCGTGAACGCCACGGACACCGAGCATCGCCACAAGCTCATCCCTCTCCTCGGCCCCGCCTTCGTCGCGGCCGTCGCCTACGTCGACCCCGGAAACGTCGCAGCCAACATCACGGCCGGCGCACGCTACGGGTACCTGCTCGTGTGGGTCCTGGTAGCCTCGAACATCTTCGCGATGGTCGTCCAATATCTGTCCGCCAAGCTCGGCCTCGTCACCGGCCGATCCCTGCCCGCCCTCCTGGGTGATCGCATGTCCAAGCCCGGACGCATCGCCTTTTGGATCCAAGCGGAGATCGTGGCCGCCGCGACCGACCTAGCCGAAGTCATCGGCGGCGCGCTCGCCCTCCACCTCCTCTTCGGGATCTCACTGCTGTGGGGCGGCGTCATCATCGGTGCCGTGTCCATGGCGCTTCTCGTCGTCCAAGGCGAAGGCAAACAGCGCCAGTTCGAAACAATCATCGTCGGCCTACTGATCGTCATCACGCTCGGATTCCTCGCAGGTCTGTTCGTCGCACCGCCCAGCCCCTCGGGCATGCTCGGCGGACTCCTCCCCCGCTTCCAGGGCACAGACTCGGTCCTCGTGGCCGCATCCATGCTCGGCGCGACGGTCATGCCGCACGCCGTCTACCTGCACTCCTCGCTGGTCAACGACCACGAGGCCGACGAACTCGGACCCTCCACTGCAGATTCACGCCACTCCACCGGCCACCTGTCGCGCCTCCTGCGCGCGACCCGCATCGACATCTACTGGGCGCTGAGCATCGCCGGCCTGGTCAACATCGGGCTGCTGCTCCTGGCAGCCGCCGCACTGGCCGGACAGAGCGGCACCGACACCATCGAGGGCGCGCACGCCGCGATCTCCTCCACGCTCGGCCCGCTCGTGGGCACGGTCTTCGCAGTGGGCCTGCTGGCCTCGGGCCTGGCCTCGACGTCGGTGGGCGCGTACGCCGGCTCCGAAATCATGGACGGCCTGCTCCACATCCGCGTCCCCATCCTCGTGCGCCGCCTCATCTCCCTGATCCCGGCCCTGATCATCCTGGGCGCGGGCGCGGAACCCACGTGGGCGCTCGTCGTCTCGCAGGTCGCCCTATCGTTCGGTATCCCCTTCGCGATCATTCCGCTCATGCACTTGACCGCATCGCGCGACGTCATGGGCGAGTACGCCAACACCCGCACCCTGCGCGCGACCGGTTTCCTCATCGCAGCCGTTATCGTCGCACTCAACCTGTTCCTCGTCTACCTCACCTTCACCGGTCAGGGCTAAACCTTCACCGGTCAGGGCTAAGAGGACGAGGCCGGGGCCGAGGAAGCGGAAACGGGGCATGCGAAGCGGGGCCGGCGATCCACCGGCCCCGCTTCGCATGCAGCAGGCAATCAGGCGCGCACGGAACGCTCGTACGCGGCCATCAGATCGATGCGACGCTGGTGGCGCTCATCCCCGCTGAAGGGGGTCTCAAGGAAGGCATCGATGAGAGCGATGGCCTCGTCGTCGCTGTGCTGGCGGGCACCGACAGCCATCATGTTCGCATCGTTGTGCTCGCGGGCCAGGCGCGCGGTCGCATCCGACCAGACGAGGGCGGCGCGCACCCCTTCCACGCAGTTGGCGGCCATCTGCTCACCGTTGCCAGAGCCACCGACAACGACGCCGAGGCTGCCGGGTTCACTGACCACAGCCTTGGCCGCCTCGATACAGAACGGCGGATAGTCGTCGAGCGCGTCGTAGACGTGCGCGCCATGGTCGACGACGTCATGACCGGCCTCGCGCAGGTGGGCGACCACCTTTTCCTTCAACTCAAAACCGGCGTGATCAGTGGCAATATGGACGCGCATGGAATCCTCCTGAGGGGTTCACGGACAAGCAACGCCCACTAGTATGGCACACCTCACCGTTACGCGCGTACGTTTGAACCCTGCTAAACTAGCGGCGCTGCCCCGATAGCTCAGCGGATAGAGCGCTTGCCTCCGGTGCAAGAGGTCGCAGGTTCGAGTCCTGTTCGGGGCGCCACGCATACCCGGATCCGCGTCAACGCCACGCCGACGCGGCATCCCGGTCGCCGCCATTCACACGCCCACCGCGTGCCCGCACCGATGCACCTGCCTGCCCCCCGCCTCGTCGATTCCACCCGTGCACCCACACGCCCCCGCCTCGTCGATGAGGCCACTCCCACCTCGGACAACGTTCCCCACCACGCGGCCACCGCATAAAATAAAGAGCGTCTCTATCGTCTACCAAGGAATGGCCAATGACCTACCCATGGTGGAGTCTGCTCCCCTTCGTCGCGATGCTCGCGTGTATCGCGCTCTTGCCCATCATCCCGAAGACCTCACACTGGTGGGAAAAGGAATGCTCCCAGCTCTCCGTCGCGCTCGCTCTCGGCGTGC
>ERZ772932.326-NODE-326-length-27615-cov-3.260522_pt1 | contig 27615 bp, 22 predicted proteins | sample MGYA00511684_ERZ772932 | MGnify/ENA primary metagenome ERZ772932 (study PRJEB29015, sample SAMEA2738078) | human oral metagenome | biome: human oral; feature: human-associated habitat; material: saliva | place: China | collected 2210 ...
GAAGCCGGGAGTGAGATTGTGCCGCTTGCCACGGCGAAGCAGACGGCGGCAAACAGTGGCGTAAGCGGAGAAGAAGATGCGGATCTCACCGTATCCGAACGCGGAACGGAACGGGAACTTGCGGTCAGAAATCCCGCGGCTTTCAACGCCAAGTTGCTTCGCATGGAGAAGAGCACGGCGAACGAACAGAGTTTCGGCTTTTCGGGTGATTTGAGTCTCTTCGGCGACAAGGTGAGCGGAACGGTGACCAACCGCTATCCGTACGCCGTGAACAATGCCTTTTTGTTGTTTTACGGAAAGGTTGTCGCACTGGGACGTATGGAGGCAAACGAGACCGTGGATGTCTCGGAACGAAATGTATACAACATTCCGCTTAACAACAAGCCGATGGTCGCTGCCTTCCTGACCGGTGTCTATGACGGCGGAAAGAGCGAGCGAGAGCGTCTGCGCGCGCTCGAGCGAGCGGACTTCCTCGGCTTTTATCTCTCCCAAGTGGCGGGAAATTATACGCCGGATGCGCGTGTGGTCGCGTTTTCGGAGGAGGAGCCGGCGGGCAAAGCGGTGGAGACCGAAGGACTCAGGCATTTCGGAATGAATCTTCTCACCTCGGTGCTCACCGTGGACGCGCGGGAAGATGAGCGCATCAGCCGCTCGGCGCTGATGCGGGTTCCGGAGGTGCTGAGCGGCGACTATATCGCCGCCACGAATTCCTTTTACCGCGGCGATCCGGTCGTGCTGAGCTATAAGCTCGGGAAGAACTTCCGCACCGAGGCGCTGCTTTTGGAGGCGCCGGATGCCATCTTTGAGAGCGGCGAAGCGGGCGAGAACGCAGCGGAATTCCGCGGTGTGATTTCGTTTTACAACTATCGCAGCGGCAACTTTGATGACATCGAGGCCGGTAAAACGCGCTTTACGGCGGAAGAACTTGCGCCTTATTTTGCGCTGGATCAAACCATTACGGTGCGCTATGCCGAGGAGAAAAGCACAAGTCCCAATCGCTTGGATGTAGCGCTCCCGTGGATTACCGTCATAGGGGAGGAGAGCTGATGCTGGTATTTTCCGATGTTCGAAAGGCATATCGAAATCTGGAAGTCCTGAAAGGGCTCACACTGTCGGTGCCGCGCGGCTCTCTCTTCGGCCTCATGGGGCAGAACGGCGCCGGTAAGACGACCCTGCTCCGCATTGCCGCAGGCCTACTCGCACCGGATTCGGGGGAGCTTTTGGTGGGCGGTATCGATGTGCGACAGCGCCCGGAGGAGGCAAAGCGCCTGATCGGCTTTGTCCCCGACGGCTTCGGGGCCTATGACAATATGTCCGTACTCGAATATATGAGCTTCTTTGCGAGTTGCTTCGGGCTCGGCGGCCGCAACGCGCGCCTTCGGAACGAGGAACTTCTGCGGCGCGTCGGCCTCTTTGAGCGGCGGGACAGTTTGGTCACGGAACTTTCGAAGGGCATGCAGCAGCGACTCTCGCTGGCACGCGCCCTGATTCACGATCCCGAGCTCCTGGTGCTGGATGAGCCGACCAACGGCTTGGATCCGGGGAGCCGTTTTTCCCTGCGCGAACTGCTCGGGGAACTCTCGGACAGCGGGAAAACCATACTGCTGAGCTCCCATGTGCTCTCGGAGCTATCGGAGATCTGCACCGATATTGCGGTTTTGGATAAGGGCAGGGTTCGGGCGACCGGTGAAGTACAGGAGATACTGCGGCAGATTGCGAACTCGAACCCGCTTCGGGTCACGGTGTTGAACGGCGAGAAAACGGCCCTTCGCATGTTCCGCAGAAATCCCTGCATTCGGGCCGTCATGCAGAACGGAAAACAGTTTCAACTTGAATTTATCGGCAGCGCGGAGGATGAGGCCTCGCTCTTACAGCAGCTCATCGATGCGGAAGTGCCGGTGAAGAGCTTTGTTCGGGAACCCGGCACCTTGGAGTCGTTCTTCCTGAATATGACGGTCGGCAGAGAGGAAAGGATAATCGTACAAGATGAAGATGAATCCGATTTGTGAGAGAGCCTCCCGCGCGGCTGCCAGAACACCGCGCTTCAGCGCCTCGCTCTGCGGCGGCAATGCCCTGCTCTCCGCGGTGGCGATTTTCCTGTTGGGACTCATGTTTCAGCGCGCGGAGAACACGGGTGAGCTTCGCTATGAGGAAGTGCTCGGGGTCTTTCACGCGCTGATCTGGACGGAACTGGCACTCGCGGCTCTCCTGGTGCCGGCGAGTGCGGCGAGTGCCGTAAGCGGCGAGCGGGAGCAAAAAACCCTGGATCTTTTGCTCGGGACAGCGCTCTCACCGCCGAGCATCATCCTCGGCAATCTCTTGCAGAATTTGATTGCCGCGGCGATTTTTGTTTTTTCCGGCCTGCCGGTGTTATTAACCGCCCTGCTGTTCGGCGGCGCGGGTTTTACGGATCTGGCCCTGCTGTTCGGCGGAATCTTACTTTCGGCAGCTCTTGCGGGCAGTCTCGGGCTCTTTTTCTCGGCGCTGAATCGCACGACGGCGGTTGCCATCGTTGAGACCTTTGCGGCCGAAGCCCTGCTCTTTTTCGGGCCTTACGGGCTTTATTTCCTGCTCAGAAATTACGGCGGCGCGGGGAACGGCGCAGCGGTACTGCTTTGGCTCTCGCCGCTCAGTCTGATGGAAGGGCTGCTGTTTCGCGCAACCGGACACTCGGATTTCGCCTTACTCGGAGACGGCAGGCTCTTTGAGGCGGCCCTGGTGCCGACTGTCTGTCTGCAGCTCTGCCTCATGGGCATCCTGCTCTTTTTGGCGGTCAAGGTGATTTCGCCGCGCCGCAGAAAACGTAAGTTTACAACAGAACAGAATTTGATAAAATAAAAAGGTATTTGTAACCGGAAGCTAAGGCATAACCAACAGGAGGTGTGATATGGGTCTTATTAAAGCAGCGGTCTCCGCAATCGGAAGCGGTCTTGCGGATCAGTGGCTTGAGTTCCTTGAAGCGGACGAGATGGGAGAAGGCACTGTTTTTACCGGAGCAAAGGCGGTTCGCCCGGGAAAAGGCTCCAACACGAAGGGCAGTGCGGATTATGTGAGCAACGGAAGCCGCATTGTCGTCCAGAAGAATCAGTTCATGATGCTGGTAGACGGCGGAAAGATTGTCGACTATACGGCGGAAGAGGGCTACTATACGGTCAACAATTCCAGTGCGCCCTCGCTCTTCAACGGACAGTTCGGTGAGTCGCTCGGCGATGCGTTTAATCGTATCAAGTTCGGCGGTGTGCCGTCCGGAAAGCAGCAGGTTTTCTTCATCAATCTTCAGGAGATCAAGGGAAATCGCTTCGGCACGCCGACGCCGATGAACTACTTTGATACCTTCTACAACGCGGAACTCTTTCTCCGCGCACACGGTCACTACTCGATTCGCATCACGAATCCGCTGCAGTTCTATGCGGAGGTCATTCCGCGCGACGCGACGCATCTGCAGTTCTCCGAGGTTGCGGAGCAGTATCTCGCGGAGTTCCTGCAGGCTTTCCAGATTTCGGTCAACAAGCTCTCCGCGGAGGGCGAGCGCATCTCCTTCATCCAGTCGAAGATCAAGGACAGACTGAATGCAGAGGTCGATGCCGAGCTTGATGAGAAATGGGGTCCCCGCGGTTTCGAGCTGGTCGAGATCGGCGTCGACGGTCTCTCCTATGACGATCAGTCGCAGGAACTCATCAACATGCGGAACCAGGGTGCCATGCTCTCCGACGCGACCATTCGCGAGGGCTTTGTGCAGGGACAGATTGCACAGGGTATCCGTTCCGCGGGCGAGAATCCGAACGGCGGCGCGGTCGGCATGATGGGTGTCGGCATGGGCATGAACGCCGGTATGGGCTTTATGGGCCAGGCGAGCAACACCAATTACCAGCAGATGCAGATGCAGCAGCAGGCACAGCAGCAGGCGCAAGCACAGGCACAGGCACAGGCTGCCGCACAGGCGCAGCAGATGCAGGCTGCTTCGCAGGTGGCGGCCGGACAGTGGGCTTGTCCGACTTGCGGTGCCGAGAACAGCGGCAAGTTCTGCACCGAGTGCGGCGCGAAGCGCCCGGAGACAAGCGGGTGGCAGTGCCCGAACTGTGGCTCGGAGAACAGCGGAAAGTTCTGCACGGAGTGTGGAAATCCGCGCCCTTAACAATTGAGGACGTCTAATGGCTGGGAGTATATCGTATAAATGCCCGAACTGCGGGGGAGAGCTTTTGTTCTCCCCCGAGACCGGCGGATTCACCTGCCCCTTTTGCGGTTCGGCTTTCACGGAAGACAAGATTAAGGCACTCTACGAGCAGCGGGAAGCGGTAGAGGGCGTAAAAGGGCAGGCGGCAGAGGAAAAGGCGGCGGCAAGCGACGAACTGCTTCGCTACAACTGTCCGAACTGCGGTGCGGAGATTGTGACCGAGGAGAGTACGGCGGCGACCTTCTGCTATTACTGCCATAATCCCGTGGTTTTGGTCGGACGTCTGTCCGGCGAGGAGGGGCCGCGTTATGTGCTGCCCTTCAGCATAGACCGAAAAAAAGCACTCGGCATTTTCGGCGACTGGATCCGAAAGAAAAAATTTGTTCCGCGCGCCTTTTATGACGAAAAGCAGATTGAAAAGTTTACGGGTGTCTACTTCCCCTATTTGATTTACAGTTGTAAGGCGCATTCGGAGCTTTCCGGTGTCGGCACGAGTGTGGAGCGGCGGCGTCACGGTGACACGGAGGAAATTATCACCAGCAAGTTTCAGGTGGAACGAAACGGTGAGCTCCCGGTGGATATGGTTGCCCGGAACGCTTTGAAAAAGGCGAACCGCGTGCTTGCGGAAAGTGTTCAGCCCTTTGACGTGAACAGCTTAAAGCCGTTTGCGCCGAGCTATCTCTCCGGTTTTGTCGCGGAGCGAAAAGATGTGGCGAGCGAAGATGTGCAATCCGAAACGCGGCAGGAAGTGGCGCGCTACGCGCTTGCGGCCCTCCGGAATTCGATTTCGGAGTATGACGGAATTTCGGTCACTTCGGACAATATCTGGCTCAGTGACGAAAAATTAGAGTATGCGCTCATGCCGGTTTGGACCATGACCTATCGAGAGCCGGGCTCCTCCAAGCTCTATTACTTTTCGCTGAACGGACAGAGCGGCAAGGTGGTCGGCGAGTTGCCGGTGGACAACGGGAAACTGCTGCGCTATTTCCTTTCGATCTTCATACCGCTGTTCATCGCGCTGCTTGCGCTGATGTACTTTATTTCGTGAGGAGGCGGCATGAGAGAAAAATTCAAGAGACAATTTTCGGGCCTTTTGCTGTTTGTCCTGCTCCTGCTCGGTTTCTGCCTTCCGGGCGCTGTCTCCGCGCGCGCGGAGGGAACGCGAGTCTTTGACAACGCAAACCTCTTCTCCGAGAGCGAGAAAGCGGAAATCGAGCGCACCGTGGCCAAGGTCAGTGCAAAGACCAAGCTGGACCTCGTCGTGGTGACAACCGGCAGTGCCGAGGGCAAGAGTTCCGAGGCCTACGCGGACGATTTTTACGATGCGGGGAACTACGGCTACGGCAGCAAGCTCTCCGGCGCCCTCTATCTCATCGATATGGATAACCGCCGCATTCACATCAGCACGGCGGGCGGCGCGATTCAGTTGCTCTCGAACAGTGAAATCGAAACGCTTTTGAACCTGGGTTACAGCGAGGTCACCGAGGGACATTATGCGGCGAGTGCGGAGAAAGTGCTCGCGGGGATTCAGAATTCGTATGACAGGGCCAAGCAGAAGGGCTGGACCTACAATGCGGAGAGCGGTGTTTGGACAAAGAAGAAACACCTTTCGCCGCTGGCGGCGCTCGGCTCCTTGGCGGCCTCCCTTCTCACGGCACTCGGTGCGGTGACGGGCGTCAAGCGAAATTATAAGATGCAGGACGGTGCCGCAAAGCGCGCTTCCACAGTCGCAGGCATTGTTGCCGCGAGCGGGGTGGCCTTCGGCTTCCGCAATACGGCGGACCGCCTGCTTGACCGGAACAGTGTGCGGCGCCGCATTCCGCGGAGCAGCGGCGGTTCCGGCGGCGGTCGCAGCAGCGGCCCCCACGGCAGCAGTTCGACTCACACGAGTTCGAGCGGCAGAACCCACGGCGGCGGCGGCAGAAGTTTTTAATGAGATATATGCTTATCTTTGGAAAGTAAGGAGACAGAAGAATGGGTGAATTGCTTTACAATAGCACGCGGGGCGGCGAGACCGGCTGCACGGCATCGGAAGCTGTGCTAAAAGGTCTCGCAAAGGACGGAGGACTCTTCATGCCGGAGCGAATTCCGCGCTTCGACTTTGCGCTTCCGGAATTAAAGGATGCTTCTTATCAGGAAGCGGCCTATCGCGTGATGCGTCTTCTGCTCACCGATTACAGCGAAGAGGAGCTTCGCGCCTGCATCGAGGGCGCATACGACGAGAAGTTCGACACACCCGAAATTGCGCCGCTCACCTTCGCGGACGATGCTTACTATCTCGAGCTCTTCCACGGAAAGACCATCGCGTTCAAAGATATGGCGCTCTCGATTCTACCCTATCTTATGACGACGGCGGCGAAAAAGAACGGCGTCACCAACAAGATTGAGATTCTGACCGCGACCAGCGGCGACACCGGCAAGGCGGCTATGGCCGGCTTTGCGGATGTCCCGGGCACCGGCATTGTGGTCTTCTATCCGAAGGGCGGCGTGAGCCGCTTCCAGGAACTTCAGATGATCACGCAGAAGGGCGATAACACGGCGGTCGTGAGCATCGAGGGCAATTTTGACGATGCGCAGACCGCGGTCAAGCAGATTTTCGGGGACCGCGCGTTTGAGGAAGAGCTCGCGGCAAAAAAGGTGCAGCTCTCCAGCGCAAACTCGATTAACATCGGCCGCCTGGTGCCGCAGATTGTCTACTATGTCCACGCATATCTCGAGCTTCTGAAGGAAGAAAAGATTACCGAGGGCGAGAAAATCAATGTCTGCGTGCCGACCGGAAACTTCGGCAATATACTCGCGGCTTACTTTGCGAAGCGCATGGGTCTGCCGATCGACAAGCTGATTTGCGCGTCGAACGACAATAAGGTGCTCTTTGATTTCTTTGAGACCGGTGTCTACGACAAGAATCGCGAGTTCATACTGACGACTTCTCCGTCCATGGACATCCTTGTCTCGAGCAATCTGGAGCGCCTGCTGTACTTAAGTGCGGGTTGCGATGCCGCAAAGACCAAGGCCCTCATGGAAGCGCTGCAGAGCGGCGGCAAGTATGCGCTGAGCGCGGAAATGCGGGCTGCCATGGCGGACTTTGCGGGCGGCTTTGCGACACAGGAGGAGGTGGCAGAGCGCATCCGCTCGCTCTATGAGAAGACCGGCTATGTGATTGATACGCATACGGCGGTTGCCTCCAAGGTCTACGAAGACTACCGGAAAACGAGCGGCGACACGAAGCCGACCGTCATTGCGAGCACGGCGAGTCCGTTTAAGTTCTCCCGCGCCGTCATGGAGGCGATTGCGGGTGATGTGAGCGCACTCGACGACTTTGCGGTGCTGGACGAGCTCCGTAAAAAAGCGGGAATCCCCTTCCCGCCGGCGGTCGAGGAGATTCGGAATGCGGAGGTGCGTCACACGCGCAGCTGCAAACCGGAAGAGATGAAGGAGCAGGTCCGCGAGATTTTATTCTCCTGAGTCACAGCAAGGGATATCAATTTTTGATTGCTTTGGATATAAAAAACGAATTGCGAAAGAGAGTGCCGTTGGCTTGACAACGACACTCTTTTTTTTTACAATGCCAGAAGCTATATACCAACAAATTAAGTATGTATATAGGGTAATGTTTCGAGATTCGGAAGCGAGGTAAGTATGAGCGGAGAGAAAAAAGGACAGGATCACGAGCACAATCATGTGCACACACACGAGCACGCGCACACACACGAGCACGCGCACACACACGAGCACGAGCATACACACGAACACACACACGAGCATGCGCATGCGCACGGACACGCGCATACACATGATGACAACGCACCCGCGCACATCCACAGCCACAGAAACATCATCGGCTTTGACAAGCACGGTGTGCCGACCGTTGTGGTAAAGGCGGATCATCAGGATGAGCAGGATGAGAACGAGTTTATCCGCGACTACATGAATGCGGTTGCCGAATACAAGAAGACCTTTCCCTCGAAGCAGGATGTCATTGAAAATACGCCGGATCCCGCAGTACGGGAGATGCTGCTCCGCGCGGAACAGCTCGGTTTTGACACGACCTTTGACCGCTTCGACAAGCAGAAGCCGCAGTGTAGCTTCGGTCTCGCCGGCATTTGCTGCAAAATCTGCAACATGGGACCATGTAAGATTACGCCGAAGAGCCCGAAGGGCATCTGCGGCGCGGATGCGGATTTGATTGTCGCGAGAAACCTGCTCCGCTCGGCGGCTGCCGGTGCGGCACAGCACGGCATGCACGGCAGAGAGGTCATTCTGTCGCTCAAGTGGGCCGCGGAGGGAAAGCTGGATCTTCCGATTCTCGGCCAGCAGAAGATTCGCGACACGGCAAAGGCCTTCGGCATTAAGACCGAGAGAAGAAGCATTAAGCGCATTGCCTCCGAACTCGCAGACAAGCTGCTCGAGGATATGTCCAGAACCGTTCCGGACGACTACGAGGTCATCAAGGCCTGTGCGCCCGCAGAGCGCCAAAAGGTCTGGAAGGATTTAGACATCATTCCGATCAGCGCCTACCACGAGGTCTTTGAAGCCTACCATAAGAGTGGTGTCGGCACGGACGGTGACTGGAGAAGCATCATGCAGCAGTTCCTGCGCTGCGGTCTTGCCTTTACCTTCTCGGGCGTCGTCTCGACCGCGATTGCGACCGACAGTCTCTTCGGTGTCGGCGATCGCGTGACCTCGAAGGTGAACATCGGCGCGCTTAAGAAGGGCTATGTGAACATTGCGGTGCACGGACATCTGCCAACCCTGGTCAGTGAGATTGTCAAGGTCGGTCAGGAGGAGGCGTTCATTGAACTCGCAAAGCAGGCGGGTGCAAAGGGCATACGTTTCTACGGCATTTGCTGCTCCGGACTCTCTGCAATGTACCGCTACGCCGGCGTGATTCCGCTCAGCAATGCGGTCTCCGCGGAACTGGTGCTCGGAACCGGCGCGCTGGATCTCTGGATTGCGGACGTACAGGATGTGTTCCCGTCCATCATGGAAGTTGCAAAGTGCTTCCAAACGACTGTCATTACGACTTCCGAGTCGGCGCGTTTGCCCGGTGCGGAGCGCTTTGAGTACGATCATCACCACTCGAACATCGGTGAGACAAGGGAGCTCGCGGAGCGCATTGTGAAGCGCGCCATCGAGAGCTTCGAAAACAGAAAGGGTGTTCCGGTTTATATTCCGCCCTACGAGGTAGATGCCGAGGTCGGCTTCTCGGTCGAGTATGTCCACAAGCGTTTCGGCAGCATGGCGCCGCTCGCGGAGGCTGTGAAGTCCGGTGAAATTCTGGGCATTGTGAACATGGTCGGCTGCAATAACCCGAAGGTGCTCTACGAGAAGACCGCGCTGGACGTCGCGGATATCCTCTTGCAGAACAACATTCTCATCCTGACCAACGGCTGTGTCTCCTTTCCGCTCATGAAGATGGGTTACTGCAATATGAAGGACGGACTGCCGAAAGCAGGCGAGTCGCTCAGGAACTTCCTCTCGCCCGACCTTCCGCCGGTTTGGCATGTCGGCGAGTGCATCGACAACACCCGTTCCTCCGGTATTTTTGCGGGCATTGCGAATGAGTTCGGCAAGGACTTAAAGGACATGCCTTTTGCCTTCACTTCTCCGGAGTGGAGCAATGAGAAGGGCATCGACGCTTCGCTCGGCTTCCGACTGATGGGAATCAACTCCTATCACTGCGTGGAGGCACAAATTCACGGTTCGAAGAATGTCATCGAGTTCCTGAAAGAGGGAACCCGCGAGACCCTGGGTTCGGTGATGCACGTCGATACCGATCCGAAGGCGCTCGCGGAGAAGCTGGTCGAGGACATCAAGGCAAAGCGCCGCGCACTCGGCTGGGTTGTCCCGGGTGAGAAGCGGAAGGCGGTTGCGCCGTAAGCGAAAGGCGCAAGGAACAAACGAGTCGCAAACAAAAAAAGGGGTCGAGCAGATGCGCGACCCCTTTCGCTTCTCGAAACATGTGATAACAGGGCCTCAGATGCTCGGCTCAATCAGGCCGTAGCTGCCGTCGCGGCGCTTATACACCACGTTTACGGCACCGCTGTCGCCGTTTAAGAAGACGAAGAATGCATGTCCGAGCATTTCCATCTGGAGGCAAGCCTCCTCGGGGTTCATGGGCTGCAATTCAAACTTCTTGTTCTTTACGATGCGGATTTCCGCTTCGCCCTCATCCTCTCCCTCGTCGAGGAAGAGCTCGGAGAAGGCAAGTGCGGACTGTTTCTTATCGACCAGCTTGGTTCTGTACTTCTTAATCTGGCGCTCAATGGTCTCTTCGGCGAGATCGATGGATGCGAAGAAGTCATCGGTCGCTTCCTCGGCGCGAATAAATCCGGTTTTCGTCGGAATCGTGACCTCGATAATTTCGGCGTCTTTCCGACGGCTCAGAACAACGCGCGCCTCGGTCTCGGGAGCAAAGTATTTCTCGAGTTTCCCGAGCTTTTTGTTCACCTGATTCTTCAGTCTGTCGCCCAGTTCGATGTTTCTTCCGCTAATGGTGATACGCATACTGTTCTGCTCCTTTCAAATGTGATGCAGGGACGCGGAAATCTTCGACAATTTGACGAAAACACCGCTGTGTTGCTGACTTCAGTATAGCATAAATCATGAAAAAGAGAAGCAAAATTCAGCTTAAAATAACGCGGAATCGCTCCATTGCGATTTGGAAACAGAGGTGATAGAATAAAACGGATATACGGAATTTTATGGGACGGAAAAGACAGACAAAACTTTATTTCTGCGAACAGCGGGAGAGAGCGGGAACATGAATTTAATTGAGAGTATTTTTGGAACGCACAGCCAGCGAGAGTTGAAACTGATTAATCCCCAGGTTGAAAAGATTCTTTCGTTACGTGACACTATGGTCGCGATGAGCGATGAGGAGCTGAAGGCGCAGACCGGAAAGTTCAAGGAGCGCCTCAAAGCGGGCGAAACCCTGGATGATCTTCTGCCGGAGGCGTTTGCGACCGTGCGTGAGGCGGCGCGTCGCGCGACCGGTGTGAAGCGCGCGGACGGAACGTATGAAGGCGGTATGGAGCACTACAAGGTGCAGCTGATCGGCGGCATTGTCTTACACCAGGGCCGCATTGCGGAGATGAAGACCGGTGAAGGTAAGACCCTGGTCTCGACTGCGCCGGCTTACCTCAATGCACTGGCGGGCAAGGGTGTCTTGATTGTCACGGTCAACGACTACCTCGCGGCGCGTGACGCGAAGTGGATGGGACGCATTCACCGCTTCCTCGGCCTCACGGTCGGCGTGGTTGTGAACTCCATGGATTCGGAGGCGAGAAAGAAGGCCTATGCCTGCGACATCACCTATGTCACGAACAACGAGCTCGGCTTTGACTATCTGCGCGACAATATGGCCATCTATAAGGACCAGCAGGTGCTTCGAAATCTCGATTACTGCATCATCGACGAGGTGGACTCGGTCTTGATCGATGAGGCGAGAACGCCGCTCATCATTTCGGGTCAGTCCGGCAAGTCGACCAAGATTTACGAGGCCTGCACGGTGCTCGCAAACCAGTTAGAGCGCGGTGAGGCTTCGGGCGAGTTCACCAAGATGAACGCCATCATGGGCGAAGAAATCACCGAGACCGGAGATTACGTGGTCGATGAGAAGGATAAGGTTGTGAACCTGACCGAGGAAGGTGTCGAGAAGGTTGAGAAGTTCTTCGGCATCGAGAACTTCTCGGATCCGGAAAACCTTGAGATTCAGCATTGCGTGATCTTAGCGCTTCGCGCGAAGGAGCTCATGCATCGCGACAAGGACTATGTCGTGAAAGACGATGAGGTTCTGATTGTCGATGAGTTCACGGGACGCATCATGCCGGGCAGACGTTTCTCCGACGGCCTGCACCAGGCCATCGAGTCGAAGGAGCACGTGAACGTGCGCCAGGAGTCCAAGACCCTCGCAACCATCACCTTCCAGAACTTCTTCAATAAGTTCAAGAAAAAGGCAGGTATGACGGGTACCGCTTTGACCGAGGAGAAGGAGTTCCGCAACACCTACGGCATGGACGTCATCGAGATTCCGACCAACACGCCGGTTGCGAGAAAGGACGAGGCGGACGCGGTCTTTAAGACCAAGAAAGAGAAGTTTGACGCGGTTGTCGAAGACATCCGCGAGCACCATGCGACGGGGCAGCCCTTGCTGGTCGGTACGATTACGATTGAGACCTCTGAGATGCTCTCGAAGCTCTTAAAGCGCGAGGGCATTCCCCACGAGGTTTTGAATGCGAAGTATCACGAGAAGGAGGCTGCAATCATCGCCCAGGCAGGTAAGAAGAGCGCGGTCACGATTGCAACCAACATGGCGGGCCGCGGTACCGATATTCTGCTCGGCGGCAGCTTCGAAGTGATTCGCGACGATTTAATCAAGGCACTGCCGAAGGAAGAGCAGGAGAAGTACGATCCGGAGAGCGAGAACTATGACTCCGACGCATTCGCGAAGATGGACGAGCTTGCGCGCGAGAAGTCGAAGGAACTGCAGGCCGAGGTCAGAGGACTCGGCGGTCTCCGTGTGATCGGCACCGAGCGCCATGAGGCGCGCCGCATTGACAACCAGCTGCGCGGCCGTTCCGGACGTCAGGGCGACCCGGGTTCTTCCTGCTTCTACATCTCCCTCGAGGACGATTTGATGCGTCTCTTCGGCTCGGAGCACTTGATCGGCATGTTCAATGCCCTCGGTGTGCCGGAGGGCGAGCGCATTGAGCACAAGATGCTCACGAATGCGATCGAGAAGGCGCAGATGAAGATCGAGACCAACAACTACGGTATTCGCGAGCAGCTCTTAAAGTACGACGAGGTCAACAACGACCAGCGCGAAGTGATTTACGCGGAGCGCGCCAAGGTGCTTGAGGGCGAGAACATGCGGGAAACCATACTCAGCATGGTCTCCCATGTGGTCGAGAGAGCGGTGAACCGCGCAATCGGCGAGGATACGGCCGCGAAGGACTGGGACTACCAGGAGCTGAACCACCTGTTGCTCTCGGTGATTCCGCTTGAGCCTGTCGTGTATACCGAGGATAAGACCGGTATGACGAAGAAGGAGTTGCTGGAGCAGCTCAAGGAGCAGGCAAACGCATTCTACGAGGCGAAGGAGAAGGAGTTCCCGACGCCGGAGGAGATGCGCGAGGTGGAGCGCGTCGTATTGCTTCGCGCAATCGACGCGAAGTGGATGAACCACATCGACGACATGGAGCAGCTTCGCCAGGGCATAGGTCTTCAGGCTTACGGCCAGAGAGATCCTCTGGTCGAGTACAAGATGGAAGCCTACAACATGTTTGAGGAGATGATTGCCGGCATCGAGGATGACACGGTGCGCCTGCTCTGCCACCTTCGCATCGAGCGTAAGGATGCGATTGAGCGCAGCGAGACGCCGGTCATCACCGGAACCAACAAGGACAGCGGTCTCGTGAAGGCGCCGATTGTCAATGAGCAGAAGAAGATTATGCCGAACGATCCCTGCCCCTGCGGCAGCGGCAAAAAGTTCAAGCAGTGCTGCGGACGCAAGCTCTTCAAGCAGAACGGAGAGCAGGGACCGGCGCCGGTGCAGCTTTAATAACAGGAGGCAGCTTTGGTCGAATTAGATAATATGAAATACACCCTCTCCACCTATCAGAAGCCGCTTCAGGAGGTGGAGGGTTCCTTGGACCTTGAGAACAAGGAGAAACGCATCGCAGAGCTTGACCGCATGATGGAGGAGCCGAACTTCTGGGAGAACCCGGAACAGTCGACCAAGATTGTGCGGGAGAACAAGAGCCTGAAGGACACGGTGGAGCGCTTCCATAAGCTCTCGACCGCCTTTCAGGACATTGCGGACATGATTGAACTCGGCAACGAGGAGGGCGATGAAGAGCTGATTCCGGAGATTCGGGAGATGCTGGACGGCTTTATCCATGATTTGGAGACCCTAAAGGCAGAGACCCTGCTGACCGGAGAGTACGACGCCAACAATGCGATTCTGCGCCTGAATGCGGGCGCGGGCGGCACGGAGTCCTCCGACTGGTGCTCCATGCTCTACCGCATGTACACGCGCTGGGCGGAGAGCCACGGCTACTCGATTGAAATCCTCGATTATCTCGACGGCGATGTCGCGGGTATCAAGTCCGTGACCATTCAGATTAACGGCGAAAATGCCTACGGAAGACTGAGAAGCGAACACGGTGTGCACCGTCTGGTGCGCATCTCGCCTTTCAATGCCGCGGGCAAGCGTCAGACTTCGTTTGTCTCCTGCGACATCATGCCGGAGCTCACGAATGAGATTCATGTCGATATCAACCCGGATGACCTCCGCATCGACACCTATCGCTCGAGCGGCGCAGGCGGTCAGCACATCAACAAGACCTCCTCGGCCATCCGCATCACCCACCTGCCGACCGGCATCGTTGTGACCTGCCAGAACGAGCGCAGCCAGTTCCAGAATAAGGATAAGGCGATGCAGATGCTCGAGGCCAAGCTCTACATGCTGGAACAGCAGCAGCAAGCGGAAAAGGCGGACGAGATTCGCGGTGTCGTGAAGGACAACGGCTGGGGCAGCCAGATTCGCTCCTATGTGTTACAGCCGTATACGATGGTCAAGGATCACCGCACGGGCTTTTCGACCGGCAATGTAGACGCCGTACTCGACGGCGATCTCGATGACTTTATGACGGCCTACCTCACTTGGGTGAGCCTCGGCAAGCCGGATATGAAAGGCGCGGGCAGCGACGATTAATGCAAAAAATCCCGGCGGATACGCCGGGATTTTTTGTGCGGCCTTCCCAATTTGTTATGAGTAACTTGCGCTTCCGGAAACTGCGTGATAGAATTCCCCCTGTGAGAAACAACTGTTTTTAGAGGACGTACAGATGGAAGAAGAAGGCAGATACTTTGTCGTCCGCCGCAAGGCGGTGCCGGAAGTTCTGCTGCGTGTCGTCGAGACCAAGAGACTGCTTCGGGCCAACCGAGGCATGTCGGTCAGCGAGGCGACCGAGCAGACCGGAATCAGCAGAAGCTCATTCTATAAGTACAAAGACGACATCTTTCCGTTCGGCGACAGTGTGAGCGGACAGAGAATCACGCTCTCCATTGATATTTTGGACGAGCCGGGATTGCTTGCGGACTTGCTCGCGGCGGTTGCGCGCTCACAGGCGAATATCATCACCATACACCAGTCCATTCCCTTAAACGGGATGGCAACGGTCTCGCTCTCACTCGAAGTGCGGCAAGAGACCGGTGATTTGTCCGGCATGGTGGAGGAGATGGAGGGACTGCGGGGCGTCCGCGAAGTAACGATTTTATCGAGGGAGTGAAACAATGATCAAAGCAGCAATTATGGGTTACGGTACCGTCGGCGCAGGTGTCTACGAGGCGGTTAAGGTCAATCAGGAGGTGATTGAGAGAGAGGTCGGAGAAGGACTTGAGATTAAGCGCATTCTGGATCTCAGAAGTTTTCCGGGCGATCCGGCGGAGAAGCTGATTACGGATAAGTTTTCGGATATCGAAGAAGATGAGGAGATTTCTCTGGTTGTCGAGACCATGGGCGGCACGACGCCGGCCTATGAGTTTGTGAAGGCGGCCCTCTTAAAGGGCAAGCACGTCGTGACGAGCAACAAGGCGCTGGTCGCGGCACACGGCACGGAGCTTTTGCGGATTGCGCGCGAAAAGAAGGTCAATTTCTTCTTCGAAGCTGCGGTCGGCGGCGGAATCCCGGTGATTCGCACGCTCGGAACCGGGTATCAGGGACAGGTAATTACGGAAATTACCGGCATTCTGAACGGAACGACGAATTATATTTTGACGCGTATGGACCGCGAGGGCGCAGAGTTCGGCGATGTGCTTGCGGATGCACAGCGTCTCGGCTATGCGGAGCGTAATCCGGAGGCGGATATCGAGGGACATGACACCTGCCGTAAGATTGCGATTCTTTCTTCTCTCGTGACGGGCAAAGAGGTGAACTTTGAGGATGTATACACCGAGGGCATTTCGAAGATTGACAGCACGGACTTCCGCTATGCGTCCGAGCTCAGAGCTTCGATTAAGCTTGTCGGTTCGGCGCAGTTTGCCGGAGATCAGGTCACGGTCAGCGTGTTCCCGCTGCTGGTCAGCGATGAGAATCCGCTCTACGCGGTGCACGGTGTCTACAACGGCATTGTGATTAAGGGTAATCTCCTCGGCACGACCATGCTCTACGGCAGCGGCGCGGGCAAGCTCCCGACCGCAAGTGCGGTGCTCGCGGACATGATGGAGGCGGGCAAGCATAAGAACGAGAATGTGCGCTTCGGTTGGACGGCGGCGCGTCAGACGGTCACTTCTCACGAGAGCGAGAAGCACCGCTACTTTGTGCGTCTCTCGGGCGATGCGGCTTCGCTTGCGGTTGCAAAGGAGCAGTTTGAGGCGGAGCGCGTGATTCAGCTGCCGGGCCTTGAGGAAGTTGCGATTGTCAGCGCGCCGATGACGGAGTTTACCTACCGCGAGAGAGCGGCCAAGGTCCCGAATATCCTCGCGATGATACGCGCGGAGCTCGCGGAATGAATGTGACGCGCGAGAGTCGCTCGGAGGAGGAAACCGAGCGCTTTGCGGCGGAACTCGCGGCGGCGGTTCCGCCCGGAACCGTGATTGCGCTCGAGGGAGATCTCGGTGCCGGCAAGACGGCCTTTGCGCGCGGCTTTGCGCGCGGTCTCGGCATTACCGAGCCGGTGACCAGTCCCACCTTTACTATTTTGCAGAGCTACGAGGGCGGACGTCTGCCGCTCTGGCATTTCGATCTCTACCGTCTCGAAGACGAGAGCGAGATGGATGAAATCGGCTATGAAGACTGCTTTTACGGGGAGGGTGTAAGTCTGGTGGAATGGGCTTCCAGAATGCCGGACTGCCTCCCGGAAAACGCCGTGCACGTGGAGATTTCCCGTGTGCCGGAGCGGGGAGACGATGTGCGAGAACTCCGTGTCTCCGGGTTTCCGGCAAAGGAAGGCGAAGTATGAAAATTCTCGGAATTGAGAGTGCGGCACTGACCGCTTCGGTCGCAGTCGTGAGTGACGGGATTTTGACGGCGGAATATACCGTGACCGACAAAAAGACGCACTCGCAGACTCTGCTGCCCATGCTCGACGAAGTAAAGCGCATATTGGAACTGAACCCCACTGAACTCGATGCCATTGCGATTTCAGCGGGGCCGGGTTCGTTTACGGGACTCAGAATCGGTGCGGCGACGGCAAAGGGCCTCGGCCTTGCGCTCGGAAAGCCGCTCGTTGCGGTTTCCACGCTGGAGGCACTTGCCTTTAACTTGGCAGACAGCGAACTGCTGCTCTGCCCGGTCATGGACGCGCGGCGAAACCAGCTCTACAACGGTCTTTACCGCCGGACGCGTACGGAGAAATCCGAGTTCAATGCGGGCAGCTGTCTCACGGAAGTTGTTGCGCCGCGTGCCGTTGCGGCAGAGGCTTTGATCGAAGAGCTCAATGCGCGCGGCGAGGCGGTGATTTTTCTCGGCGACGGTGTTCCGGTGTTATCCGGACTTGCGGCTTCGCTCACCGTGCCGTATTCGGTTGCGGCCCCGAACAACAGCCGCGCGCGTGCGGCCTCGGTGGCGGCGCTCGGAGAAATTTACGCGGCGGCCGGAAAGACCGTTCCCGCGGAAGACTTTGCCCCGGAGTATCTGAGAAAAAGCCAGGCGGAGCGTGAGCGCGAGGAAGCGATACAATATGATTTGGAGCGGGAACTCGCGGCAGGCGTGAGCCCGAAAAAAGCGAGGGCAGAGCGTTGAGCGCATTGCCTGAATTGCGACCTGCGGTCGCAGCGGATCTGGAGGCAATGGCAGAATCGGAGCGCCGTTGTTTTCCGGATCCTTGGTCTTTTCGGCTGCTTTCGGATTTGTTAGGCTCTCCGTATGACAGCGTCTTTGTGCTTGTTTCGGAGGACACGCTGCTCGGCTATGTCAATGTGCGCGTGCTCGGCGATGAGGCGGAACTTATGCGCATTGCGGTCGTTCCGGAGGAGAGGGGAAAGCGCTACGGGCTTACATTGCTTCGCGCGGGACTTGTTGAAATGTGTGCGCGGGGCGCGGAGGCGGCGACCCTTGAGGTGAGAGCCGGAAATGCAGCTGCGATTCGACTGTATGAGAAACATGGTTTTCTGCTTGCGGGCAGAAGAAAGAAGTATTATGAAAATCCGGTAGAGGATGCGCTCATCTACTGGAATCGAAATTTATCTGTATGGAAAGAAGAGGTTACGGATGCTTGATATTTGTCTCCTTGGAACCGGCGGCATGATGCCGCTGCCGTATCGCTGGCTCACGTCTATGATGGCGCGCTGCAACGGCTCCTCGCTGCTCATTGACTGCGGGGAGGGCACGCAGATTGCGCTCCGGGAGAAGGGCTGGAGCCCGCGCTCCATTGACGTGATCTGCTTTACGCACTACCACGCGGACCACATCAGCGGTCTGCCGGGACTGCTTCTCACCATGGGAAACGCAGAGCGCCACGAACCGCTGCTCATGATAGGCCCGAAGGGCTTGGAGCGCGTGGTGACGGCACTCCGCAGCATTGCGCCGGAGCTCCCGTTCCCCATTTGCTTTTCGGAACTCGGCGAGCAGAGAGAAGAGAGAAAGATAGGCCCCTATGTGATCGAAGCCTACCGCGTGAACCACAACGTGCTCTGCTACGGCTACTGTATCAGCATACCCCGCATCGGCCGCTTTGACGCGGCGCGCGCCAAGGAGCAGGGCATACCGCTGAAATTCTGGAACCCCTTGCAGAAGGGACAGACCATCACGGACGGCGACAAGGTCTATACGCCGGACATGGTGCTCGGCGAAGCGCGGCGCGGGCTCAAGGTCAGCTATTGCACCGACACGCGTCCGGTTCCGGCCATTGCGGAATACGCGAAGGATGCGGATCTCATGATATGCGAGGGCATGTACGGCGAGCCGGACAAGCAGCAGAAGGCGCGGGAGCATAAGCACATGACCATGCAGGAGGCTGCAAAACTCGCGGCGGAAGCGAAGCCGAAGGAACTCTGGCTCACGCACTACAGCCCCTCGCTCAACTATCCGGAAGAATTTATGGAGGGAATCCGGAAGATCTTCCCGGCGGCAAAGGCGGCAAAGGACGGCTGGACCATGGAACTGGATTTCCCGGAGGAGGCGTAATGCGAATTCTTGCAATCGAAAGTTCTTGCGATGAGACGGCGGCGGCGGTCGTAGAGGACGGCAGAACCGTGCGCTCGAATGTAATTTACTCCCAGATTGAGACCCACACGCTCTACGGCGGTGTGGTCCCGGAGATTGCATCGCGTGCGCACATCGAAAAAATAAACCAGGTCGTAGCGCAGGCGCTTGAACAGGCGGAGATGACGCTTCGGGAGGTAGATGCCGTCGCGGTGACCTACGGTCCCGGACTCGTGGGACCGCTCTTAATCGGCGTCTCTGCGGCAAAGGCCATGGCCTGGGCGGCGGGCAAGCCCTTAATCGGGGTAAACCACATCGAGGGGCATGTCTCGGCGAACTTTATCGCAAATCCGGATTTAAAGCCGCCCTTCCTCTGTCTCATTGTGTCCGGCGGACACACGAATCTCGTGATGGTCGAAGACTACGGAAAGTTCCGCATCCTCGGGCAAACCCGGGACGATGCGGCGGGCGAGGCCTTCGACAAGGTGGCGAGATCGGTGGGGCTCGGTTACCCGGGCGGGCCGAAGATCGATAAAAAGGCGCGGGAGGGAAATCCCGATGCCATCGCCTTTCCGCGCGCCAAGGTCACGGGCTCTCCTTATGATTTCAGCTTCAGCGGCTTAAAGAGCGCGGTGCTGAATTATCAGAACCACGCGAAGATGACGGGAGAGGAGATACCGGTCGCCGATCTCGTGGCCTCCTTCCAGAAGGCGGCCGTGGAAGTGCTGGTCTCTCATACCATGGAAGCCGCGCGGGACTTTGACTGTAAGACCATCGCCATGGCGGGCGGTGTCGCGGCGAACACCGCGCTTCGCGAGGCCATGCGCCTTGCCTGCGAAGCCGCGGGTTATACCCTTACCTACCCGGAACTCGGTCTTTGCACGGACAATGCGGCCATGATAGGTTCTGCGGCCTACTACGAGTATCGGGCGGGAAGAACAAGCGGCTGGGATTTGAATGCCGTTCCGAATTTGAAACTCGGGGAGCGCTGAGATGGCGGGGAAAAAGACAGCGGCCGTTTTACTTGCGGGCGGGCACGGATCGCGCATGCGTAGTAAGACGCCGAAGCAGTTTCTGCTGCTCGCGGGGCATACCGTGCTCTGGCACGCGCTGAAGGCGCTTTCGGAGAGTGAAATCGATGAAATTGTTTTGGTCACACCGCGGGGCGAGGCGAAAACGCTCCTTCGGGAATATCGGGAGGAGCATGGTTTTTATAAAATAATCGCTGCGGTCGAGGGCGGGGCGGAGCGCTGTGACTCGGTCTTCGCGGGACTCACTGCGCTTCGGGAGCGCGGCACGGAGCTGGTTTTTATCCACGATGCCGCGCGCCCCTTTGTGTCGCAGGAACTTCTTACGCGGATGCGGGATGCGGGAGAGCGCTACGGCGCGGCCGTTCCGGTGTTGCCGGTAAAGGACACGATTAAGCTCGGAAACGCGGAGGGCTTTGTCGCGGACACCCCGCCGCGCGCCCTGCTCTTTGCGGCGCAGACCCCGCAGGTCTTTTTGTATGCGGAAATCTGTGCGGCCTATGCGGCCTATGAAAGAGCGCGTGAGGCGCAGGATACGCGCGCCTTGCTCGCGACCGACGACGCACAGGTCATGGAACGCTTCGGCGCCTGTCCCGTGAAACTGGTGGAGGGGGAAGAACAAAACCAGAAACTCACAACGCCCGAGGATATGGCAAGGGCGGAACTTTGGCTCAAAAGTCGTGAGATGCGGCACTGAGCCGCTACAGCGTGACATGTGCAACTGTGTTTTTGTTCGGGAATAGCGGTGCTCGGTATAGGGAATACGGAGCATGCGAAAGGGCTGAGGCTTAGCGGGAGCGTAAAAACGGCAAGCTTCTCGGAAGTGCAAAATAAGCTGTGCGGGTGTGGAGACACACAGCAGAACCGTAAGTAAAAATATAGTTATAGCCATTAATCGCAGGAAAGAGAAATGAACAAAAGCGCTGATAATATCAGCGGATACTGCCGAAATAAAGCGTGAGAAAAGCGAAATGAAGGGGGCCGAAGCAGAGCCCCGGCGTCCCTGCCTTCGGCGTGACGCCCCGGTTGAATGCCGTGTTGCTTATCGCAGTGGGGGCGTGTTGCATTCGTGTTGCATGTGTACCCAATTACGGAGGTTTTTCATCTGCTGCGGCAGATATTTCGACACAACGGGGAACAGAAAAAGCACGCATCTAAGCCACCTTTGGCCTATTTGCGTGCTTTTGTTTTCGCGGAGAGGATGGGATTCGAACCCATGTGCCCCGAAGGACTAACGGTTTTCAAGACCGCCTCGTTATGACCGCTCCGACACCTCTCCAAGTGTAGTGAATGAAGTATACATGAAGGCGACAATTCCTGTCAATCCCTCCGATAATTTTGCCGGTATTTTGATTGCGGATAAGAGGCGGCTTCGTTATAATATAGACAAAAAACAGGGGGGATTTCCATGGAAGAACGTGCAGGACTTACAAGAGAGTTTGCGGAGCGCTTGGAGAAACGTCTGGACGAGTTAAAGTGGCTCTATGCGGAACTGTACCATAATGACGAAAATGCCTTTCGGTATTTTCTTTCCATGCTTGAGCGCATGTACGAAGCGCGTCCGGAGGAACTCAAGACCCTGGACCGAGAGAGAGAGCAGAGTGCGGGCTGGTATCGTAGCAATGAAGTGCTCGGCATGATGCTGTACACGAATTGCTTCGCCGGAAATCTTCGCGGCGTGCGGGAAAAACTTCCCTATCTCAAAGAGGCAGGTGTGACTTACATTCACCTCATGCCCCTGCTCGCAAGTCCCAAGGGGCGCTCGGACGGCGGTTACGCGGTGGCGGACTTCCGTCAGGTGGAGCCGGAACTCGGCACCATGGAAGATTTCGCGGCACTTGCCTCGGACTGCCACAAAAACGGCATGGGTGTGTGCCTTGATTTTGTGATGAACCACACCTCGGAGGATCACGAGTGGGCAAGACGTGCCCGCGCCGGCGAGAAGGAGTTCCAGGACCGCTACTTTTTCTTTGACAACTGGAATATCCCGAATGACTTTGATCGAACGGTGCCGCAGGTGTTCCCGACGACTGCACCCGGCAACTTCAGCTGGTGTGATGCGGTGCAGAAGGTGGTCATGACGAGCTTTTATCCCTACCAGTGGGATTTGAACTACGCGAATCCGACCGTCTTTAACGACATGACGGAAAACCTCTTTTTCCTCTGCAATCAGGGTGCGGATATCATCCGTCTCGATGCGGTTCCGTACATCTGGAAGACTCTCGGCACGGATTGTCGCAATCTCCCGCAGGTGCACACCATAGTCCGCATTATGCGTATGGCGACGGAAATCGTGTGCCCGGCGACGCAGATTCTCGGCGAAGTGGTCATGGAGCCTTCGAAGGTTGTGCCTTATTTCGGGACGCTCGAAAAGCCGGAGTGCCACATACTCTACAATGTCACAACCATGGCAACGACCTGGCACACGGTGGCGACCAAGGACGTGCGCCTTTTAAAGCATCAGCTCGGACAGGTTTTTGCATTGCCGAAACAGTATACCTTTCTCAATTATCTGCGCTGCCACGATGACATCGGCTGGGGCTTGGATTACGGCTTCTTAAAGCAGTTCGGCATTGACGAGGTGGGACATAAGCGCTTCTTAAACGACTTCCTCCGCGGTTACTTCTACGGTTCGGATGCGAGAGGAGAACTTTACAACGACGATCCGCGACTCGGTGACGCAAGACTCTGCGGAACCACGGCCTCCCTCTGCGGCATTGAGGCGGCGGAATACGAGGGCAATGCCTGGAAACTGGATCGCGCGATTCGCCTGGACATCATGCTGCACGCCTTTCTCTTTACCCAGTCCGGCGTCCCGGTCATTTATTCCGGGGATGAGATCGGCCAGTTGAACGATTACGGCTACCACAACGATCCCTATAAGTGGGACGATTCGCGCTACCTGCACAGAGGCGCCTTCTCCTGGGATGAGGCGGCACTTCGAAAAGATACGGAGAGCCGAGAGGGCAGAATCTTCAATGCGCTCCGAAAGCTCGAAACCTTGCGGAGTGCACATCCGGTCTTTCTGACGGCTGCGGATACTTGGATCATCGAGACTTACAACGATCATGTGCTCGGCATAGGTCGCTACTACGACGGAGAGAAGCTGGTGGCGCTGTTCAACTTCAGTCCTCAGGATGAGACCGCCTGGGTCAATGAGCCGGAAAACTACACGGATCTCAAGACGGGCGAGCCGCGGCGCGCACAGGCAGTCGGCATTCCGGCCTTCGATTTTGCTTGGCTCCTGTGGAGTCGGGAAGAAGAAGAGAAGCGAGAAAAGGAGGCGGAGGCTGCGGCAAAGAAAGCTGCGAAAGAGCGGAAGGCAGCCGAAGAAGCGGCGCAGAAGACAGCCAAGGAAGAAGTCGAAGTCAAACAAGCAGCAAAGGAAGTGGCATCGAAGAAGAAAACAGAGAAAGTCGCGGAAGCAAAGACGGTCGAGACGGCGGAAAAACCGAAAAAGTCCGACGAGAAAGCAAGCGAGGCGGCCTTAGAACAGCAAGCAGCCACGGAACAGAAGGCGGCCGAAGAAAGAAAAGCGGCCGAAGAAGCGGCGCGTAAGACGGTCGAAGCCGTGATGAAGGCGGAGGATGCAGCAAAGAAGGCCGGCAAAGCCGCGCAGTCGAAACGGGCGGCAAGCGGCACCAAGGGAAAGAAAAAGGGAACAAAGAAATGAGCAAGTTGATTTTTCTGGACATTGACGGAACCCTGACAGAGGCCGGCACCAACACGCCCCCGGACTCCGCGGTGCGCGCCATGGAACAGGCGCGGGAGAAGGGACATAAGCTCTTTCTCTGCACCGGGCGGAACCCGGATATGCTGCGACCGCTGCTCCGCTATCCCTTTGACGGCATGGTGGCGAGTTCGGGCGGCTATGTCAAAGTCGGAGACAAGGTCCTCTACGACCATCCGATTCCGGCGGAGACCTTAAAACTCGCCTTGGACACCCTGCACCGAAACGGTGTTTTTTGTACAATCGAGGGCACGGAGGGCTCCTTCGGCGATGCCGATTTGAAGGATTTTCTGGACAGTACGGAGGGCGGAAATTCCGAGATTGAGCGCTGGAGGAAGGCCTTGTCCGCAAGTCTCGGCATAAGGCCCATGTCCGAGTATGCGGGCGAGGAAATTCACAAAATCGTCATCATGGCGCGGGAGGCGGCGCAGCTTGCGGAGTGCAAGCAGTTGCTCGAAAAAGACTTTCATTTTGTCATTCAGGATGTGCCGGCCCACGGTTGCGTGAACGGCGAAATCGTGAGCCACGATTTTGACAAGGGCAAGGGTGTTCGCCGTATCGTAGACTATTTCGGCGCGAATATCGCAGATACCATTGGGTTCGGTGACAGCATGAACGACCTCGAGATGATGGAGACTGTCGGGTATGCGGTCTGCATGGAGAACGGTTCTCCGGCGCTCAAAGAGCGCGCCGACTGGGTCTGCCCGGCGGTCACGGAAGACGGGATTTATCTCGCGTTCGAAAAACTCGGACTCCTGTAATCACAAAGTTTACCGCCGGACGGCGGAAGCGGATACAAAGGTCCCGTGAAATACGGGTTGCTTCAGAAAGGGGTTGGATTTATGGCACTGGATTACAGGAAGTGCGCGCAGGAAATCGTCGACCACATCGGTGGGCGTGAGAATGTCGCACAGGCCGCACACTGCGCGACGAGACTCAGGCTGGTGATCAAGGACAACAGCAAGGTTGACAAGAACTACCTCGACAATGTGGAAGGCGTCAAAGGTATGTTCGAGTCGAACGGACAGCTGCAGCTGATCATCGGCACCGGAACGGTCAACAAGGTGTATGAGGAGTTTCTGAATATCACCGGCATGACGGCGGCGACCAAGGACGATGTCAAGGCCGCGGCGGCCGCACAGCAGCCGCTTTGGAAAAGGCTGTTAAAGCCGATCGGCGATGTTTTTGTTCCGATTCTGCCGGCCATTGTCGCCTCGGGTCTTATGATGGGACTGGTGGAGGCACTTGCTAAGATTCCGGGACTCGGCTTTGCGGGTTCCGACTGGTTTGCCTTCCTCGACATGGTCGCGAATACGGCCTTTGCCTACCTACCGGTTATAGTTGCAATCTCGGCGGCGCGTGTGTTTGGCGGCAACATCTTCCTCGGCGCAGTCGTGGGACTCTTAATGATTCACTCTTCGCTGACGAACGGCTGGAATGCGGCGAACGGTTACGAGGTCTGGTACCTCTTCGGAAAGATACAGATTTTCCCGAACTATGCCCTCGGACAGATTAACCAGCTCGGCTATCAGGGCCACGTGATTCCGGTTATCTTGTCGGTCTTCTGTATGAGTAAGATCGAGAAGTGGTTCCACGATCATGTACCGGAGATGCTGGATCTCTTCATCACCCCGCTCTGCACGGTGATGAGTACGGCGCTGCTCACCTTCATGATCATCGGACCGATTTTCTCGGGGCTTGAGACCATGGTATTAAACGGCGCGGAACTCTTGGTGCACAATCCGCTCGGCGCTATGATTATGGGGGCCATCTACCCGGCAACCGTCGTCATGGGTCTGCACCACATGTACAATGTCATTGAGGCGGGCATGCTCGGTTCTGTGGGCTTAAACACCTGGATGCCGATTGCAAGTGCGGCAAACTTCGCACAGTTCGGTGCCTGCCTCGCGGTCGGCATCAAGGCGAGAAGTCAGAAGACCAAAAGCATCGCGGTACCCTCGGCACTCTCCGCTTCTCTCGGCATTACCGAGCCGGCAATCTTCGGTGTCAACATGCGCTTCTATAAGCCCTTCCTCGCCGGCATGGTCGGCGGCGCAATCGGTGCGCTTTTCGGCGCGCTGATGGGACTCGGCGCGACGGCTTACGGCGTGACCGGTCTCCCGGGTTATCTCACCGTCAACAATCCGCTGCTCTACACGGTTCTGCTCGCGATTTCCGGCGGCATTGCGTTCGTAGCTTCCTGGGTCCTGTTTAAGGAAGAGAACGCGGAAGCTCCGGCGGCTGCGGAAGAGAAGAAGGAAGCGCCCGCAAAAGAAGAGAACTTTGTCGGCGAAGTTGTGATTCGCTGCGAGGCGGGCACGATTGCGGCACCGGTCAAGGGTCAGGTTGTGAAGCAGGAGGATATTCCGGACGAGACCTTTGCCCAGGGTATACTCGGCGCGGGTCTCGGCATTCAGCCGGAGGAAGGCGTGGTCTATGCGCCCTTTGACGGCACGATTTCTTCGGTTGCGGAATCGAAGCATGCAATCGGTATCAGCGGTGCGGGCGACATGGAACTTTTGATCCACGTCGGCATCGACACAGTGGCAATGAATGGAGACGGTTTCGAGCCGTTGATCTCCGAGGGCGACAGCGTGAAGCTGGGTCAGCCGATACTCCGCTTCTCCAGAGAGAAGATTAAGGCAGCGGGGCATCCGGATCTGGTCGTGGTGCTGCTCACCAACTCGGACGATTACACGAGCGTAGAAATCAGTTGACAGAATAACCAGAGTAAGCGAGAGAAGGAGATAACATCATGAAAGAATTCACCTACACCGTTACCGACCCGAATGGCATCCACGCTCGTCCGGCAGGCCTCTTGGTCAAGCAGCTCAAGGCTTATAAGAGTACCGTCACCATCTTTAAGGGCGATAAGAACGTCGACATGAAGAAACTGCTCGCGCTCATGGGCCTCGGCGTCAAGCAGGGCGATCTTGTGACCGTCCGGGTTGAGGGAGAAGATGAGGAAGCCTGCGCGGCAGAGCTTGAGAAGTTCCTGAAGGAGACGTTCTGAGTCGAGGAGGCAAGGCATGCAGGTAGCTACCGGCAAGAGCGTTTTAAACGGGATTGCCATCGGAAAAATTAAAATTTATAAGGCGCCGAAGCTCGAAATCAGCGACAGCCTGATTAAGGATGTCGAGTCCGAACTGAAGCGTTTCGACGACGCCAGGGAGCGCGCCATCGAACAGCAGAATGCGCTCTACGAAAAGGCGCTGGTCGATGCCGGTGAGGACAGCGCTGAGGTGTTCTCCGTCCATGCGATGATGCTCGAGGACGACGATCTTCTGGATGCGACCAACGAAATCATCAAGACGCAAAAGCACACAGCGGAGTATGCGGTCAAGGTGGCCTTCGACAATCAGGCCAAGGTTTTTGCGGAAATGGATGACCCGTACATGCGGGAGAGGGCGGCGGATATCTACGACATCGAGCAGGCGGTGCTGAACTATCTCTTCGGCATCAATGCGGATGCGCCGACGCTGCTGGTGACGGGCGGCTCCCTGGGTGCTCTGCATGTCAACGAGTCGGTGACCGC
>ERZ772932.328-NODE-328-length-27335-cov-10.634457_pt1 | contig 27335 bp, 18 predicted proteins | sample MGYA00511684_ERZ772932 | MGnify/ENA primary metagenome ERZ772932 (study PRJEB29015, sample SAMEA2738078) | human oral metagenome | biome: human oral; feature: human-associated habitat; material: saliva | place: China | collected 2210 ...
GGGTGTCCTTCGACGTCACGCCGGACCGCGACCAGGTTCCCCAGCAGCAGACCACTCAGAAGGTCTCCAACCCCGAGCCCAACGTCCTCCAGCCCCCGCTGCCCAATGAGGACCCGGCCCAGCTGCCCCCCAACTACGAGGACCCGCAGCGCGACGACCCCCAGGACAAGGACAAGGGAGGTCTGCCGACGGCGGTCATCGCCGTCGGAGGCTCCGTCCTGGCGATCGCGATGATCGTGGGCTCGGTCCTGGGGTGGAAGGCCTGGCGGCGCCGACGCCGGCGCGCACGCACCGGCGTGGGCAAGGCCCTGGGAGCCTGGGAGGAGATCCTTGACCGGGCCCGCGACCTGGGGCGCTATCCCGGGTGGGGGGCCACTCGGAGGGAGGCGGCCGCGCAGCTGGCTCCTCACTTCCCGCAGGTCGATCTGCCTCGATTCGCCGGAGCAGTTGACACCCAGGTCTTCAGCTCCGGGGAGCCGCCATCGTACGCTCTAGGGGAGTTGTGGGAATCCTCAGATGCGATCGTCCGCTGCATGGGGGCGGACCGCTCGCGCCTGGGACGGGTATGGGCCCGTTTGTCCCCGCGCTCCCTCGTCCATCCCGCCGACAGGCGGTCACGTCGACCCAGGAGGTTGCGGTCATGACGATCACTGCTGACGCCCGTAGCAGCGCCTCGACCGCTGCGGGCCGACCGACGTCCTCCCGTCCGTCCGATGACGCGCCGCGCACCGACGTCGTCAGTCCGTACGGCACGGAGCCGAGCACCCCCGGTGATCGGCACGGCGGAGCGCAGACGGCAGGCGACCGGAGCCCGGAGCCCAACGCGGCCCGGGCCGGCGCGCACACGCCCTCAGCTGCGCATCGCCGCCTCCCCCCGGCCCCGGTGCGGGCACGCGTGGTTGCCGGGGTCATCGACCTCGTCATCGGCTCACTTCTGGTCGGGGGCCTGACCGCAGTCATCTGGAAGGTGGGCGGCCGCCCGGCCCTGACCAGCGGGCTCATCGCTTTCGGTCTGGTCGTCGGGGCACGCTGGCTGGCCATCGCCGCCACCGGCTGGTCCCTGGGAGGGCGCCTGCTCAGGATCCGCATGCTGGGGGCCCGCAACCAGACCCCCTCCCCGCTGGGCTCGTTCCTCCACGCCGATCTCATCCTGGCCGTCAGCATCACCACGCTCGGCCTGGGCACCATCGCGCTCATGCGCACGGCGGCCGCCGACCCCGAGGGGCGCGGATGGCACGACAAGCTCTCCGGGATGGCGCTGCTCAACGCCCGCAGGCCGAGGCGTCCCGCACGACCTGCTCCCTCAGAGGCCGGGTCGGCACACCGCCCAGTCACCGAGCCCGCCTCCCTCGGCCCCCGGGCCGACGCCGGTGCCGTGGCACCGGAGGAGCCCGAGGCGTCCTCCGCTCAGGACATCGGTGAGGCCTGGGACGCCGCCAGGCGCGCGTCTGTCTCGTCCCCCGCCGAGCGCAGCGCCGCGGGCCAGGAACCCGCCGCGGAACTGTCCACTCAGGCCACCGAGGAGTCAGGCGAGTCCGCCCCCCGCACTCGGCCCTCCGAGCGAGCCGAACGCAAGACCGAGAAGAAGGCGGGCAAGACGGCACGGGGCAAGAAGCCCAGGAAACGCGGCCCCCGTCCGGGCTCGACGCGCGCCAGGGCCGGCCAGGAGACGGCACAGGAGAACCAGCAGGCCGCCACTGCGGGCGCCCAGAGCGCCACCGAGGCCGGCATCACCGACTCCTCCGGCAGGAACGCGCACCCGACGACGTCGGATCCGGTCTCCTCCTCGATCCGTCGGCCCCGTCCGGCCCGACCCACGCGCCATGCCGGTCGCGCCCTGAAGGCCGGTTCCTCGGACGGCAACGCGTCTGCGGTCTCAGGAGGCTCCGCCGCGAGCCAGGCCGCGAGCACGGATGCCGCAACGATCGCAGCCGCACCTCAGGTCACCGTCAAGGCCACCAAGGCGGCGACCGTGTCATCGTCCGCCTCCGCGAAGTCGGCGGCGGACGCCGGTCCGGCCATTGTGGACACCGACGCCGAGGCCGTCGCCGTCGCTTCGGCCACCCCCATGGACCCTCAGGCATCCGCTGCCATGGCCGCGGCCCGGGCCGACTCCCGGCCGGCCGTGGCAGGAGCATCGAAGTCCTCGACGGGGCCGGCCGACGAGGACACCGTCGCAACCGCCCCCGAGGCCGCGGAGGATGCCGCTCCCCCGGCTCACCAGGATACGGAGCCGGCACCGGCCGCCCCCGCCGAGGCCACCGAGCCGGAGGCGGACGACGCCGCCCCGGCCGCATCATCGCAGCCGGCCGGCCCGGCACCGACCGAGGAGACGGCAGAGGAAGCTGAGGAGGCGGTTGACGAGCACGCCGTGGAACCGGTCGATGAACCGGCTGCGGACGTCGAGGAACCGTCCGACGAGCCGTCTGAGGCGGATACCGAGGAGCCGCCGGTGGCCGCATCATCGGACTCCGACGACGCCCCGACGCAGCAGCCCTCGCAGACGGATTCCGAAACCGCTACGCTCGACGTCGTGGAGGACGCGCCGTCTCAGTCCACGGATGCCGCCGACGGCCAGGGCGACGAGGGAGAGAAGCCCTCGTCCCACGCACCGCCCTCACCCCAGCACCCAGCCGATCAGCAGCAGTCCGAAGCGACGACGCCCTCAGCGGAATCCTCCAAAACTGCTGCCGATTCCGAGGCAACAGAGTCCTCCACGTCGCACAATGCGACTTCCACACCACAAGTCCCGCGCTCGAAAGCCACAAAACCCGTAACATCACAAACGATGGAACCACGACACGCCCACGCCCAGCGCTGGAGGATTCAGCCCGGTCACACCGGCAAGAAGACCTCCGGCTCGTCTGCTGCACCTGCCGAGGATCAGCGAGAGTCGGTGTCACAGCCCGGCGTTCCTCGTCGCGAGAGCCTCTTCGCCTCCGATCGGCAGCGCTTCGCTGCCGGAGCAGGCCCCGTCCCGGAGGTGGCGCACACCTTCGACACCTCCAGCATCCTGCCCTCAGGGGACCGCAACACGCAGGCCCTCATCGACTCGGTGCCCTGGTCCTCGGTTCCCACCTCGGTCGATGCCGCCACGGTGGACTCCCTGCCGGAAGGAGCCATCGTCTCCGACGACGGCCTTCCGCAGCAGCCGAGGACGGTTTCGGCGCCTGCGCAGCACGCGTCCCCGATGGACCTGACCAACCCGGCCACCGTGCCCGGTGGTGTGCCGGCCTCCTCCGAGGGGAACACGCACCCGACCGTGCGCAGTCACCGCAGCCACGCGCGGACCTCCGCCGGCAGCGCGGCGAGCACCGCCGCTGCCGAGGCGAGCTCCGCGCACCGGTCCCACGCCTCGCACCGCTTCTCGGGACCGGGTATCCCCTCTCCCGCGGATGAGCGCGCCGTCCCCGGCGAGTCCCGCAGCGATGCCCCCGCCGCGGAGGTCGGCGCCGCTCCTCACGAGCGCTCCGCCTCCGTCCAGGCCTCGGCGCAGCCCCACACCGGCGCGTCCAGGCACGGTGCCGGCAGCATGCCGGGGGCGGCCGCGCCTGCCTCCGCCCCCGCTGCAGACGTCTCTCTGCCCCCGCTCACCCCGGTTCCCGCCACAAGCGCCCAGACCGCCACACCGTCGCTGCCGTCGGCCTCCTCGGCCGCCCCGGCCCTGTCGGTGCGTCTCGTCCCGCTGCTGGGCGGCAACCCGATCGTCATCCACGAGCCCACGGTGGTGGGCCGCGACCCCGACAACATCTCTGCCTACCCCGGGGCGGAGCGCGTGGCTCTCGACGATCCCACGCGCTCGGTGTCCAAGACGCACGCCGCGATCTTCCCGCTGCTGGACGGGGTGTGGGTCACCGACCTGCACTCCACCAACGGGACGCGGGTGGAGTACCGCGACGGACGCACCGTCGAGGCCGTACCGGACAAGGCGCTGTCCGCCCTGGAGGGCAGCACGATCTTCTTCGGCCGCATCGCCTTCAAGGTGGAGGTCGTCTGAGTTCCGCACCGGTTCCCTCAAGCGCTGGGGCCCGCACTCCTGTCCGGGAGTGCGGGCCCCAGTGTCCACAGCGCTGACATTAACGATTCCGCCGTCAAAGCGCTCCACGAGATTCCTTGGAATTCCGCGGTTCTTCTTCGGTGTGCGACGTCGGTGCGGGGCTAATGTCAGTGCTGTGGACACCGACGCCCCTCCAGGCCTCCTCCATCGGCTCTCCGGTGTACCAGGTCAAGGCTCCCTGCAGGCCTAGAATCTGACGGCAACGACGAGAGGGGACGACATTGATCGAGGTTTCCGCCGAGTTAAGCGATACCTCTCCGCCTACGGCCCGGCGACCCCTGAGACCTTTGACGCGTGGCTTTCGCCGTCACAGCAACAAGAAGTCAACGCTCAAGGACTGGTTCGCCAGTCTTGGCGAGCAGATCGTCGAGGTGGGGGTGGACGGTGAGACACGGTATCTGCTCGCCGAGCTTGAGGACGAGCTTGCGGCGGTGCATGCTTCGGCGTAGGTGACGCCGCGGATGAACTGACCCCAGTTCTTTCCCCGTAACCCCGCTTCCCGAGCAACTCGGGCCGGGCACCAGCGCGACGGCGAGTGACTGGTGCCGGGGCGCGACCTCAGGGAGTGTCGACGCAGGCGGTCTTGGCCGGCGAGGCCTTACCGTCCGAGCGCACGGCGGTGACCTCCAGGCAGGTGCGCGCCGGCTGGGCGTTGACGATGACCTCATTGGTGCGGGTGGAGTCCACCTCGGTCTCCTCATCGGGCAGCTTGACCCGGTAGAGGTAGCTGCCGGACCAGTTCGTCTCCGGCTCACCCCAGGTGAACTTCACCGTGCCGTCGCCCTGTGCCTCGCCGACGATATCGCCCACCATGGGCACTGAGGCCTGCAGGGGGTTGGCATCGGGCTGCGGGGCGATCGTGGCAATGGGGTTGTTGGGCTTCTTCTGCTTGTCCTGGTGCTGGGAGACAACGATCGCGGCGACGACGGCGGCGACCATGGCCACGACCAGCAGACCGGTCAGCACGGCCCGCATGCGGTTGGGGCGGCTCGACTCACCGGCCTCCGAGTCCGACGACGAGCCCTTGTCCTCACTGTCGGGCTCCACCCGCATGGCGATGTGCTCGCTGGTGACGTCGACCTGGTTGAAGACCCCCATCTTCGTGGCCGTGTCGGCCTCATCGGGGTTGGGGCGCCGGGCGGACTTCGCGGCCTTGTCCGGCTCCTGGAACAGGTCGACCGTCGTGATGGGCAGGTCGAGCTCGGCCTGGACCTGCTGGAGCGCCCGGGCGAAGGCCAGCGCCGTCGGGTAGCGCGAGTCCGGGTTCTTGTCCATCGCCACCGACAGCACGCGGTGCAATGACGGCGGGGCGTCCTGACGCCCCAGCGGCGGCAGGGGGTCCTTGACGATACGGCGGGAGAGCTCGTAGACGTCCGGGATGCCGTCGGTCTCGAAGGGGCTGCGCCCCGTGAGCATCGCGAAGGTGGTCGCGCCCAGGGAGTAGATGTCGGAGGCGGGGTTGGCCGAGCGCATCCCCACCAACTGCTCGGGGGGAGCCCAGGGCACGCTCATCCCCCGCAGCTCCTCGGCCCCCTCCGGGCCACTCATGGCGGAGATGCCGAAGTCGGAGAGCACCGGGCGGCGGTAGGTGGTGAACAGAATATTGGCGGGCTTGATGTCCCGGTGGACGATGCCGGCCCGGTGAGCGGTCTCCACCGCTCCGGCGATCTGAATCGCCGTGGACAGGGTCTCAGCGACATTGAGGGGACCCTGGCGCAAGATGGCGCCCAGCTGCGGCGGCGGGCAGTACTCCATGACCAGGAAGGGGTGGCCGTCGGCGGAGACGCCCGCGCCGTAGATGGACAGGATGGCCGGGTGGGAGGAGACCCGTGCCATGAGGTTCGCCTCCGACTCGAAGCGGGAGGCGGTCTTGTCCTCCACGTCAGCGTTCATGACCTTGACCGCGACCTCGCGGCGGGGCATGTGCTGCTCGAAGAGGTAGACCGTGGAGTAGCCTCCCGCTCCGAGTCTCTCCAGGTACGTGAACCCGGAGATGACCGGAGGCGGTCCCTTGTGATCCAGCATCAGGGGAGGTTCTCAAAGGCGAGGGTCTGACCATCGCCGAGGTCGAGGACGTCTCCACTGCGCAGGAGCACCGGATTCGCCGAGGACAGGCGCACGGGCGCCTCGTTCTGGCGGTTGAGAACGGTGCCGTTGCAGTTGCCCAGGTCCTGGGCCAGAACGCTCCACGCATCCAGGTCGATGAGGATGTGGTTGCGGGAGACGAGCTGGTTGGGGCTGGCGACAGTCAGCGGACGGAGGGGGACCTCCGCGACGCTGCTGATGTCGTCGGCCACAGGGTTGCGACCCACCAGGAGGGGACGGTTGAGCTCGATGCTCTCGCCGCCGGAGGTGACCACGCGCCCCAGAGGGGGGCAGGCCACCGACTTGGCCGGACGGTTGAGCTCAGCTCCGCAGACGCGGCACACGGTGTAGTTCGTGGGGTTGGGGTGGCCCTGGGGGCACACCGCCGACAGCACGATCCGGATGGCGTCGGGTTCACTGGGAGAGCTCGCCGAGACCGGGGACGCCGGGCTGGAGGGCCCGGTTCCCACGAGGGAGACGAGCTCGCCGACCAGGTCCTCGGGCAGACCGTTGATGGTCTGTCCGTCGTGGTCCCCGCGACCGAGCTCGGCAGTCGCCGGCTCGCCGCCGGAGGGCTGCACGAGCTCGACCATCGCGGCATCCACGGCCGCGGATCCGGGCGACTCGACGACCTCCGCCGACTGGCTCGGCTCCAGGGGACCGAGCCCCTGGTTGAGCAGTTCGGCGCGCAGCTCCTGGGAGAGGTCCTCAGGCAGACTGTTGATGGTCTGTCCGTCGTGGTCCCCGGAGCGAACGGGCTCTTCCTCGGCGTGCACCTGCGCGGCGGCCTCGGCAACAGCAGTGGCCTCCGCGACCACGGCGGCCTCGGCGGCCTCAACGGGCACGAAGTCGGCCGGGGTCTGGGCGACCTCGGTGACCTCGGCGGCAGCGTCCTTGATACCAGCAGCCTCAAGATCCTCGCTCGACGGGGGCGGAGGGGGCGGGATCATGGCCTCTGCCTCCTGAGCGGAGGGGATCGGCAGGGCCGGGATATCGAAGACGGGGGCGATCAGCAGATCCTCATCGGAGGTCTCCGGTGAGGACTCGGTGGCGACCTCGGCGGCCTCAGGGGTCTGGGCTTCCGGGGTCTCGTCGGGAGTCTCTGAGGACTCGGGCAGCTCTGGCGACGGCGTCACCTCGGTCGCCTCAGCGGCCTCGGAGATGCCGGCCACGACGGCCAGCAGGTCAGCGGGTCCCTCGGAGTCGGCGATCAGGGCCGACTCCTCAGCAGCAGCGGAGTCCTCAGCGGAGTCCTCCGACTGACCGGCGGCTTCATCGGCCTCGGCGCTCTCGAAGGACGCGGCGAGCTCGGCACCATCGAGGGCCTGCTGCTCGGCGTTGTCCTGCGCGATCTCGATGAGGTCGTCGACGACGTCGGCGGAACCGGCGGTCTCGGCAGGCGTCCCTTCAGACGAGTCGTCCTGCTCCGAGTGGTCCGACGAGGCGGACTGACGGCGCGAGGCGCGACGCGATGCCCGACGGGAGGACCGAGAGGTCCTCACGGCAGCAGCGGGGGTTCCGGCGGAACCGGCAGAAGCGGTGGAGTAGTCAGGACCAGCCGGGTCAGGGTCATCGTCGTCGGAGTCACCGGACCCCTTCGACGATGCACGGCTGGGGGACGGGGTCCCGCTCGACTTCTCCGATCCGCGCAGCACCAGGTGGCCGGTGCTCACGACGGCGTCGACCGCCGGGCGGCGCACCTGTCCGGCGCCGTCGGGCGCGCTGACGATGACCGAGTTGGGGGCGGTCACCGTCGTCTCGAACCAGGTGGTGACCGCGGAGGCGTCCAGCGCCTTGCCGTCGACCTCCATCTGCGGGGCACCGCGCAGCGCCACGTGGAAGACGTCCTCGGGCGCTGAGACGGCGAGCACGAAGTCCGGGATCGCACCCAGACGTCCACCCATCCCCATCACCAGCTCATCCAGGGCCCGCGTCAGCGAGGCCTCCTCACTGCGCAGCAGCCGCCACAGGCGCTCGGTGAGGTCCTGCGGCACCGACGGGGGCAGGATCATCACAGCACGTGGCGTGACCACGCCTGTCCACGAACCCTCGGTCCACCAGACCTCGTTGTTCGCGCTGCTGTTCGGGCTGTTTGTCATCATTTTTCTCCTCAACGGACGATACAGACACCGTCACCCAAGTATGCCTGCCGTCCCCGGTGCACGTACTCCGGTCGGCCGGGTGAGAGTCGGTGAACGCCCTCCTCGTCCTCGATGTGGGTTCCGTTCGTCGATCCCAGATCTGTGACGAGTACCCCATCCGAAGCGGGCACGAACAGGGCGTGCGTCTTGGACACGGAGTCCTCCGAACGGAGCACCGCGACGAGCTGCGCATCGGGGTGGGACTCGATCGGGGCCGGCCGGCGCCCGAGAACAATCGGCCCCAGAACTGGGATTACTGAGCCCTCAACCACCAGGGAACAGGCCGACACCGAGGTCGGCCTGGCACTGAGAAGAACCGTTCCAGCCAGTCGGTCGAACCAGGTGCGCTGTTCAGCACGCCATAGTGAGAGGATCCACAACACCAGGGGGGCCAGACCTGCGGTTGCCACCAAAGAGAGGCCCAAAAATGCGACGTAAATCACCGCAGAGCGCCCAGGGGGACTGCTCGTGTCCGCCACTCTCCGCAGCCGGACCCCCGTCACCAGCCCACCGGGTGTGGCGCCTGTCATCGCCATCATGGCAGTCATCACAGCAATAAGCAGCACAACCGCCCCGACAGCGAATAAGATTCCACAGCAGCGCTCCGTGACGGCACACAGTGCGATGATGAGCCCCGCATCCACCAGCACGCGGACCACACGTCGGCGTGCGGATGCAGGCATAATTGTCGTATGTCGCTCTCGGGTCCTCATAGGACAGACATGGTAGGCGCCCAGCCCACTGCCTCGCAGTCGGACGAGGTCTCGGAAGGAACACACAGTGCAGATCGCGGTCACTCCTGATCCCCAGCGATGGGTGATCATCCCGCCCTTCCCACCGCCGGGATGGGCGCGGGAGGAGGCCAGGCACCGCAGCGCCCATCTGGGAGTGACCGGGCCGCAGTGGCGCTCCGAGCTGGAGTCCCTGCTCAACGAGCTGCAGGCCATGGAGCGCCAGGGCCGCTTCGCCCGCCTCATGCATATCGACGACGTCGCCCACCCGCCCTTCGTCATCGACCTCAGCCTGGAGATCGCCAAGGATGACGGCTCCAAGGAGGGACGCCGCGCCACCCAGCGCCAGATCGTCGCCGCGCTCCTGCCCGAGGCCGAGCTGGTGCGCCTGCGGCCGGGCCCGGACATGGTGGGCTTCTCCGCCTTCTACGAGTCCAACGGCCCCACCCAGGGCGTCGTCGTCCTGAGACTGGCGGGACTGCCCACGGTCCCGGTGGACCTGGTCATGCGCCTGTGGGGCGCCGCCGCTGAGGACATCGCCCCCAACTTGGATCATCTCGTGGAGCTGGCCCGCCAGGTCGCCCCCGTCGTCTGATCGGCGCAGACGGCCCGGGTGTCCGTGAGCAGCGACGTCGCCACTGACCTCCCCGTTCCCGATCCCTCTCCCCGAGCCCCGTTCCCTCCCCACCGCTTCCAGCGACGAGGCCCCAGGGCCGCCACGACGGCGCCTCTCAGGACTCCAGGGCCTCCGCGGCCTCGAGCCACTGCTCCTCCAGATCGGCGTGGGTCGCCTCAGCGGCCACGAGCTCACGGCCGAGCTCGGCCAGCTCCCCCACCCGGTTCGGATCGGCCGAGACCTCCTCCATACGCGCGTGCAGAGCGGCAAGCGACTGAGCCGCCCGCTCCATCTTCCGCTCAATGCGCCCCAGGGCCTTGCGGGCCTCGTGCCGGCGGGCCCCGCTGGAGGTGCTGCGCTCAGAAGCGGCCTCAGCTGCCGCCCGCGTCGCCGCCGATGCCGCAGCTCCCGCTGAGGCTCCGGGGCTCCCGGCGCCGCCCATGGACTCGCGGCGCATCTGGAGGTACTGCTCGACCCCGCCGGGCAGATCACGCACACTGCCGTCGCCCAGCAGCGCCACCTGGTGATCGGTCACCCGTTCCAGGAGGTAGCGGTCGTGGGAGACAACCACGAGGGTGCCGGGGAAGGAGTCGAGGATGTCCTCGACGGCGGCCAGGGTGTCGGTGTCCAGGTCGTTGGTGGGCTCATCGAGCAGGAGCACATTGGGCTCGGTCATGAGCAGGCGCAGGAGCTGGAGCCGGCGACGCTCCCCGCCGCTGACCTCCCCCACCCGGGTCCAGGCACGCTGACGGGTGAAGCCCAGGCGCTCCACGAGCTGGGCCGCCGTCATCTCCTTGTCCCCGACGACGACCCTCTCCCCCACCATGGCCACGGCCTCGACGACGCGCAGGTCCGCGAGCGCGTCGAGCTCGTGAGTGGACTGGGACAGGGTCGCCACCTGGACGGTCTTACCGCGGGCGACGCGGCCTTCAGTGGGCTCCTGGACGCCTTCGAGCAGGCGCAGCAGGGTGGTCTTGCCGGCACCGTTGACGCCGACAACGCCGACCCGTTCACCGGGGGCGAGCCGCCAGGTGACTCGGCGCAGGACCTCCCGCTGGGTCGCCTCGCCGCTGTCGGTGGGCGGCCCGGGGTAGCGCACGGTGACGTCCTCCAGGTCGAGGACCTTCTTACCCAGGCGGGCCGTGGCCATGGCGGTCAGGGCCACGGTGTCGCGCGGGGGCGGCACGTCGGCGATGAGGGCCTCGGCGGCCTCGATGCGGAAGCGGGGCTTGGAGGTGCGGGCGGGGGCGCCGCGGCGTAGCCAGGCCAGCTCCTTGCGCAGGAGGTTCTCCCGCTTGACGGCCGCCACGGCGGCCTGGCGGGCGCGCTCGGCCCGGGCCAGGACGTAGGCGGCGTACCCGCCGTCGTAGGTCTCGATGCGGCCGGCCACCTGGGGGCGCCCGCCGCCGGGGTCGATGCCGGGGACGAGCTCCCACACGTTGGTGCAGATGGCGTCCAGGAACCAGCGGTCGTGAGTGACGGTGACCAGGGCGCCGGAGGCCCGGCCGCCCGGGCCGTTGAAGCGGGCCCGCAGGTGACGGGCGAGCCAGTCCACGCCCTCGACGTCGAGGTGGTTGGTGGGCTCGTCGAGGATGACGACGTCGGCGCGGCGGGTGAGGACCGCGGCCAGGGCGACGCGGCGGCGCTGGCCCCCGGAGAGGGTGGCGACGTCGGCGGACAGGTCGAGGTCGGCGATGAGCCCGGCGTGGATGTCACGCACGGCCGGGTCGGAGGCCCACTCGTGCTCGGGGACCTGGCCGTGGATGGCGGTGCGCACGGTGGCGCCCGCCGGCAGGTCGTCGGCCTGGCTGAGGATCGTCACGTTCACGCCGCCGGTGCGGGTGACGCGGCCGCCGTCGGGCTCGCGCCGACCGGCCAGGGCCGCCAGGAAGGTGGATTTGCCGGCACCGTTGGGGCCCAGGACGCCGACGCGGGTGCCGTCCTCCAGTCCCAGGGTGACCTCGTCCAGGAGCAGGCGGGAGCCGACCGTCAGGCGCAGGTTCTCCACGCCGAGCAGGTGCGCCATCAGCCCACCACCCGGGCGCCGGCCACGGGGGCGTCGGCGCGCAGGACCTCGGCGACCAGGCCCGAGGCCTTCAGCGCGCGCGAGACCCGTTGGGCGCTGCCGGGGTCCTCGACGAGGGCGGCGATGGTGGGGCCGGAGCCGGAGACGATGGCGCGCAGGGCTCCGGCCTCCTCGGCCACGGCGATGACCTCGGCCAGCTCGGGGCGCAGGTCGAGGGCGGCGGCCTGGAGGTCGTTGTGGAGGGAGCCGGCCAGGGCGCGGGCATCGCCGGCGCGCAGGGCGGCGGTGAGGGCCTCGGGCACGTCGCGCACGGCGGGCCGCCCGCCACCGGTCAGCTCATCGAAGCGCCGGAAGACCGCCGGGGTGGACAGGCCCTCCTCAGACAGGGCGAAGACCCAGTGGTAGGCGCCCCGGGTCATGATCGGGGTGACCAGGTCGCCGCGGCCGCTCCCGACGGCGGTGGCCCCGGTCAGGGGGAAGGGGACGTCGGCCCCCAGGCGCGCGGCCAGGGCGGAGAGCTCGGGCAGGGACAGACCCGTGCCCCACAGGGCGTTGCAGGCCACGAGGGCGGCGGCGGCGTCGGCGGATCCTCCGGCCATCCCGCCGGCGACGGGGACGCGCTTGCGCAGCAGGAGGTCGACGCCCTCGCTCACGCCGGTGGTCTGCGCCAGGAGCGTGGCGGCCCGCACGGCCAGGTTGGACTCGTCCACCGGCACGTCGGCGTCGGGCTCCTCGAGGGTGAGGGTGACGGTGCCGTGGTCCTGGGCTGACTGCCTGCGGGCGGTGACGGTCTCGATGAGGCGGACCGCCTGGAAGACCGTGGTGAGCGGGTGGTAGCCGTCGGGGCCGGGGGCGCCGACGGACAGGAAGAGGTTGACCTTGCCGGGGGCCTCGACGCGCACCGAGCTGGCCGAGCCGCTGCGGGGCGGCACGGCGGGCTCGCGCGGACCGGTGGGGCCGTCGGGGACGGCGCGCAGATGGCTCATGACTGCTCCTGTGAGGTGGGAGGCGTTGGCGCAGCGGTCTCATCGGCGGCGACGGGCTGCAGCACCTCGGCCAGGGCGGCGAAGGCGGTGATGTCGAGGGTCTCGCCGCGCCGGGCCGGGTCGATGCCGGCGGCGCGCAGGGCGGACTCGGCGGCGTCGGCCCCTCCGGCGAGCTTGGCCAGGGCCTTGCGCAGGGTCTTGCGACGCTGGGCGAAGGCGGCGTCGACCACGGCGAAGACCTGCTCGCGGGTGGCGCGCGTGGTGGGGGGACGACGGCGCACGAGCTCGACGAGGGCGGAGTCGACGTTGGGCACGGGCCAGAAGACGTGGCGGGAGATGGTCAGGGTGCGGCGGGCCGAGGCGTACCAGGCGGCCTTGACGCTGGGGACCCCGTAGGTCCGCGAGCCGGGTTCGGCGGCGAGGCGGTCGGCGACCTCGGCCTGGACCATGACGGTGACGCTCTCCAGGCTGGGCAGGGCCTCCAGTGCGGTGAGCAGGACGGGGACGGCCACGTTGTAGGGCAGGTTCGCCACGAGGCGGGTGGGAGGGGGCCCGGCCTCGCCCAGCGAGTCCGGACCGGTGATACTCAGCGCGTCGGCCTGGATGGGGGTCAGGCGGCCGGCGGCATGCGGCATGCGGTCGGCGACGGTGACGGGCAGTGCCCGGGCCAGGGCGGGGTCGATCTCGACGGCGATCACTCGCGCCCCGGTCTCCAGGAGGGCCAGGGTCAGGGAGCCCAGGCCCGGCCCGATCTCCAGGACCGTGTCCTGGGGTCGCACGCCCGCGCTCCTGACGATGCGGCGCACCGTGCCGGCGTCGTGGACGAAGTTCTGCCCCAGCGTCTTGGTGGGGCGGATGCCCAGCGCCTGGGACAGGCCGCGGACCTCCGTGGGGCCCAGGAGGCCGGCGGCACGGGAGCCCGGAGAGGCGCCATGATCCTCAGGATCCCGGGGGCCCGGGTGGGGGTGCTCCACGAGGGCGGCATCGGCGGGGGGCTCGGAGGTGGCCTCACAGGCTCCTGCAGGGTCGGGCCCGTCGGTGGGGGCGGCTCCTGCCGGGGGCACCTGTGAATCGGGGGCCGGCAACGTCATGAGGACACAGTAACCGGCGCCCGCCTTTTGTCACTGTGAGATATCTGGGAACATGCCGCATGCTCTCTGCATCATTCACCCCGGGGTCTGCGCGGCACCCCGGTGCGGCTCGGACCGCTCAGCGCAGGCCGAGCTTGTCGGCGCATCCGGGCCACTGGCCCCAGCCGGCCTGGGCCTGGAGCTTCTTGGCCATGGCGGTCTGGGTGGCGGCGTCGGCCTCGTGGGGGTAGCCGGTTCCGCCCAGGGACTGCCAGGTCTCCAGGGTGAACTGGTACATGCCGTAGAAGCCGTTGCCGGTGTTAGTCGCCGGGTTGCCACCGGACTCGCACTGGGCGAGCTTGGCCCAGACGTCGTCGCCGACCTCGCCTCCGGTCGTGCCGGCACTGCCGCCGGACGCCGAACCACCAGAGCCTCCGGAGGACTCCGAGGGTGCCTGAGTCTGACCCTGCCCCTGGGACTGAGCCTGCCCCTGTCCCTGAGACTGTTCCGGCTTGCTCTCCTGCTTCTTGGCCGCGCCGGTGCCCACCAGGACGACCTCATCGACCTTCTGGGTGACGACGACCTGAGCGACGGGAGTGCGGGAGACCTCCTTGCCGCCCACGGTGGTGACCTCGTAGGTGGTGCGTACGACGCCGTCGACACCGGCCGTGGCCACCTTGGTCTCACCTTCGGACAGATCGCCGCTCTCCTGCTGGACCGAGCCGTGGGGGTCGGTGGCGTCGACCGTCTCGGTGGTCACCTTCTGGGTGCTCGGCGTGACCGAGACCCGGCTGCGACCGCCTTCGGCCCCCAGGCCATCGGTGCCCTTCGCAGCCGCCTCGACACCGGAGTTGCGTGAGGGCTCCCCCGCGCGGACAGCGGCGTACGCGGCCCCGGAGACCGCGACCGACAGGGCCAGGGCCGCCAGACCGGCGCGCAGCGCGATAGTGCGCATGCCGTGTTGCCCGTGTTGCCCGTGTTGCCCATTCTCCCCATGGGCCGTCTCCTGCGGGACCGGCGCCTGCGGCTCCTCCGGCAGGGCGTGGGCGTGGGAACGGGCGAGGGGAGTCATGGGGAGACGTCCTTCCAGTTGACGGCGAGTGCCACGGTAGTGGAAGCGTCACGGCGGCGACAATTAGCCACCTCACGCCGGCGTGACCTGCGTCCCATGACAATGGCGACGGCGCCAGTCTCACTGGGAGACGGGCGCCGTCAGCGACGTTCCGGGCGACTGCTTCGGCTCAGTACCAGCCGACAGACTCGGAGTGGGCCCAGGCCGAGCAGGGGGTGCCGTAGCGGCCCGAGATGTAGTTCAGGCCCCAGGTGATCTGGGTGCTGGGGTTGGTGGCCCAGTCGTCGGCGACCTCGCTCATCTTGGTGCCGGGCAGTGCCTGGGGGATGCCGTAGGCGCCCGAGGAGGCGTTCTCGGCCTGGTAGTTCCAGCTGGACTCACGGGTCCACAGGCTCTCCAGGCAGGAGAACTCCGAGTCCCCCCAGCCGTGGCTGGCCATCATGGAGCGGGCAATGGCCTTGGCGCTGTCGGGGTCGGTCCCCGCGCCGGGGTTGGCCGCGGGGGCCGGAGTGCTGCTGTTCGAGCCCTCACTGCCCCCGTTGGCCTGGGCGGCCTGCCCGTCACCGGCGGACTGGGCCTGCTGGGCGGCCTGCTGCTGAGCCTGCTGCGCCTGCTGATCCTGCTGCTCCCCAGTACCTACCAGGACGACCTCGTCCACCTTCTTGGTGACGACGACCTGGGCGACGGGGGTGCGGGAGACCTCCTTGCCGTCCTGGGTGGTGACCTCGTAGGTGGTGCGCACGAGACCGTCAACGCCGGCGGTCTCAACCTTGGTCTCACCCTTGGGCAGGGAGTCGGTCTCCTTCTTCACCGTGCTGTGAACCTGCGGCTCGTCGACGGTGGTGGTGGAGGTCTGGGCACTGGCGATCTTGCCGGCGCCGGCCTTCGGGGTGGCGCCGGCCTTGGCCAGTCCGTCCGACTCGCCACCGATCAACCCGAAGGAGCCGCCCGAGGAGGAACGCCCCTCGTCATCCCCCGCGGAGATGGCCGCGTAGGCGGCACCGGAGACCGCCAGGGAGAAGGCCGCAGCAGCACCCCCCGCCTTGAAGAGCATGGGGGTCAGGGAGGTCTTGGCAGGCCCCTCGGCGCGACGACGGCCGTGACTTGCGGAGACGGCCCGCTTCTTGGAGGCCAAGGACCCGAGGCCGGCGAGTGTAGTACTCAGGGAGCTGGTCTGGGAGTGACGACCCACGATAGAACTTCCTTCGTTTTGACGACTGCATGTCACCGTAACCGATGACCCAGGGGCGTGCCAATGCACCTGCTCACACCCTGTGGGCTTGTGATGGAACCGTGCAGACAGGCCCTGATTCCAACCTGTCTCCCACCTGGGACGCCCCTGGACGAACGGTGGCAACCTGGGAGGCGACGTCCGGACAAAATCGGCCGTACCGGGACCGTCGCGGGGTCTTTTCCTTTCCCTCCGATGGCGGGCATCCTCCCCGCAGGACGTCAGGGTCCATAGGTCGGAGTCTCAGACGGATCCCGTCGCCCGTCGGCGGCCGACGGCGATCACCAGGTCCCGTAGACCGTCTCGGTGGTGGACTGCAGACGCCGGCAGAGGTCTTCCTCACTCAGGCCCCGCTGCCCGGCCAGGAAGCGGACCGTGTCGCCCAGCAGGTAGGACGCGTTGGGACGGCCGCGCCAGCGCTTGGGCGGGAGGTAGGGGGCGTCGGTCTCCACCAGGAGCAGCGACTCGGGCAGGGCGGCGACCGCCTCCCGCAGGGTGTCGTTGGCCGGGTAGGTGAGCGGGCCGGCGATGGAGGCGTACCAGCCGTGCTCGGCGCAGGCGGCGGCCAGCTGCGGCCCGCCTGAGAAGCAGTGGAAGACGGTGCGAGCGGGGGCACCGTCAGCCTTGAGAACCTCCACGCAGGCGGCGTGCGCGTCACGGTCGTGGATCTGCAGGGGCAGGTCGAGGTCCTTGGCCAGGGCGATGTGCGCCCGGAAGGCCTCGCGCTGGGCGACGGCCCCCTTTTCACCGGTGCGGAAGAAATCCAGGCCGCTCTCCCCGACGGCGACGACGACGTCGGCGTTCGCCCTGAGCGTCTCCTCCAGGCGGACCATGACCTCCTCGAGCGGCTCGGCATGGTGCTCCTGAGCCCGGGGCTCGAGCCCGTCGGGGCCGGTCTCGCGCACCCCGGCGTGGAGGACGGCCTCGTTGGGGTGCACAGCCAGGGCCACGCGCACGCCGGGCAGCTGGCGGGCCAGGGCCAGGCTCTCCTGCCAGGTGGTGACCTCGCAGGCGGAGGTCACCACGCGGGTCACACCCACGGCGGCGGCGCGCTCGACCAGCTCGGCGGCGCTCAGCGGCGCCTCGGAGCCGGGGCCGCCGGCGTCCGCCGCGACCGGCAGGTGCGTGTGGTTGTCGGTGACCGGGGCCGCCAGGGGGGCGACGGCGTCGGCCGGCGGCCAGGAGCGGCCTCGCTTCCTCGATCCCATGCGCCCTCAGGAGCCGGTGACGTCGTCGGGCACGGAGCCGGCGTAACGCGCCAGCTCGGCCTCGACGATCGACTCGTCCAGCTTGGTGAACACCGGGGTCGGCTTGGCCACGGGGGTGCCGACGGTCACCGGGTGGCGCCCCCAGGTGGGGGCGTCCTGGTAGTCGCCGGTGATGATCGGGTAGCCGGTGCGGCCGTCGAAGGCCTCGGGCAGGTGGTCGGGGTCGAGCTCGTCGACCTCCTCGATGCGGGGCATCGGGGCGATCCGGCCGGCCCCGCCCAGGACCCGGTCGACGTCGTTGGCGGCGTGCGGCAGGAAGGGCGAGAGCATGAGGTTGAGGTCGGTGACCGCCTGGACCAGTGTGTGCAGGACCGTGGCCAGGCGGGCCTGGGTGGCGGGGTCCTCGCCCTTGAGCTTGAAGGGCTGGGTGTCGGCGACGTACTTGTTGGCCTCGCCGACCAGGCGCATCGCCTCCCCCAGGGCGGCCTTCTGGCGGTGCTGGGCGATGAGGTCGCCCACGGAGGCGAAGCCGGCCTCGACGGCGTCGAGCAGGGCCCGGTCGATGTCCTCCAGCTCGGCGGGCTCGGGGATCTGCCCGAAGCGCTTGTGGATCATGGAGGCGGTGCGGTTGACCAGGTTGCCCCAGCCGGCCACGAGCTCGCCGTTGGTGCGCCGCACGAACTCCGCCCAGGTGAAGTCCGCGTCCGCGGTCTCCGGGCCGGCCGCGCAGATGAAGTAGCGCAGGGCGTCGGCCTGGTAGCGCTCGAGGAAGTCGCGCACATAGATGACGATGCCGTGGGAGGAGGAGAACTTCTTGCCCTCCATGGTGAGGAACTCGCTGGAGACGACCTCGGTGGGCAGGTTGAGCACGCCCAGGCGCCCGGGCTCGCCGCCGGCCGCGCCCTGGCCGTTGTAGCCCAGGAGCTCGGCGGGCCAGATCTGGGAGTGGAAGACGATGTTGTCCTTGCCCATGAAGTAGTAGGACAGGGCCTGGGGGTCGTTCCACCAGGCGCGCCACGCCTCGGGGTCGCCGCTGCGGCGCGCCCACTCCACGGAGGCGGACAGGTAGCCGATGACGGCGTCGAACCAGACGTAGAGGCGCTTGGTGGGCTGGTCCTCCCAGCCGGGCACCGGGATGCCCCAGTCGATGTCCCGGGTCATGGCGCGCGGGCGGATGTCGCCCAGAAGGTTCTGGGAGAACTTGATGACGTTGGGCCGCCAGGTGCCGGAGGCCTCACGCTCGTCGAGCCAGGCACCCAGGGCCTGAGCCAGGGCGGGCAGGTCCAGGAACCAGTGGGTGGTCTCCACGAACTCGGGGGTCTCGCCGTTGATCCGCGAGCGCGGGCTGATGAGGTCGGTGGGGTCGAGCTGGTTGCCGCAGGTGTCGCACTGGTCCCCGCGGGCACCCTCGGCGCCGCAGATCGGGCAGGTGCCCTCGATGTAGCGGTCAGGCAAGGTGCGCCCGGTGGAGGGGGAGATCGCCGAGCGGGTCACCTGCTGGACCATGTAGCCGTTGTCCCGCACGGTGGTGAACATGTCCTGGACCACGTGGTAGTGGTTGCCGGCGGTGGTGCGGGTGAACAGGTCGTAGGACAGCCCCAGAGCCACGAGGTCCTCGACAATGAGCCGGTTGTTGCGGTCGGCGAGCTCCCGGGCGCTGAGACCCTCCTCGTCGGCGGCGACGAGGATCGGGGTGCCGTGCTCATCGGTGCCCGAGACCATGAGGACGTCATGACCGGCCATGCGCATGTAGCGTGAGAAGACGTCAGAGGGAACACCGAAGCCAGCGACGTGGCCGATGTGACGCGGGCCGTTGGCGTACGGCCAGGCGACTGCGGACAGGATGTGGGTCATGGAGGTCAGCCTATCGGGTTCCGCGGCTGCTTCAGTCCAGGGCCACGGATCTGGTCCACGGCCTGCGGGGGTGCACCGCCACCCGGTAGTCTGTCCGAGTCGTGCGGCTCCCGCCCGGTGATTGTTCCGACATATCGACACCTCCTGTGAGGTCTCGGGTGCGCTGCGGGCTTCCGGCATCACCATGCTGCCGTGCACGCCGTCATGACGTGTTCCCACGCGCCTCTCACACGGACACGATGGACCAGAAAGGCCAGTTATGTCCCAGTACCCCGGCTCCCAGTACCCAGCGAGCCCAGCCGGCTGGTCGGCCAACGGCTACGACCCGGCTCTCGCCGGCGCTCAGTCTTCGCAGTACCCGCCGGCCGCACCATTCCAGACGCCTCAGGGCGGTTACTCAGGTGCCGCGAGCCAGCCGGCGACGTCCAAGAGCCTGGCCGCCCCGACGGCCTTGGCGGTGGCCGGCCTGGCCATCCTCCTGATCGCCATCATCGGCGGAATCGGCTCGGCAGTCACCCGCGGCCAGTTCAACGCCACCGTCACCAACCTGCCGGATGACCAGGCCGCCACGGTGGAGCTGGACAAGGGCAGCACCTACGGACTGTTCTACAGCGACGGCGACGACGCGCCGGAGTGCTCGGTGACCTCTCCCGATGGCGACGACGTCGACACGAAGTCCAGCTCGTCGTCCACGAAGGTCAAGGGCGGCAAGCTCTTCTCGACCTTCTCCTCCAAGAAGTCGGGCGCCTACACCGTTGACTGCAACAGCACTGCGGGAGTCTCCATGGGTGAGATCATCGCCCCCTCGTCGGCGACGGCCACTCTGATGTCTCTGTTCGGGGTCGTCGGCGCGATCATCATGGCGGTCGTGGGTCTGGCGATGGGCGCCGGCGGCATGGCCTGGCGCTCCAAGCTCGCCGCCGCCGGTAGCGCTCCGGCTGCGGCGGGTGAGGCGTTCAGCACAACGGCCGGCGCAGCACCCGGGACCCCGACCGTCTACACCCAGGGGGCCTGGCAGTCCGACCAGCAGCCCCAGGCGGCGCAGTACACCCAGCAGCCCCAGTACCAGCAGCCCGAGCCGGCCCCTTACGCAGCTTCGGCCGCGGGAGCGGGAGCCCAGCCCCAGTACTCGCAGGTAGCCCCGACCGCCCAGTTCGGGTGGACAGGGCAGCAGCAGGCTCAGCAACCTGCGCAGCAGCAGGCTCAGCCCGCGCAGCCCTCGGTGTTCACCCAGCCCGTGCAGCAGGGGCAGCAGCAGGCTCAGCCCGGGCAGCCGAGCCCGTACCAGCAGCCCGGCGGCTGGCCGGCCCAGTAGCCCACCTCAGGCAACGCATGGGTGCCCTCACCGAGGCAATCGGTGAGGGCACCCATGGTGTTCGGGGCGATTCGGGGCCCGACCCCGGCGACCGGCCCCGGTGGCCGGTGCGGGCAGTCCTTCAGTGGGAGAGCACCAGCTCAATGCCGGCAGCACTCATGTCGGCGCGGGCGGCACGCCCCAGCTCGGGGCTGACCGGTTCGGTCAAATCGGTCAGGACCCGCACCCGGTAGCCCTGCCGGACCGCGTCCAGGGCGGTGTCCTTGACGCAGTGGGACTCGGCCAGGCCGACGACGTCGACGGCCTCGATACCGGCGGCGCTGAGGATGTCGGCCAGAGTGCGCCCATCCTCGTCAACGCCCTCGAAACCGGAGTAGGCGGCGGCGTACTGGCCCTTCTTCACGGCGGCGTCGGCGTCCAGGGCGCTCAGGGCGGGGTGGAGCTGGGCCTCGGCGGAGTCGGCCACACCGTGAACGGGCCAGGTGTCGATGAAGTCGGGTTCGCTGGAGAAGTGCTCACCGGGGTCGATATGCCAGTCCTGGGTGGTGACCACCAGGTCGTAGTCCCCCCGGTGGGAGGACAGGTGGGCGGCGATGCGCTCAGCGACGGCGTTGCCGCCGGTCACCGGCAGGGCGCCTCCCTCGCAGAAGGTGGGCTGGACGTCGACGATGATGAGGGCCCGGCGAGCGCGGGCCTGGGAACCGGTGCGGTGCTCGGTGTTCATGACCCGACCATAGCGGGATCGGCCCCGCCAGGGGCCCGGTCGGCTCAGTCTGCGGTGTCACGCAGCGCCAGGGACGCGCGGTAGACCTCGTTGGGGCGCAGACCGGCCTCACCGGCCGCCTGGGCCGCGGCCGCCTTGAGACGCATGCCGGCCTCCGCCAGCGCCAGGGCCTTGCGCGCGGCGGCCTCGGGGCTGGCGGCGACAGGCTCGGCTCCAGCGACCACGAGGACCACCTCCCCCAGTACGCCGTCGGCCGTGGCCCGGGCCAGCTCGGACAAGGGGGCCCGCAGCACCTGCTCGTGGGTCTTGGTCAGCTCCCGGCACAGTGCCGCGGGGCGTTCGGCGCCGAGAGCCTCAGCCATGGCGACCAGGGAGTCGTGGACGCGGCGGGGGGACTCCAGGAAGATCATGGTGCGCTCCTGGGTGGCCAGGGACTCCAGGGCCCGGCGCCGCTCCCCCGGCCTGCGCGGCAGGAATCCCTCGAAGCAGAAGCGGTTGGAGGCCAGTCCGGACAGGGCCAGGGCGGTCAGCACCGCTGAGGGGCCCGGTGCGACCGTGACGGGCACCTGCTCGCGCACCGCCGCCTGGACGAGCCGGTACCCGGGGTCGGAGACCGAGGGCATGCCGGCGTCGGAGACGACCAGGACGCGCAGGCCGGCGTGGGCGGCCTCGAGCAGCTCGGCGGCACGCTCGCGCTCGTTGTGCTCGTGGAAGGCGATGACGCGTCCTCGGGGCTCGACGTCGAGGCGCTGGGCCAGGGACCGCAGCCGGCGGGTGTCCTCGGCGGCGATGAGGTCGGCCTGCTCCAGGGCGCGACGCAGCCGCAGCGAGGCGTCAGAGACATTGCCGATCGGGGTGGCAGCCAGGGTGATCGTCCCGCCGCGCAGGTCCGGGCTGTGGGCGGCGGGAGCATCGACGGCATCGACGTTGGCGGCGGTGGCAGGTGGGGGCGGGCTGCTCTCAGTCATAGGACACAGTATGTCGGTGCGCCCTCGATGAAGCCTCCGCCTACACTCGGGGTGTGACGACTCCGAGCGCGCTGTCTCCCGAACAGTCCCCCGAGCAGTCCCGCGACGGTTCCCCCGGCCCGGACGCGGAGCAGGAACGAGCACAGGAAGCCGCCCCGGGACAGGACGAGGCCACGGGCCCCGCGCCGGTCGAGGTCGCCGTCGCAGAGCCGGCCATCGCCGAACGCGACACCGAGCCCGCCGCCGAGCGCACCGAGGCCGAGCTGCGCACCATGCTCGGGCTGGGCCCGGTCGACCACGAGATGGTCATCGCTACGAGACTCGTCAACTCTGTCGTAAGCGCTCAGGAGGGCTCCCCTCGTGTCTCATGGCTCCGCCGGTTGCTCACCTCCGTCATCACGAGGATCCTTGCCGGGTTGATACGCCTACCGGGGCTGTTCTGGGACATGCCCCTCGGCGTGAGGGCCCGCGGGTGGCTGGCCACCGGCGTCGTCGGCGTCATCGCCGCCCTGCTGCGCCTCATCGGACTGAACCACCCCAAGACGCTCATGTTCGATGAGATCTACTACGTCAAGGACGCCTACTCCCTGTGGCACCTGGGCTATGAGGCCGCGTGGGACGACAAGGCCGGCTCGGCCGACGCGGCCTTCGCCATGGGGGACTTCTCCAAGCTCACCGACAGCGCCGCCTACGTCGTCCACCCGCAGCTGGGCAAGTGGCTCATCGGCGCCGGCATGGAGATCTTCGGGCCGGAGTCGCCCTTCGGTTGGCGGTTCATGCCGGCCGTCGCCGGGATCCTCACGGTGATACTGCTGGCGCGCCTGACGATGCGCCTGACGCGCTCACCGTTGCTGGCGGGCCTGGCCGGACTGCTCCTGGCGATCGACGGCGTGGCCCTGACCGAGTCCCGCATCGGGCTGCTGGACGTGTTCATCGGTTTCTTCGCCACCTTGTCCCTGTACTGCCTGGTCCGCGACCGGGAGTGGTCGCGGACGAGACTGGCCCGCAGGATGGCGGGGACCACGCCCGGGGCGCGCGCCCCGCACGCCACCATCCGTCCCTGGCTGCTGGCCGCGGGCATCGCGCTGGGGCTGACCTGCTCCATCAAGTGGTCAGGGCTCTACCTCGTGGCGGTATCCGGCATCGCCGTCGTCACCTGGGACACTCTGGCGCTACGGCGAGTGCGCGCACGGGCCTGGTTCCTGGAGGGGACGGTCGCCCAGGGCGTGAGCGACTTCCTGCAGGCGATTCCGGTGGTCATCGTGGTCTACGTCGGCTGCTGGTGGTCCTGGTTCACCCACCTGGGTGCCTTCAAGCACGGCTGGACGGCCGAGCAGGTCAAGCAGGGGCTGCCGGTTCCCGCCCCCTGGCTGTCCGGTTACGTCGACAACTCGGTGTTCGAGAAGATCAACGACTTCATCGCCTACCACCAGCAGATGTACGAGTTCCACGTGGGCCTGGACGCCCCGCACACGTACCAGTCGAAGCCCTCGGGCTGGCTGCTGCAGACCCGCCCGACCTCCTTCTTCTGGGAGGACAAGGCTCAGGTGCCGCAGACCTGCGGGGGCGGGGACTGCATTCAGGCCATCACCTCGATTGGGAACATCGTCATCTGGTGGTCGGCCGTGGTGGCGCTGGTGGCCGTGGTCATCATCGGGGTGAAGAACCGCGACTGGCGGGCCTGGGTGCCACTCATCGGCTACCTGGGCCTGTACGTACCCTGGTTCCAGTACCGGGATCGCACCATCTTCACCTTCTACACGGTGGCCTTCGTGCCCTGCGTCGTACTCGTCCTCGTGCTGGCGCTGGGCATGGCCTCCGGGCTGCTGCCACCGCTGCCGGGCTCGGCGAGCGCCGACACCCAGATGGAGGCTCTCCTCAGGCGGCAGATCGGCCCGGGCATCCGACCGTGGCGCGGCATGGGTGCCAGATTCCTGGGTTTCGGCCCGCAGTTCGCGCGCACACCCGTGTGGACGCCGCCGGTGGAGGAGACCGACCCCGGCATCTACCGCATCAACCCGGCCCTGGTCGACGTCGACGACGACCTTGAGCCCGGCGTCCCCTTCAGCGACCCGCGGACCGATGCGGCCCTGGCGCGCAGCTACGACGAACTGACCGGCTACCCGGCCCCGTCGACATCGGGGGACGCCACCAAGCCGGCATGGTCCGACGGCGGGGTGCCACGGCCGGCCGGCCGGCGCAGGCCGTGGGCCTCCTTGGCGAAGTGGACGATGGCGCCCACGTGGCAGATCCGCACCGAGGGCATCGGCCTCATCATCGTGGTCACGCTCCTGGCCTGCGCGGCGGCGGCCTTCTGGTGGCCCATCTGGACCGGGCAGACGGTCTCACGTTCCTTCTGGGTCTCCCACATGTTCCTGTCGTCCTGGATCTGAGTCCTCTGCCTCCGCGGCGATGACGGTGATGTGCTGCTCGCCGCCGGGGTGCTCCAGCTCATCGACGACGGCGAGCGCCAGGTCCTCAGGGCTGATGCGGGACTCCCCATGGGCGTCCCGCAGAAGCGTGGTGGTTCCGCGGCGGTAGGAGCCGGTGACCTCCCCCGGTCCGAAGATCGCCGGAGGGCTGAGGTAGACCCATGCCTTGTAGCTGTGCGCCTGGCATGCCCGGAACTGATCGAGGCTCGCCCGGGCCACGTCTCTCCAGGCCGGCGGCACGATGGTGGGGTCGTCAATGGCGAGGGTGCTGGGATCGGTGGGCGAGCTCAGCACAGCCGCACCCCCGATGATGAGCACGGGCGTTCGGTTCCTGGAGGCGGCCTGAAGGACGGCCGTTGTCAGTCGGGCCAGGTCGCTCTCGTGACCTGCGGGCGGGCGCAGGGCGACGACGGCCGCGTCACTGTCTTTCAGGAGACCGGCCATGCCCTCGACGTCAGCCACGTCCAGCAGGCACGAGGTGAGGCGGGCGCCGGCCCGATGGCCTCGCTTCCGGGAGACGGCCATCACCCAGTGACCGCGGCTGAGCGCCTCGTTGACGACCGCGGTCCCGGCCATGCCGGAAGCGCCCAGAACAGTGATTCTCATGAGAGGTCCTTTCGAGAGGAGGATCGGGAGGAGTGCGGGGCGAGCTGTCCCGCACTCATCGCACTCAGAGCGAGCGCGAATCCCAGGAACTGGATGATGGATGTGAGCGCCTCTCCGGCGATGACGCTCCCAAGGAGCGCAGCGGTCAGCGGCGAGAGCAGGCCCAGCAGCGCCGTCGGGGTCACCGGTAGGCGGCGGATGCCCGCGAACCACAGGACGTAGGCGGCCAGTCCTCCCACGAGCCCGAGCCAGGCATATCCCGCCAGAGCCGCTGCATCGATTCCGGTCGGGAGGCCGTCGATGACGACGGCGGGCACGATCAGCAGCAGGCCGGCGCCGGTGAGCTGCCAGCCGGCCAGGGCAAGGGCGCTAACGCCGTCGGGCCTGCCCCACCGTTTGGTGAGGACGACTCCCAGGCCCATCGAGACGGCTCCGCCCAGGCCGGCCGTCACCCCGAGGGCGTCGAGCTGCGCCTGCGGTCCCAGGACGACGAGGGCGATACCGACGACGCCGATCACGCCCCATATCAGCCTCCATGCCGACAGGCGCTCACCGAGGACGGTGACGGCGAGGCCGGCGACGATGATCGGTTGCGCGGCCCCGAGTGTCGCAGCGACGCCTCCGGGCAGACGCTGCGCGGCGACGAAGAGCAGGGGGAAGAAGCAGGCCATGTTGAGGGCTCCGAGGACAAGGCTCTTCCACCACCACGTTCCGCGCGGCAGCGTCCGGGAGGCGAGGAGGGCGAGAACACCCGCTGGGAGTGTCCGCATCAGAGCCGCGAAGACCGGGTGCCCCGGGGGAAGGGCGTGGGTGGTGACGATGTACGTCGTCCCCCACACGGCCGGTGCCAGGGATGTCAGAGCGATCCAGGCGATTCTCGACCGGCGGTCTGACGGGGCGCCGCCGGACGCAGCCGACCTGGAGTCGCACGTGGTTTGCGAGGGGGCGGCACGAGTCGTCATGCGTCCAGCCTGAGGTGCTCACATCGATTCGTCGATGACATGAATGAAATGGGAGCGATGCGCGCATAAGATTGACGGGTGGAGCTGCAGCAGTTGAGATACACCGTGGCCATCGCTGAGGAAAAGAGCTTCACGCGCGCGGCTCAGCGTTGCTTCGTGGTGCAGTCAGCCCTGAGCCGGCAGATCAAGTCCTTGGAGAGCGAGCTCGGGGTGAGGCTGTTCGCCCGAACGAGCCGCAAGGTGGAGGTGACGCCCGCCGGCGAGGCGTTCGTGAACCAGGCTCGGGGTTGTGCCTGCAGGCGGCCGAGCGCGCGAAGGCCTCGGCAGCGGCCGCTCACGGAGAGATCCGGGGGTCACTGACCATCGGGGTGATCCCGACCGTGACGGCAGTGGATGTTGCGGCGGTTCTGGGTGCCTTCCATCGCAGCTACCCCGAGGTCGGCGTGCACGTGCGCACCGGCGGCAGTGATGAGTTCCTGCGTCGTATTGCGGCTGGGGAGCTGGACGTGGGTCTCCTCGGCCTGGCGGAGGGCGTGACGCCGCAGGGCGTGCAGACGCGAGAGCTCTCACGGGAGCGCCTGGTGGCGGTGCTGTCGGAGGGGCACCGATTGGCGGGCCGACGCCGACTCCACCTGGAGGACCTGGCAGACGAGCCCTTCGTGGACTTTCCCGAGGGGTCGTCGGGACGCGAGCAGTCCGATCTGGCCTTTGACAGGGCCGGGCTCCGCCGTGAGGTGAGCTTCGAGGTGAACACGGCCGACCTACTCACCGGATTGGTGCGCCAGGGACTGGGTACCGCTCTGGTCGCTCCCAGCGTGGCCCGTCAGGCGCCCGGCTGCGTGTGCATCCCCGTCACCGACGGTCCGGTACGGGTGGAGTACCTCGCGTGGGACTCCTTCAACCCCAGCCCGGTGGCACAGGTGTTCGTTGACTCCATTGTCATGCCCACAGGCCACCGCCCATTGTCGCTCACCGCGACGACGGCGTAGATGCGGGGCGAGAAGCATGGCACCCGTACGCGGTCACTAAGAAGAACGCTCAGAACAGCTACTCCTGCACCAACGATGGATCCCGCAGCTGGAGGGATGAGAGTCATCGTGATGCGTGCGCCTGCATCGCGGGGTGGTGTCGAGCGCCCTAATGAATCAAAAGCGAGCTGGCCCGGAGCCGCTCGTGGCGGTTCCGGGCCAGCTGAAGTGTGTGCTCGGTGGTGTCCTACTCTCCCGCACCCTGGCGGGTGCAGTACCATCG
>ERZ772932.330-NODE-330-length-27288-cov-11.589028_pt1 | contig 27288 bp, 24 predicted proteins | sample MGYA00511684_ERZ772932 | MGnify/ENA primary metagenome ERZ772932 (study PRJEB29015, sample SAMEA2738078) | human oral metagenome | biome: human oral; feature: human-associated habitat; material: saliva | place: China | collected 2210 ...
GTGTTCGAGGCTAAGCAGTTCTACTCCAGTAACAGCATCCCAAACCCGAACACCACCAACAGCAGAATCGGTAACAATACGGCTGCCATCAGGCGACCACACAACCGACTCAACCCAATGGTCGTGTTCGAGGCTAAGCAGTTCTACTCCAGTAACAGCATTCCAAACCCGAACATCATCATCAGAACCGGTAGCAATACGGCTGCCATCAGGCGACCACACAACCGACTCAACCCAATGGTCGTGTTCGAGGCTAAGCAGTTCTACTCCAGTAACAGCATCCCAAACCCGAACACCATCAGCAGAAGCAGTAGCAATACGGCTGCCATCAGGCGACCACACAACCGACCAAGACCCATATCTGCATTTGAGGCTAAGCAGTTCTACTCCAGTAACAGCATTCCAAACCCGAACACCATCAGCAGAAGCAGTAGCAATACGGCTGCCATCAGGCGACCACGCAACCGCAGCCACATCATCAGCGTGACCACTAAAAATTTGGATCTCAGGGAAAATCTTAAGCTCAGATCGGTCTAATAATGGCGCTACAAGCACACCAGATGGCAACGCTTCTGAAGATAGTTTAGGCGATGGGTCATTCATATGAATAAGTTCGCGCCCAATCACATTAAGCACTCTATTTGCAAACTCTTGCTCAGTCTTTTCTTTCCCTTTTACTTTGCTAAACGAATCCCCTTCGACAACATCAATTGCCGCAAAAGGATCGACTGCCACAGATTTATTAACATCCTCAAGCATTACAATGATGGGATGCTTGTGCCTGGCGTACACTCGTTGGGACTCAATTTTATTATTTCGATAGTTATAACTAAAAAGGACAATAACCAGATCTGCACTCTCAACCCTCTCGTCAAGAGTTTCGCCAATACGCTCGCCTACCGCAACATCATTGGTTTTGAAAAATTTGGCGTTATAGCGCCCGCTTAATCCACCCTTAATTGTGCGCTCCAATACTTTAACACACGTTCTTACCAACCTTCTATCATCTTCATGAAAACTGATGTAAATATTTAAGTCAGGAAGCTCCTGCTCCATTTTAATACACCCTTCCAGCCAGCCTCAAAAACAAGCGCTACTTTCATAACCCATATAGAAAATAGAGAACAATAACCGATTTATCGATACCCTATTTTGTTCTCAACTCGCGCCACGACAACTTCCTTAAAACCTTCAACAAACTTTTCTTTAGAATAATCGCTTTCACGGCTAATATAAGAAGATTTACCGGAGATGCCTCGATAAATTTGAAGCTTATCAATCTGATGAAGCTCTATTGAGCCATCAATAGACACATCTTTTATCATTACTGGTAACGTCTTCTTGAGGGGCGCTTCACCCACGCCAGGAATCTCGTATTTCCGAATAAAATCGGACGTAATGAAGGAGTAACTGATGAGCTGAACAATATAGTCAGACTCATTCAGCATTTCCATAATTGTAGGCTGCCATTCTTCGCCGGGAAGGATAAAAGTGTCTTCCCACCAAGTAAACTTATAAGCTTGCACCGCTTTTAATCTTGGCTTAAGGAGCTTAAGAAAAGAGTTCTTTAACTCCTCATCATCACGTGACCACGAAAGGAAAAGTTTAATTTCTGACATGCCGCCCCTCGCTTCCATTGGGAGAATAACTGCTATGAAGAGTTTAGGTAGACTATATCATGCATGTAGCCACAATCGCAGGATAGCCTAAAGTCAGACTCAGCTCTCAAACCCAAGCACGTAAGCGCCCTGTATGGCCCTACCCAGATAAGCTATCCTTCCTTGAGTCATTTGTTGACAGCCATAGTACGGACACTCCATAAGAACCACAATTGATTCTTTTCAATCCATCAATGCCCGACCAATCGATCCCGCGACTATCTGCGCTAAGCGCACCGGCACAGCATTGCCTAGCTGGCGCATCGCCTCAGACCAGGGACCACTGAAACGATAATCGTCTAGAAAAGTCTGCAACCGCGCCGCCTCGCGCACAGAAAAATACCGTACTGACCCATCTACCCTTCGAAGCATATTTTCTCCCCCAGGTACGCCATGCACACCTGCTTTAAGAGCTTTAGCAGGTGAATCAATAAAAGAACCAGTATGTCCCGGATAGACTCGGGCCCCTGGTTGTAGCACATGGTCAAAGAAAAGCGCAGAAGCCTCCATAGTCGGCTCAGGCAAACCAACTAAAGCGTCACGAACAGTCAACCAAGGCAGCAGCTGCGGATCTTCACTGTTTCTGACCTCAATTTTCTGCTGCGATTTTGGGACACGATAACTGTCCCAGTACTCTCCCGATTCCTGAATTGCACGCAATGCAGCAGCTGAGTGAGTAGGTGACGGGAAAGACCACTCGGCGTCGACGTCGCATCTAAAGCCCACGAAAAATACTCGCCACCGCTGCTGGGGCACTCCATAATCGGCAGCATTCACTAGCTGAGTAACCACTTTGTATTGCAGATCTGTGTGCACTGAAGTGTGTTCAGCCTGGAGGCGCCCATAGTGATCTGCCCAAGATTCACCCTGACGAGGTGTGATATCAGGGTGAGCCAGTCGAAGCTGGATATAAGAAAAATAGTTAGTGAAAGCTGCGCGGGTAAGACCTCGAACATTTTCAATCATGAAAGCACGCGGCTGAAGCTGGCGAATCACCTCAGCAGTAGCTGGAAACATGTCACGGGGATCTTCAGCCGCCATAGCTTTGCCACCCAGCGAAAACGGTTGGCAGGGGGGACCACCACTTACCAGGTCCACTCCGGGCGCCACCCCACTCCAATCAATATCGCGCACATCGCCTTCACAAACCTTCACCTGAGTAAAAGCCTGTTTGGAATCGTTGGCAGCATAGTTGGCACGCAGTGTCTGGCATGAGCGCGCATCCCATTCAGCAACAAGCTCCGTTGAAAAGCCAGCCAGATGGGTACCAAGGGCAAGCCCGCCCCCGCCCGCAAAAAGCTCAACACTACGCATGGCCTAAATTATGCCGCGCTCAAGCCCAGTACCTCAGCCCACCCCTTCATAGCTTGCTGTTTTAGTAACTTCCTCCTATTTTCCAGCAAATGACTCCTTATACTTCTTAAGAAAACTGAAGCTTTTAAACAGCCGCACAAGAAAAACCACAATAACAATGCTCGCAAAACCAGCAATCCAGAATTGTTTAATGGCTCTTCATAATTGGGGGTGTAGTTGGGGTCTGAATCCTCCTGTTTCGAGGAGTGCTCGGGTGATGTAGTTGGTGAGGTTTCGGAACCCGAGGGCACAGCCGCGTAGGTGTTCAAGGCGGCCGTTGATGGCTTCAGTAGGGCCATTGCTGGTGTGGGGGTGGTCGAAGTAGGCCAGGATGTCCCCGGCTCGGCGTTTGAGTGTCCTGCCCAGCGTCATGAGCTCGCTCAGACCCCTCGGTACACGCGTACAGGTCAGTGTATTAATTTCGGCTTCCATCATGGCCTTACCGCAGATTTTGCTGGGATCGCGGTAGGCATCAATAATGTTCTGGTAGACGCTCCAAGTAACCTCGAGCGCGACGTGCTCCTCACCGGAAAACAGGTCGAGTAGTTGGTGCTGCTGGCGCGGCGTGAGCAGGCAAGATCTGGTGCGCAAGCATCCTGCGAGCCTTGTACAGGGGATCCATGCCCCGACCGCGCCGATGGTGAAGGTCTTGCCCGATGCGCCTGCGACACTCATCGAAAGCATCACCGGCAAGGCGCACAACATGGAAGGAATCCATGACCGCCCTTGCATCAGGGAGCTCTTCGGCGGCGGCGCTCTTAAACCCGGTGAATCCATCCATCGCGACGATCTCAATATTCTCGCGCCACGTGTCGGGCTGTGAGGCCAGCCAGGTTGTGAAGACCCCCTTGGAGCGACCCGGGACCATGTCCAAAAGCCGGCAGGGACCACGACGGTCTCGTACAGGAGTCAAGTCCAAAATGACGGTGACGTATTTATCGCCGTAGGGGGTGTGGCGCCACACGTGTTCATCCACGCCAATGACACGCACCCCCTCGAAACGATCGGGATCATTGATCAGCAGGCGCGCCCCTTCGGCCAGGACAGCAGTGTTGGCGGTATTCCAGGACACACCCAGGGCCTGGGCGACGCACTCCACCGTCAAATGATGAACGACCACGCCCGTCAGCGCCCAGCGCACCGCCGACCGCGAGAGCTTCGCGCGGCTGGGCCGCTTGCCTCATGTCTTGGCGCCACACATGGGCGCACTGCGGGCACCGGTAGCGGCGCACGCTCACATGCAAGATCGTGGGACGCCACCCGCAGGGTACGTGCGCGGGGCGCCTGATCACCGTGTCACGCGACTCGCCCTGGCATCCGCAGCGTCGACACCACCGGTCCTCACCAGCAATCCGGCAAGCCAACACTGCATGGTCTGCCTCAATGCGCTGACCCGTCACCTCCAACCCCAGGCCATCCAGGCGCGTGAACGCGCTCAGGTCAGGGCGATCAAAGATAGTATTGGACATGTCGAGGTCTTTCAGATGGACGGTGTAGGAACCCCCATCATCGAAAGACCTCGACCCCTACCCGGCCACGACACGCCCAACCCCGCCCACAACACCTACACCCTCAAATGCGAAGAGCCAGTTTACCCATTTAAGTTCACTACTGTCTCGAAACAATCAAGGTTAGAACGTGAGTGGAGTACAACCACAGCTTGCTTACCAGTACGACATAAAACCTGCTTCATTGACTCGATCTCACTACGTTCTTCAACAGGGTTAAGCCCCTTCAAAGTCTCGTCTCGAAGCTCACATAGCCCCCACACAAACCAACGAATAAAAAACTGCCCGAATACAGCAAGGAGGCCCCGGCAAAATGCCGAGGCCTCCTTAACTTTTAGCTACTAGCCCTTAACCGCACCGGCGGTCAGACCAGAAACAATGTACTTCTGCAGGTACTGGAACAGCAGCACCACGGGCACAGCCGCGATTACCGCACCAGCAGCGAAGATACCCCACGGGGCGTTACGTGCGTCCGAAGCCCAGGCGTACATACCCACAGCCAGCGTGTACTGGTCTTGGGTCTGCAGCACTACGCGGGCAATCACGAAGTCGCCGAAGGAGGAGATGAAGCTCAGCAGCCCCACCACGGCCAGTACAGGCAGCACCAGCGGCATGATGATGGTCCAGAAGGTCTGGGCGTGCGAGGCGCCGTCGATCTCCGCAGCCTCATCGAGCTCACGCGGAATGGAGTTGAAGAAACCGTAGAGCAGGAAGGTGTTGCTGCCCAGCGCACCACCCAGGTACACGCAGATCAGACCTAGCTTCGAGTTCAGACCCAGAGCCGGGAATACATCCTGCAGGCCCAGCAGCAACAGGAACAGTGCCACGAAGGCCAGCATCTGCGGGAACATCTGGATCAGCAGAAGGCCGGTCAGAGTGCCGCGACGGCCACGGAAACGGAAACGGCTAAAGGCGTAGGCCGCAGCCGCACCCATCAGCACGGTACCCACAGCGGTCACAGAAGACACGATCAGCGAGTTGAGGATCCAGGACCAGAACACCGAGTACTTACCCGTGCCCAGGGCGGTGAAGTTTTCGAACATGGTGGAGAACTGGAAGTTCTTGAACAGTCCACCGGTCAAAGTGGCGCGCGGCGTTAGAGCCACCGAAACCACGTAGATAAGTGGCACTAGGCAGTAGATAACTGCCAGCACGCCCACAATGTGGCGCCAGCCTACTTCTTGCCACCAGCGCTTGCCGGTGATGGCAGTGTGCAGCTTGGGCTGATTTTTCTTGGTCTTAGCCATCACAGTTCCTCCAGTGCCTTAGTACGGCGGAAGCCGAGCCAGGCGATTACGCCCACCACCACGAAGATGAAGATAGACATGGCTGATGCCAAGCCGTAGTTGGGCGAGCCACCGGCGAAGGCAATCTTGTAAACCATGGAGATAAGCACGTCGGTTTCACCAACGGGAACCGAAATGTTCTTGTAGTTGGGGCCACCACCCGTGAGCATGTAGATCAACGAGAAGTTGTTGAAGTTGAATGCGAAGGAGGCAATCAGCAGCGGCACAGTGGACTGTAGTACCAGTGGCAGCTTAACTGACCAGAAGGTACGCAGACCGGTAGCGCCGTCCATCTTGGCAGCCTCTTCCACATCGCTGGGCAGGGACTGCAGGGCACCCAAGCACACCAGGAACATGTACGGGAAACCGAGCCACAGGTTCACGCCCAGGATCGAGAGCTTGGCCAGCCAGCCGTTTTCGAGCCACGGAATGTGGGCACCGCCGAAGAAGAACTGGTTGATGAAACCGAAGTCCTTGTTGAGCATACCGTGCCATACCAGCGTGGACAGGAAGGCCGGGAAGGCGTAGGGCAGGATCAGCAGCGACTGGTAGATCTTGCGGCCCTTTACGCGCTTGTCATGGAAGACCATGGCCAGGAACAGACCCAGCGCGAAGGTGGACAGCACCGACACCAGGGAGAACACGAAGGACCAAATCAGTGCCTTAACGAAAGGCCCTGCCAGCTCCGAGCCGGTGAACATTTCGGTGTAGTTCTTGGTGCCTACGAATACGCGCCAACCGGGCTTGAGCTCAACGCCGTTAGCATCTTTGAAGACACCAGTCTTGTTGTCAGCCTGGTAGACCGCACCGGTGTGGGTGTTGGTCAGCTTGTCACTCTTAGTGTCGTAGCTGTAGATGGACTTGGCCAGGTAACCGTGGGTGCCGTCGGTGGTCTTGTAGTGACCGTCGGAAGCATTATCGCTAACCGGAACCTGTAGCTTAGCTACCTCGTCCTGACGGGCTACGATCTGATCGAAGGTTAGGATCTTGTGGCCCTTAACCGAGGTAATGGCGGTGGCGGTGGACTGACCGTCAACGTCCTTTAGCTTGGTCTTGGCGTCACCGATCATAAGCTTGCCGGTTTTTGCGTCACGGATTACCAGCTGTAGTTTGTCACCGTTTTCGACGACGGCGGTGGGCACGGTGGGTGCACCCTCGGCTCGCTGCTCACCGGCAGCCAGGATCGAGTTGACGGCGTCGTCCTTGGTGGAGTTGTGGCCCTGACCGTAGTTGGTCAGCGACACGTAACCGGTGTAGCCCATTACGAACACCTGGTAGACCAGCAGGAATACCATGCCAGGAACCAGGTACTTGGCGGGCAGCATCCGCTTGGAGAAGTAAACCCAGTTGATGATGATTAGCCCGATCACCATGGTGACGGCGATGGCGGTAGAGCCAGCAGTCCAGGCAGCGAATAGGCCATAGACGCCTAGGGCGTCGATGAGCATCATCAAAACTAGTTTGGCAATGAAGCCAGGGCGCATAACGTCGCGCGCATGTGAAGGCGAATAGCTCGCCTGCTTCTTAGTGTCAGCCATTATCCGCACTCACTTCTTGAACTTGGACTCGATGTTTTTAATCATGGCATTCCATGCAGCCTGGGGAGCCTGGCTACCGTTGGCGATATCGACCTCGGTGGTGCCCCAGTAGTCCCATACGTAACCCATTTCCGGAATTGCCGGCATGGGCACGCCTTCACCGGCCACCTGAGCGAAGGACTTAATGTCGGGGTCGGTAACTTCCTGGGCTACTTCCTTCATAGCCGGTACGCGACCACCAAGCTTCTGCAGCTTGGCCTGAGCCGCCTTGGTCTGCAGGAACTCGAAGAACTTAGCTACCAGCACCGGGTTCTTAGTCTTGGAGGACTGGTAGAACATCTGTACACCAACGAAGGGCCGAGCCGGCTGCCCACCAGCGGAAGGAATGGGCAGGATGGTGATGTCCATGTTGGCCTTGCGGAAGTCGGTGACGTTCCAGGGACCGGTCACAATGTAGGGTGACTGGCCGTTGAGGAAGGCTTCCTTGGCGATGTCAGAGGTGATGGAGGGGTTGAAGATACCAGCCTTACCCTGGGTACGCAGCCAGTTAGCGTAGTTCTGGCCGTTTTGGCCACCTAGTGCCAGCTGGTTGGTGTAGGAGCCATCCTTACCCTGTTTGAATACGGGAGCACCAAACGAGGTCTGGAAGGCGTAGAAGTGGTAGGGGTCGCCCTTGTCACCCATCTGCACGATGAAGGGGTACTTAACACCGGCGCTCTTACCGGCGCTAATCATTTCATCGAAGGTCTTGGGGGTGGTGGTGGTGAGCTTGTTGTTACGCACCAATGCCACAGACTCTACTGAGTAGGGTACGCCGTAGGTCTGACCGTCATAGGTTACGCCCGCAATGGCAGCCTCGGAGAACTTGTCCTTGTTCTCACCTAGGTCCACGGGTGCAACTACACCGTTAGAAACTAGGGAACCTAGCTTGTCGTGAGCCATTACGGTGACGTCAGGGCCTTTGCCAGTGGGAACCTGAGTAATGAATTCCTGGTCCATGTTCGACTCGGACTTTTGGACCACATTGACCTTAATGCCGCTGGAGGCAGTGAAGTCTTTTGCCAGTTCCTGAATCTGGGTATATCGCGTATCATCAGCCCAGACAGTAAGTACAGCTGTACTTGCGTCAGACTGGTTTTTAGTAGCGCCAGTTGAGCCACCACAGGCAGCCAGCGAGGCTGTCATGATCATGGCCACAAGCGCCGCTATGCCACGTCGCATGTCAACTCCTGTTGTTGCGTGTCGCCCTACTCCCGTTAGCGGCCGACTTAAACCCCACTGTAAACGTCCTGAAACGTTTCTGCAACAGTTTTTTTAAAGATTTTTAATTGCTATATTGGTTAGGTAAGTTTCCCCTGAAATAGCCTCGCGTTTAGAGAGGGTCTTCAATGTCGAAGCAACGCACTCGCATGACAGACATTGCCGCACGTGCGCAGGTTTCTACTGCAACCGTTTCGCGTGTCTTCAATGGGGTGGGCCAAGTTTCCGAAGCGACTAGGGCTAAAGTACTTACCGCTATTGATGAGTTGGGCTATGAACGCCCTGTACTAGAGCTTACCAGCAGACTACCTAATGTGGGCGTAATTTTACCTGAGCTGACCAACCCAATTTTTGCGGCCTTCGCCCATAACCTACAAAACGCCATTGCCGCGTCTGGCGGGGTGGCCATGCTACGTTCACAAACTCCCGGCGCTACCTCAGAACTAGACCATCTTGAGTCACTTATTGCTCATGATGTTGACGGCATTATTTTTGTCTCCGGCCGTCACGCTGATTATTTAGGCGATCTTAACCGCTATCAGGATTTAACGGATCGACGTATTCCGTTCGTTACTATTAATGGTGCCCGCCCAGAGATTGCCGCCCCAGACTTTTCTACTGGCGACGCCGCCGGGATCCGCGCTGCGATAGGTCACCTGGCCCAGCTTGGGCACAGCAATATTGCTCTGCTGACCGGCCGTTCCCATGTGGTTCCCTCAGCCCGGAAGTTAGCTGCCTTCCGTGAGGTTATGGACGAGCTATTTGACGTAGAAAACCCGTTAACGGCAGAGACTTTCTACACCTATGAGGCTGCGGCGGCGGCTACTGGCCCGCTTATTCGCGCCGGTGCCACGGCAGTGGTGTGCGGTTCTGACGTGCAGGCACTGGGGGTAATTCGGGCTTTGCGCGACGCCGGATTAAGCGTTCCCGACGACGTCTCAGTAGTGGGTTATGACGACACCTTCCTTATGAGCCACGTGGATCCGGCCCTAACTACTGTGCGTCAACCGGTTAACGCCATTACTAACGCGGCCGTGCAAACCCTGTTTGACGCTATAGGTTCAGCCCGCACGCTTGTCCATGAGGATTACGTTTACAACCCTGACCTGGTGGTACGCTCCTCTACCGCGCCAATGCGACCGCGTTCCTAAACGCAGACGTTCCTAACCACGCTAAGGGGGTCAACTTTTAGTTGACCCCCTTGTACTCTAAGCTCCCACCAGCTTAGGCGCCGCACCAGCTTAAACCCCGTGGGCCTGACTGTTTTGCGCGCGGGCGGCGTTGTAGCGCCCTAGGGTTTCTAGCGCCGCGCACACTATCCCTGCTGCGCACACAAGCACCAGCCAAGAGTTTGCGGTTAGCGCGGCCAGGTCAAAAAAGCCGCGTAGCGGCGCCAACAACACCACAGCTAAAGCAGCGGCGCTCATTATGACCACTAGCGCGGCCCGCCACCACACCCAAGGGCGCGCCGTCAAAGACAACAGCCACAGTCCCCCGGCCACAAGCACCAGGGTGCATACCGAACTGATTTGGTTACGGTTGGACCCCATCAAAATCAGGGTTAGCCGCGCACACAGCACCCCAACCACCACAATCACGCCGGCGGGCACAGACAATCGCAGCACGCGAGCCAAGAAACCAGCGCGGTAACGCTGATTAGTGGGCGCCAGGGCCAGTACAAAGGCTGGAATACCAATGGTTAGTGAAGAAACAATGGTCAGCTGACGCGGCAGGAAGGGATAAACAAACCCAGTTATAGCCACTACTGCTGCCAGCAGCGCCGCCCAGGTGGTTTTGGTTAGGAACAGTGAGGCTACGCGTTCCATATTGGCAATTACGCGCCTACCTTCAGCCACCACTGAGGGCAGGGCATCAAATTGGGAGTTAAGTAGCACCAGGCGCGAAACTGCTTTAGTAGCTGGGGCCGCATTCCCCATAGCAATACCCAGGTCAGCGTCTTTAAGTGCCAAAGCATCGTTGACGCCGTCGCCGGTCATGGCCACGGTGTGACCGCGAGATTTAAGGGCGTTAACGAAGGCACGTTTTTGTTCCGGGGTTACGCGCCCAAACACTGTGTGTTTTTCGAGCACGTCAGCTAAAGCCTGGGTGTCTTCAATGGCGGGCAGGGTGCGGGCATCAACCCCAACCGGTTCACTGCCGTCGGGGTTACGCAAACCCAGGTGCGCGGCAATAGCGGCCACAGTAACCGGGTTGTCACCGCTAATTACTCGTACTGCCACGCCTTGGCGCTTGAAATAATCCAGGGTTTGGGCGGCGTCGGGACGCACCTGCTCAGCTAGCACCACCAGCAGGGCGGCGGTTAGATCTTTTGGTAGCGTGGGGTTTTCACTTTGATCTAGTGCCTGGTTTGAGTGGGCTAGCACCAGCACACGTTTACCCGTGCCCGCCAGAGCTTTGACTCGCTCTAGTGCGGCGTTGTCAGTGCTGCCTGAGCCAGTGCTACCAGCCAGTACGATTTCGGGGGCTCCCAAAACATAGGCGCCAGCTTGGGTTTGCACTGCCGACCATTTACGGGCGGAGTTAAAAGCAATAGCGTAGCGGGCCTGGGCTGGTTCAAGGCCAGTTAGTCCAGCAGCAATAGCGCTGCCGGTAGCGTTAACCTCACTGCCACCCACCAGATAGGCCAAGGCGGCCCGAGCGGCGTCGTCGGCACTGGCCGGGACGACGGCGCCAGAGCCAGTCCCAGCGCTACCCCCAGCGGCGGCGTCGGCACTAACCTTGCCAGCAGCGAGACTGCCACCATCACCATCAGCGCAAGCAGAACCCAAGCAGCTTTCAATATGGTCAAACTCCACCGCGCCGCTAGTGAGCGTACCGGTCTTATCCAGGCACAGCATGTCCACGCGCGCCAGCACCTCAACCGCCGGCAATTCTTGCACCAGCACCTTACGTCGGGCCAAAGTCATGGCTGCCGCCGCGAAGTTAACCGAAGTTAGCAGCACCAGTCCCTGAGGCACCATACCCACCACTCCGGCCACGGCCAACACCACCGCAGCCTTCCACTGGCCACTGTCAAGTGCCTCGCTAATACCGCCCGCAACCCGCAGCTGCGACCACAGCAGCAGCAGCGTCATGGGCACAATAACCCAAGAAATCCAGGTCAGCACCCGGTTAGTGCCCTCTTGTAGCTCGCTGGTGACCACTGAATATTTACGGGCCTCCATAGCCAAACGGTTAGCGTAGGAGTGCTCCCCCACCGCTGTGACGCGGATACGGGCGCTACCGCCAATCACTGTGGTGCCGCTTAAAACCTGATCATTTTCGTGCTTACGCACCGCCACCGACTCGCCGGTAAGAATTGACTCATCAATTTCGCAGCCATTAGAGCTAAGCACCTGGCCATCTGCGGGCACTTGATCGCCGCTACGTAGCTCCAGCAACTCCCCCAGTACTACCTGGGAAACCTCAATGTCTTTAGTTTCCCCATCGCGAATAACATGCGCCGCTGGGGCCGCTAACACCGCCAAATTATCTAGGGCGCGTTTAGCTCGCAGCTCCGCAATAGTGCCGGTAAGCGTATTTAGTAGCAGTACAAAACCGAATACGGCATCCTGCCAAGAGCCCACCGCCAGCACCACCACCACGGCGCTAGCCAAGATCGCGTTAAAAATCGTAAATACGTTCGCCCGCAAAATCGCGACTATAGAGCGCGAAGAAGAGTTATCAAACTCGTTAGTTTCATCTGCGGCGCGCGCGTGGGCCACCTGTTTAAAACTAAGCCCTTGAGCTAAATAAAGCTCGTCTACTGCAGGCGGCGTATAGGAAGCGTGACCCACTCGCGCACTCATATTTTTCCTCTCTGTCAGCTTCAGCTGGCTTCTAGCCTCAGCCAGTTAGCTTTTAGCCTCGGCCAGCCAACCCTCTCGGCCAGCCAGCACCCTCAGCCAGTTAGCTTTTAGACTCAGTCAGATTCAGGAATGTGACGGCGGCCAGACTCAGCGCTAACCGCCTGGCTTAGCGGCCCCTGCTTGCGCTGCATAGCGCGCGTGGCCAGCAGCGACGCCACCGCCGTAACCACCAGCGTCACCACAATCACTGCCAGAGAAAGCAGGTTCGAAGGCTCGGGCACAATCTCAATGGGCTTGCCGGAGTTAAGGAAAGACAGGTCGTTTTCGTGCAGGGCGTGGTTGATCAGCTTGAAACCAATGAAGCTCAAAATCACGGCCAAGCCGTAAGACAGGTAAATCAGGCGCTCCAGCAGCCCGTCAATCAAGAAGAACAGCTGGCGCAAGCCCAGCAGCGAGAAAGCGTTAGCGGCCATCACCAGGTAGGGCTCCTGGGTTAAACCGAAAATCGCGGGGATAGAGTCAAAAGCGAACATCAAGTCTGCGCTACCCAAAGCGATAATCACCAGCAGCAGCGGGGTGATCATCAGCCGGCCACCGTGGCTAATAACCAGGCGGTTACCTACAAAACCCTCAGTGGTGGGCACCAGCTTACGCACCCAAGCGGTGAAGGTGTTTTCGTGGTACTCCTCGTCTTCACCCTCATCCTTTTTGTGTGCGCCTTCGCGCACCTGGTTGATAGCGGTGTAAATCAAGAACGCGCCAAACAGGTAGAAAACCCAGCTGAACTGAGAGATCAGCACCGCACCCAAGGCAATAAAGACAAAGCGCAGCACCAGGGCAATGATGATGCCGTACATCAGGGCTTTTTGCTGGTATTCACGCGGCACCCTGAAGGCACCCAAAATAATGATAAAAACGAACAGGTTATCTACGCTCAAAGACCACTCGGTGAGCCAGCCGGCATAGAACTGGCCCGCATATTGGCCCCCGTAGATGGCCCACACCAGCACCCCAAACAGCACTGCCAGGCTGATATAGCCAATAGACCAGGTTGTGGCTTCTTTCATGGTGGGAGCGTGCGGCTTGCGCACATGGCCCACAATGTCCACCGTAATCAGCGCAACGATGATGGTGATTAGGCCAATCCAGCCAAGCAAATGGACGTGCACTTAGGTGCTCCTCCGGTACGTGTCGCAGGTATCGAAGGTCTCCTCCCGCCCGCTTAGCTGGGCCCGCGACGCCGGGTTTGCCTGCTGCAAACCGTGATGACGACGTCGTTGTTAGTGGAAGTACTCCCCTTATGGTCACTGTTAACTATACCGCGAGCGCGGGTGGGTTTTGGTGGTGGGTTTCTGTGGGGTTTGTTTGTGGTTTGGGTTACTTTTGTGGGTTTTGGTTTGTGGTGGGGTGTGTTTGGGGGTGGGTTTAGCTGACTTGGTTTATGGTGCGGAGTTCTTTTTTGAGGTCTTTTAGTTCGTCGCGTAGGCGGGCGGCGAGTTCGAATTGGAGGTTGGTGGCGGCGGTGTGCATTTGTTGGGTGAGTTCTTCGATGAGGTTGGTTAGGTCTGTGGTGGTTGCGTTGGGTTTGGGGGTGTCGCGGTGGGTTTTGGTGTTTTTGGGTTGGGTGGTTTTGTGGTTGTTGCGGTAGCCGGTGGCGAGGAGGTCTTGGGTGTCGATGTCTTCGCGGGCGAGCATGTCGGTGACGTCGGCGATTTTTTTGCGTAGGGGTTGGGGGTTGATGCCGTGTTTTTTGTTGTAGGCGATTTGTTTGGTGCGGCGGCGTTGGGTTTCTTCGATGGCTTGTTGCATGGCGGGGGTGATTTTGTCGGCGTACATGTGTACTTCGCCGCTGACGTTGCGGGCGGCGCGGCCGATGGTTTGGATGAGTGAGGTGGTTGAGCGTAGGAAGCCTTCTTTGTCGGCGTCGAGGATGGCGACTAGGGAGACTTCGGGTAGGTCTAGGCCTTCGCGTAGGAGGTTGATGCCTACTAGTACGTCGTAGGTGCCTTGGCGTAGTTCTCGTAGGAGTTCTACGCGGCGTAGGGTGTCTACGTCTGAGTGTAGGTATTCGACGCGGATGCCTCGGTTGGCCATGTAGGTGGTTAGGTCTTCGGCCATGCGTTTGGTGAGGGTGGTGATGAGGATTCTTTCGTTTTTGTTTATGCGTTGGCGGACTTGGTTGAGGATGTCGTCGATTTGGCCTTGGGTGGGTTTGACGATGATTTTGGGGTCTACTAGTCCGGTGGGGCGGATGATTTGTTCTACGGGGGTGTCTGAGCGTTGTTGTTCGTATTTGCCGGGGGTGGCGGATAGGTAGAGGGTTTGGCCGATGCGTTGTTCGAATTCGTTGAATTTGAGGGGGCGGTTGTCGGCGGCGGAGGGTAGGCGGAAGCCGTGGTCGATGAGGATGCGTTTGCGTGAGGCGTCGCCTTCGTACATGGCGCCGATTTGGGGGATGGTGACGTGGGATTCGTCGATGACTAGTAGGAAGTCGTCTGGGAAGTAGTCGAGGAGGGTGTGGGGTGGTTGGCCGGGTTGGCGGCCGTCGATGTGCATGGAGTAGTTTTCGATGCCTGAGCAGATGCCTACTTGTTGGAGCATTTCGAGGTCGTAGGTGGTGCGCATTTTGAGGCGTTGGGCTTCGAGGAGTTTGTTTTGTTTTTGGAGTTCTTTGAGGCGTTGGGTGAGTTCGGTTTCGATGCCTTGGATGGCTTGTTTCATGCGTTGTTCGCCGGCTACGTAGTGGGAGGCGGGGAAGATGTAGACGTTGTTGGTTTGGTTGATTACGTTGCCGGTGATGGGGTGGAGGGTGGCTAGGTTTTCGATTTCGTCGCCGAACATTTCGATGCGGATGGCGAGTTCTTCGTACATGGGGATGATTTCGATGGTGTCGCCGCGTACTCTGAATGTGCCTCGGGTGAAGTCGATGTCGTTGCGGGTGTATTGCATGGCGACGAATTTGTGTAGGAGGGTGTCGCGGTCGATTTCTTGGCCTACTTGGAGGGGTACCATGCGGGCTACGTATTCTTCGGGGGTGCCTAGGCCGTAGATGCAGGAGACTGAGGCGACGACGACGGTGTCGCGGCGGGTTAGTAGGGAGTTGGTGGCGCTGTGGCGTAGGCGTTCTACTTCGTCGTTGATGGAGGAGTCTTTTTCGATGAAGGTGTCGGTTTGGGGGATGTAGGCTTCGGGTTGGTAGTAGTCGTAGTAGGAGACGAAGTATTCGACGGCGTTGTTGGGTAGGAGTTGGCGGAATTCTGCTGCCATTTGGGCGGCGAGGGTTTTGTTGGGTTCGAGGATGAGGGTGGGGCGTTGGATTTGTTCGATTAGCCAGGCGGTGGTGGCTGATTTGCCGGTGCCGGTGGCGCCTAGGAGGATGATGTCTTTTTCGCCTGCGTTTAGGCGTTTGGTGATTTCGGCGATGGCTTGGGGTTGGTCGCCGCTGGGTTGGTAGGGGCTGATTACTTTGAAGGGGTTTTGGGCGCGGCGCAGGTCTGGCATGGCCCTATTTTATGGGGGCTTTGGGTGGGGGCGGTGGTTTTATTCTGGGCGCGCAGTTTTTGTGGGGGTGGTTAGGGTTTGGGGGTGGTTTGGGTTAGGGCGTTGATGGCTTGCCAGACTTTTTTGGTTTGGGTTTGTAGGTCGCTGGGGGTGGTGTTGTTGGTGATGATCCAGTGGTGGGGTGCTTGGGCGGCTACGCGGCGTCGTTGGGTGTCGCTGGCTTGGTTGTTGATGCGGGCTTTGGCTTGGGTGGGGTTTAGGCCGCGTTGGTTTAGGCGTTGCAGGCGGGTGTTTAGTTCGGTTTCTACTACGACGACGCCGTCGTAGGGCGGTAGGTAGCCGGCTAGGGCTTGTTCGGCTAGTAGGGGCACGTCATAGATGGCGATGGGGGTGTTTGCTTGGGTTAGCTTGTTCCAGGCTTGGGCGGCGATTAGGGGGTGGGTGATGGCTTCTAGATCGGCGCGGGCGGTGGGATTGGTGAAGACGATTTTAGCTAGGGCCCCCCGGTTTAGTTGGCCGCTATCATCAATAATGTCGTCCCCGAAACGCTTAGCTACCTGGGTTAGGGCCTCGCTGCCTGGGGCTAGTAGGTTGTGGGCGATTTGGTCGGCGTCGACGACGGTGGCGCCCCAGGTGGCGAAGAGTTTAGCGACGCTAGATTTTCCGCTACCGATCCCCCCGGTGAGGCCGACAATGAAAACCATTAGTTTTCTTCCACCCAGGCGGCAAGTGTGGCAGCTAGTTTAGGTACGTCCACGTCGGTGGGTACATGCAAAAACCCGGCTTTAGCCCCATAGGTTTTAGTGGCTTGGATGGCGCTGTAAAGCGTGGTGTTACATACATAGGTGCCCGCATGCCAGGAGATAGCGGCGTCAAAGCCAGCGTTTTTTAGCTTTCCTAGCAGGGCGGCAGTGTTGATGGTGGCAAACAGGCCGTCGGCGTCGGCGGGGTCTACCGCAGAGCGGGTGGGGCTAAAACCACTGTTGTCTTGGCCTTCTTGCTCGTTAACGGCGATGCGTTCAACATGCAGCTGCCTGGCGGCGGCGTAAAGCCCGCAAGACAAAACAATCTGTGGGCGTTTAGCTTCAATCAGGGCCTGGATACGTCCGCGAGCGCCAGTGAAGGTTACCGGTAGTAGCTGTGCTTCTAGGCCGGTGGTGGCGTATTGAGTTTGTAGTAGCTCAACTAGGGCCTGGGTGGGGTTTACCGGGTTGGGGCCAAAGGGTTCAAATCCGGTGATAAGCGCGCGCGTCATGGTTTCACCCTAGCACCGCTTAGTTAACTAGCTGTAGTGGTTAGACTGGTTGTGGTTTCACCTGTCTATAAGTGCTTACCCTTTTGATCTAGATGCTCCCCCGGGTGTGGTTTAGCTGTTTTGGGTTAGTTGGGTGACGAAGTTTTTGATTAGCGTCTGTACTTGCCTCCAGGTTTTAGTGTTTGGGGCGCTAAGCAGGCCGTGTACTGTGCCGGGGGGCATGTGTAGTTCTACCTGGGCGCCGCCGTCGACTAGTTCAAAAGCCCAGGTTTGGCCTTCGTCGCGTAGGGGGTCGGCGGGGTTGATGAACACGATCACTGGCGGCATTTTTTTAGCTAGTGCCCGCGCGCAGGGGTAAGGGGTGAAGCTTGGGGTGCCTGGGGCGTAGTGGTGCCAGGCGTGGGTGGCGGCGGTTTTAGTCCATACTGGCCCGCGCGAGTATTGGTTGTAGGAGGCGGTTTTTAGGCGTGGGTCTAGGCAGGGTTCTAAAGCGATAAAGCCACTTACCCCAAGCGGTTTTTGGGCCTGGATGAGCCGGGCTAGTGTTTGGTAGCCAAGGCCGGCCCCGGCTGAGTCGCCGTAAATAAACACGGGCACACCGTAGGTGGCGGCGCGTTCTAAAACTGCCTCGCATTGGGTGGCGGCGTGGGGGTATTTAGCTTCTGGTGCCAGGGTGTAGTTGGGGCTTAGTACCACGGCGTCAAGTAGATCGGCTAGCTCTAAGTTACGGGCGTCGTCGAACCTGGCCCGGCCGCAAACGTAGCCGCCTCCATGTAGCGACACCACCACGCAGCGCGGCTTGCGTCCTTTACGTGACAAGATGCGCAGCTCTATTGCCGCGCTGCTTTGAGCCCCTGCTTTTACCGGCAGCTGGGTTACTTCAACTAGGTGGCTTGGCTCTAGTGGGGCCTGGGCGCCTAGTAGTTTGTCGCCGCGTTCACGTAGCGCCTGTACCTGCCAGGTGGTTTGGGCTGGGATACCTTCCACCAGGGCCGCTATTTCGGGGGCAATATAGGGGGCCGGAGCCGGCTTGGGTAGGGCGGCGAGGAAAGAGTTAACTGCCTGCTGGAATTTTTCGCTTTTATCGCGCCGCACGCAGTGGGTGGCACCGCTGATCAAGGCCGTGTGCAGGTGGGGGTTAGCGTATGTGGCTAGCTTTTCTAGGCCCGCTTGGCCGAGCAAAACGTCGGGGCCGTCACCGGTTAACACTAAGGTGGGTACTTGTAGCTCTTTGATTATTTCGCGCCCAGCCAGGCCCACCACCCCGGTGGCGATGAAGTCGCGGTCCACCTGGGTTTTGGCCTGCGCCCAGGGCCCGTATTCGCTTAGCGGCCAGTTGCGGTAGGCCTGCTTGGCTAGCAGTAGGTTAGCGATGGCGCCGCTTTGATCGGCACTCATCTGCTCCAGGCCGCCCACAGACTCCCCCGCATTGTTTTTGTAGGTTGCCTCCTGGGTGGGGGTGAGCAGGGCGGGGTCTTCTAGCACCACTGCCCGCACCAGCTGGGGGTGGTCTCTGGCTATGCCGGCCGCTATCGCCCCACCCATAGAATGCCCAAAAACCACCACCTGGCCGCCAACGCTTTGGCTCGCCTCGACTCGAACCGTCTCAGCGGCGGCTTGCAGAGCGCTTTGGAAAGGGGCCTGTAACTGTTGGGGGCTAAAACGTGGCGAGAGGCCGTGACCTAAACTGTCTACCAGCACCACCCGCCAATGCTCGCCCCAGCGCGTGGCAATATCAGCTAGCGAGGCGCCGTTGTCGCTAACCCCATGAAAAGCCACGATAGTGCCTTTAGGGTTAGTAGCCTGGTCAACGATAGTGCAGGATAAAACCTTGGGGTAGTCGCCGTCGCCTAGCTGCGGGTCCTGACCCTTTAGACGCGGCTCGCCGAGGGTATTAGGCATATCAGGCTCCATTGCAAACACCTACAAACACTTACAAACACCTACAAAATCATCTCTTCCCTATAATTATTACATGGGGTTTTATAGGCAACGGACGAAATGTCAGTATCTGTAAGGACACACCACTCTAGGCGGCCAGCAGCTACCCCACCGAGTGAAACAGCCATCTGTAGGGCCACACCTATAGGTAGTTTCCTGACCGGTGATTCCAGGCAGAAATACCCACGCCTGCAGGGCTATAACTACCACCTTCCCTCTTCAAGGTCGTCGTCGACGCCCCCGGCTCATCTGCCAGCTGCCTCTCCCCTGCCCTGGCCCCAGGGGATAAACTTCCCCAGCCTTTGCTGCCATAGCAGCCAAGTAGTCCTTGCGTACCAGCCTTAAACTACGACGACGGCGCTCACCCTTGGTTGGGACGTTAGCTTTCGTGAGCTAGAGAAACTACCTGCTTTTCTAGATCAAAATAGATAACCAATAGCTCATCAGTTAGTTCTGGATTAAAGCTCAGATCAAGGACGAAAGCTTGCTGGCCTGTTTCTTCATCAAGCAAACTACCAAAACGCACGATTTTCAAGAAATCTACCATTTGCGCAAAAGACATTGCCTCCGTGTCACATGAAGGGAACAATTGCCGCAGATCGTCTGGGTCTAGCTGATCCAGGTGGTACTCCATGAAATATGCCACGGTCCCATAGTGACTGGCATCCTTACTTGACAGCGTCTGTTTCAAGAATTCTTTGGCAGTTGTAAGCAATGCATCTACGTCATCCAAAGTTGAGGCAACTAAAGCCATTGCTGCGTCATTAGAGGTTAACTCTTCGTCAACATCGAAATAGAATGAAGTGCCAGCTTCTTGCGGGGAAAGAAAAATTTCTTCCCCCGCTTCATATTCAATACCAGGATATTTGCTGCTCTTTAAAAACATTAGACCCTCCATGTCAACCAGGGCTCCCTTGGCCTCGCACTCGAAGTGCTTTACACTCTAGCATAGTCAACTAGTGTTTTTAAGGCAGATACGCTCCACAGTAATTAACACAGTCTTTACTGTGGAGCACCATAGGTCACTTCAACTTTTCTTGCAGAAAAGGGTTAAACTGCTACCTAGGTTTATCTACAGGCGGCTCAATCGTCGGTGAAGGCTCATAGTCGGGCACCACCCCGTACGAATCTGGTAAATATAAATCGAAGTATGTACTAAATTCATGGGTGGTAATCGTGCCACGTACAGTTTGCCAAGCTCCACCAGCTAAACGCCAACGAGCAACCCACACTACAGTTAACTGGACTCGGAAATTATTGCCAGTATCCTTGAATTGATGAACGATTCCACCTGCTGGAGGTGGAGACCCTGGATAGTCAGTTTCTTGGATTACCCCATCACCAAAGTCCCAGATATATTTAACCGGACTGGCTTCAATTTCTACCTGACGACCTAACAGGTTAGAAGTAATGGACTGTTTATCGCCACTAGTCCAAAACGTAATATCGTGATCAATCACTAATGTTCGTCCAGCTGGGTAACGCTCAACACCACTGCCTTTTACGAATAATTTCGCAACTTGCTCACGTGTAACCACAAACGGTTTAGCCTGCACAGGTGCACCTTCACCTTGAGGCTGACCAGGCACTACTTCGCAGGCGTCATAGCGTGAGGGATCTAAATCGCTCCCCTCAAAAACAACCCCTTCTGCTGCGCCACTTCCGTAGCATCGCAACACAGGCTTAGCCGCACCTTCTTGCGCTTGTTCTGGCAGCTCCGAGCTACCAGTAGCCCCCACAAAGCCAGGACCTGATTCTTCTTGCCTTGCTCCAACAATAATGCTGCCGCCTGGCCCTAATTTTTGATCAAAATACGGGTCCTCAGAATCTGCGTGAGCAACTCCCGAGAGGAACAAACATGGAACCATTAAAGCTAAACAGCATACCTTAACGTTGCTCACCGTAAATCACCTCTACCTGCCAGTTATTGCCGTTATATGACAAAGTAACTAATGCCGCCCATTTACTTTGTTTAACATCAACTTTTGATCCATCGCCAAGATATTCGATGCCACCAGTTTGGTAATACCAAAGCTCGACAACAACTTTATCTTTAATATCTTTACGTACCCATCCATCCATAAACGTTACATGCATTTCATCAACCCAGCCACCATCAGCATGTAATTTCTGTATAGCCGCCGGAGTTGTGGCACAAGATTTATGACTCCCTTTACACAGAGCTTTATATTCTTCAACTTTTCCCGTAGAAAATGCGTAATTATATAAGTCAACTGCATACTTGGCCGTGGCCACAGCACCATCATCGGTATTCTGCGTAATTTCTTCTGGCTTAGCTGGAAGCGGCATACTCAAAGCCTCAGCGCGCTTCTTGGCCTCCTGGGCCGTAGGCGTCCACTTCACCGAAGCAGAAGGCGCCGGCGTTGATGTCGGCGTCGCTGAAACCGTGCCTCGCGCCCCTGCACGGCTCACACTTGCACTGGCCGAGCCTCCACGAGACAAAGCCTGCCCAGCCTGAGCATCTTTACCACCATAAAAGTCCACAAAGTACCAGCCGGCGCTGACACACAGCACCACTACCAGCGCTACTCGCACCAGCGGCCAGCGGTCTTGCGGTTTAATGCGCAGCCAGGGTGGCAGCCCACTTCCAGCCCGCTTTTTCTTGTGGCCCGCAATGCCAGTCTCACTGCTGCCCTTAGCGCCGCCCTCAAGGCTAGTCTCAAAGCGAATCTCACCGCGAGTCTCAGGCGCAGCCTCATCTTCACCAAATTTGGCCGCGCTAGGTTCAGCCGCCGGCAAGACGGCTGGCTTATTTTTGAATCCCTTCATTGGGATCGCCCCCGTATTTCAGCTGGTGAACAGGGCTGAAACACGACTTAGTGCGCCAGCCAGTTCAAAACAAAGTTGAATCAGAGTAGCGCACATCACTTTAGTTACACAAGGGAATCTGACAATCTGTGGATATTGCATGTAGTTCTGACATGCATCTAACCCTTACTCAAGAACCTGACGGCAGCCCTGCGCCCCTTTTCAATCTTTTCCAGCTCGCGCCCCTCTACTGCGCTTGCCGACACCCAGCGCTTAGCAAACAGCTCCTGCGCCGCCTGGATCATGACCCCACAGGCATAGGGATCTTTTTCCTCGCTAATCGCCTTGGCAAACACCGCCTTGGTTTTTAGCCTAAGCTCCTCCCCTTGAGCGCGGTGGAAGGACATTTGCATGAGACTAGCCGCGCCCCAAGCCCGGCACAGTGCGTCGTCGTCGTTAAAAAGCACCTGAGCCAAAACGTCAATCTCACCTTCTCCCCCAACCCAGCCCAAAGCGATAACCACCTTGCGGCGAAGCTGAACGTCCCCGGTAGCAAGCAGGGCGCAAAGCGGGCCCACAAGCCTGTCGCAGTAGGGCGCATAGAAATCTAGGTGCCTTAGTTTGGACAGCACCTCAGCTGCCAGGGCGGCGGTGAGCACCCGGATTTTCTCATCCCCTCCCCCAGATAGCTGCGCTAATAGAAAGTCGAGCCCCGCCTGCCCGTGCGTGTCGAAGCGGCCAGCCAAATAGACTTCTTTGCCTGCCCGCCAATCTGCACAGATAAGCTCGTAGTGCGCGGCAATGTCCTGGGCTTTGTCGCTCCCCTGCTCCATGGCCCCTCCTTACGTCATTGGTGCCGACGGCGCACCCAGCCAGTATTTATCGCCAGCCTAACGCATAGGCGTAAGAGACAGACTCATTGCGGGCCTTAGCTGCGTGCCTGCCCTAGTATGAGCCCAGGTATATACCTGAAAAGGATTTAGACATGTCCACTGAAATGAGCCTAGCTAAACTCAGTCAGCGCCTAGTGCCACCAATTCTTAACTCGCAGGCGGCCACGCGCTTCGCTGCTCTGCACCCCCTGGCGCCCGCCCCTGCCCCGTTTTGGATGCGCCGGCGTTTTTATCTAAGCACCCACGGCCCACTGACCTGGGTCATCCCCAAGCGCCCGGCCGCAAAATTTCAACAGGCTCACCGCCCCCGCCAGGCTGACCCAGATCTGCGCCCTGATTTAGATCCCCTGTTGGCGCCAGCTGATACCGCACTGATTTATCTACACGGCGGTGCCTATGTCCAGGCCATGTCTGCTTTCCAGTGGAATATTGTGGCTGGGCTGGCTGACCGCACGAGTTTGCCGGTGCTTGTGGTGGATTATCCGCTGGCTCCCGCCCACTGCGCCCAGGATGCGTTTGCGCTGACGAACGCGGTTATAGACTATGCGCAGCTGCTCTATAAGCGTGTCATTTTGGTTGGCGACTCTGCTGGCGGCGGCCTGTGTGCCTCCCTGGCAATGCAGCGCCGCGACCTGTCTTTAAGCCAGATTGATGGCTTGATTTTGTACTCGCCGTGGGTTGATGTGACCATGACCAACCCGGATATTGCCGCCATTTTGCCTCGCGACCCGATGCTTGGGGTGCCCGGCCTGAAATGGGCAGGGCAGGTTTGGGCCGGCAAGCTGGCAACTAAGGATCCGCGCATCAGCCCTCTATATGGCTCATTTGACCACTTGCCCCCCATGCGTGTTTTCGCAGGCAGCGACGATATCATCACGCCCGACGTCGTAGAGTTTGCCCACCGCGCACTGGACGCGGGGGTTGACGTCAAGCTGCGTTTTGAGCCTGGTGCCTTCCATGTTTATGTGGCCGGGGGCCCACTTATCCCCGAGGCTAGGCTGGCATTGGATTATTCGGCCCAGTTCATCAACCAGATCAGGGGGCTTTAAGGGATTTTTACAGACTTTAAGTAGGCGGCTTTCAGTGGGAGGTTTTAAGCCCCTTGGGTTAAGGGCCCCTTGGGTTAGTACCGGAGTAGGCACGGCAGTGGGTCCAACGCCGACGGCGCCGATCACGACCGGACGTACCTTCGCCACGCCGGGCTGATCCTCGTACTCGAAGGACATCTGCCAAACGTCGTAGGGACGCGGTGGGCTCTCAGTCGTCATCCTCGTCCCTCCAGGCGGCAGGAACGACGAGGCGGCCGTCGCTTACCTCGGCCACGGCGATGTCGGAGTTATCGAAGTTGATCCTCGGTTGGAGCCGCACGTCAAAAGGGAAGCCCTTGCACTGGTTGAACATGCGCACGAACACCTTGATCGCGGCTGACGGCGTCATCCCCAACGCCTCCGCGTTTGCCTGGAAGTCGCGCTTCTCCTGGAGGTCGATCTTCGTATTGAGCGATGTTGTTGCACTCATCATGGTACCTTTCTCTTTCTTTGAATGATACCACGTTAGACCACTTTAGACCACATTGACGGATTATTCGATTCCGAATCGCAAAGCACGTGGAGGGGTCTGGGTTTTTCGGACCGTTTATTTTGAGAGGGTTGTTCTGAGTAGTCCCGGCTGCTTGTGGCCGGGCAGAATGGATGACCATGAGGAAGTTTTGGAAGGGGCGCGTGTTCAAGATCTGTAACGTTATCGATGAGTTCACCCGTCAACACCTGGCTTTCCGCGTCGAGCGGCGCATGGGAGCCGCCGATGTGATCGAAATGCTTGACCTGGCTGTCCTGCCCCATAGAGCACCCCAGGTGCTAAGGGCCGATAACGGGCCCGAATTCATCGCCGGAGCCTTGGGGCGCTGGGCCAGCGAGCATGACACGCTCCAAGCGTTCATCCCACCGGGCCAGCCGTGGCATAACGGATTCGTGGAGTCCTTACACAACCGCATGCGCGACAAACTCCTCGAGGACAACATGTTCGAGGATCTCAACCACGCCCGCGCCCTGATTGGCGCCTGGTCGCGCCGCTACAATGAAGAACACCCCCACAGCGCGCTAGGCTGGCCCTCACCCAACCAATACGCACGCCAATGGGCACAACACCACTAATAACAACCAACAACCCTCAAAACACCCAGCCCACAAAACCAGACCAGGCCAGCCGTCCTCGGCTGAAGTGGCTCCCCGGCCGCGCCGCCTGGTCATTTCCGATCATGCTTTCAGCCAGCTGTCGAACCTTCACCATGCGATTCCGGCACCTTCGGGGTCGCAGGAAACGGCGGACGGGTATATGCGCGCGTTACACGCCTATCTTCGACATTTGCCGGATTTCCCCATGTGAGGACGGGCGCGGCCCGATATCCATGGTGCTGAGTCAGACACCATCCAGACCCGCGCCTTGGGAGTCTGTCAGTATTTCTGTGTAAGCGGATTTGAGGTAAGGGGCATGCCACCCTTAGGGTTCTCGTACTCGTAATAGCAGAAAATGTTGTGAGGGCACATCTCGCCATCTTTGCACTTGAACGAACGAACCTAACCCAGCGTTGTCTGTTACATCAACAGCAAGAGGATCAGACCTAAAACTGTCATCTGCGGATAGTATTGCGAAACCTCGTTTAGTTGAAGTTGGGCGGATTCGCCAAGTCTGCCAAGGTTTTGATGCCCATTCATCCATGGTGAGGCCGGTGCCCTCGGTCAGGACCGATCTGCCTGAAACGACCAGGCCAGTTGCGACGGATCTTAGACTCACCGTTCCGCAGCCACGACGGTCGAGATACCAGAGTTGATGATTTTCGCAGTGAAGGGACCATACCGTCAGAGGGGCTCCAGAATAGTCCGTTAGACCGGTATCGAAAGACAATCCTTGTGCGCCGCGCTTGACGATGGCTACCGGGTGTGACCGTCCGCTCAATTGGCGGAAGACATTCGCGGGATCTCCCGAAATCATGAAAATGCCGGGAATACCGAGAGTTACGTTCACCATAAACACATTCTAGCCTACTATAGGCGTATAAGTGTTGCTTTGCCGATGCTTGGGGGAGCACGGTGGTTAGCAGTTTTCCTGGTTGGTAGGGGTTGCGCCAGGCGCACGTCGCCAGGATGCTGGACAGGTCGCCGTCGGTGATCAGGGGCGAGATCAAGCCCAACACGGGTGCCGACGGGCGTTACAGGGGAGGGGAGGCGGAGTGCGTAGCCGCGCGGCGGCGTGCACGCCCCGCCAGATCAGCGGGCGCCTCAAGGCCCGGGGCGGACGAGACGGGGCGGGAGGACCACGGGGATTGATCATCTGTTTGGAGGCCGCCAGCGCAGAACTCCGGGCCCAGACTGTCAAACTCGCCCGACACCGTGGGGGCCACCGGTCTCGAAGGGCCCCACCTCCGAGGCCGACGGTCTTGGTCGCACTCCCGCTTCCTCGTGTTGGGACGCGCCGACGGAGACGACTCTCCCCTCTCGTAGTTCAGATGATCAGTCAGCTCAGCGGCCAGCCCGCGTTCCAGGGCCACTCTTCGAGCAAAGCGGGGAGCAGACCATCGGTCTCAGTGATCACCGCCTGGATTATCCCGTGTGTAGTGGAGGCTTTGATTCCGAAGAAGGGTGAGGGATCGTGCCCGCGCCTGGGAGGTGCCCTGATGAGTTCAGACGGCGTGCGATCCGGCTGGTGCTTGGGGTACCCTGGCCGATCCGGATCGGCCTGGGGGTGTTTCGGGCGGGTCGGCGAAGGGGCCGGGGATCAACTCCGAGACCCTGCGCGACTGGGTCCGCCAGGTCCGGATCGATGTCGGCGAGGGGCCCGGCACCACCAGGTGCGGAGGCCCAGTGCCTCCAGGAGCTGGCGTTGGAGGTCCGGGAGCTTGGGGGCGGGGGCGCGATCCGTTGAGGCGCGTCGGCTTTTCTCCTGTGGTGGAGTGTGAGCGCCCGTCGCGCTGATCTGCGGCCCCGTCGAGGCCCGGAACGGGGGAGTTCGGGGCCTGCACCGCCCTGACCCGGTCAGGCTGCAGGACCGGCCCGCCCATTTGACTCACGCCGCCCGGTCCGCCCGCCCTCGAAGAGGTCGGTGTCCGACGCTGCCGTGGAAGCACGCGGGTCTGTCGGGCTGGATCCTGGATTCGGACCACAAGAAGATGTCGAAGTCCAAGGGCAACGTCGTGACCCCCATGGGCATCCTGGAGAAGTACGGTTCGGATGCCGTGCGCTACTGGGCGGCGTCGGCTCGCCTGGGCCTGGATGCGGCGTTCGACGAGCAGCAGATGAAGATTGGTCGCCGCCTGGCGATCAAGGTGCTGAACGCGTCGAAGTTTGCGCTCACGATGGGCGGCGAGGGCGCTGCGATCGATCTGGATCCGGCGCTGGTGACGGTGCCGCTGGATCGTTCGGTGCTGGCGGCGCTGGCCTCCGTCATCGACGAGGCATCGGCTGCTCTGGCGTCCTACGAGCACTCTCGCGCGCTCGAGGTCACGGAGTCGTTCTTCTGGA
>ERZ772932.331-NODE-331-length-27258-cov-4.301327_pt1 | contig 27258 bp, 29 predicted proteins | sample MGYA00511684_ERZ772932 | MGnify/ENA primary metagenome ERZ772932 (study PRJEB29015, sample SAMEA2738078) | human oral metagenome | biome: human oral; feature: human-associated habitat; material: saliva | place: China | collected 2210 ...
GTGCTTGAGTAGCATCCTGGTGCTGTTTTTTGTGGTCACGATACTTCCTTGTGGTAGTAATAAATAAAAGCCTTAATTAAGAGTGTACCACATATTTAAACAGCTGTCTAGCGGTTATGCTATGTAAAACACACCCCCCCTTGCAGAAATGAGCCGCAAGGGGGTGTTTTGGTGTTCGACCTGTCGCTAAAAGACCTCTCCTTCTAGAATCTTTCGATAGGAACGCTTGTATAACTTGTCACTATTAGCGACACTATGCATGAAGTACACGCCACGGTCGCTATCAATAGTAAGCGCCCGCGTAATATCTGCCTTCATCGCAGGCTTTAACTCACCAAACAATAATGTCAGGTCATGTAGCCCATAGTCACGCTTGAGAGTTTCGCAAAGCATGGCACTCAAACTATCCTCGCCAATATTAACTCCCAACTCATCCGCAATTTTATCAATCAGATAATCATTACGTTCATTAACATCATTAAGCATCTGAGTGAGCTGTGCCCAGGTGATGTTACTGTACGCCTCGGGGACACACTTCTCCAGCCCATCGACAGCCTTGATGAAATATGTGATTGCAAGAGGGTGTCGCAATAGCAGTAGCGGGTAATACATTCCACAGCGGCAACTATCAGAGTTGTGGATTTTAGGCGCAATACAGAAAGTTTGCACTGTCACACCACTTTGAGATAGATTTTCAGTATTCTTCTCAAGTGCGCTTAGCTTTTTCTGCGCATCGCCCTTCTTTAAATCAGTAGTGTATGGATAAACAATACCAGCTTCATAATCCTCACCTTCGACAGCAAGTAGGGATGGCAGATGGTAAAGCAGGTCACCATCTCCCTTGTTCACAAAATATAGTGGGCGCGGCTGACCGAACGAAATTTTTGTTTCGCCACTGGTAGTTACTTTGAGAGTGAAATCCCCGCAGATATTGCGCCCAACAACAGTAATGTCACCCTCGATATGGATACGTCCCTCATGTGACGGCTGAAAGCTTACTCCGACAGTATCAACGTTACCATCAATGTAAGTACCGCTATCAAAAGATGAATCCCTATGCTTGCCACTAAGTACCACGGCACCACTATCAACGGAGCAGTGGTTAAGGGTTAGATACTTAATAGTGCCCAATTGGGCATCTGGCGAAATATTGAATCCTTCGCCGGTAGGAGCATTCTCCTCTGTTGTCGAAATATATAAGGTGTGCTTCTTGGGGTTACGGTGGCGGTCGGTGTAGCTTACCGTGAGAGGCGCAATAAACTCTTCCATTGTCTCCTTCTTCATCTTTAAATGGTGGGGGATGTGCCAGTAATATTTCTGTAGTGTGCCAGCCAGCTTTCTGGCAACTGTCTAACATATTTATGCCAGGTGGTGTGATACTCAGTAGCAAAATTTGACTTTATTTGATGCTGGCTCACTGTGACAGGATGATAGATGGGCTGAATGTTTCGGCATACGTTCAGGTAGATGTTGTTCATCACTCTCTGCGCATCTGCACTCTCTAGTTCGTCCTCTGCGACATATACGCCCCACGGGTATAGGTTTGTATCGGTAGTGTCTGCGTCATCTTGTAAGCAATCTTCCATAATGCTGGATACTGTTTTCGATAGGAGGTTTTCTAAAGCTGAGAAGCTAAGTGTGCTAAACGGGTTCCTGATAGTACCGTCAAGTGACGGGTAATCAGCATTGCTAACTGATGGTACGCATAAACCTTCTACCCGGAACAAATACTGTAACGCGAGCGGGTCACCAGCCATGATAAGCGGGTACCACATGAGGCAACGGCAGTATGGGTTACGCGCCCTGTGTTCAGATGCTTTGAGGCACATAGTGAACTCTCTCCATGAGGCGCTTTTCAACAGTCCGTATGTTGCGGTTAATCCGCGTAAGATACCGGCGGCAGGGGCTAGATACGAGCTATCCCGCACCGTACCTTGGCGTGTAGGGTGAGGCGTAATATCTTTAAAGTCGTAACGCAGTTGGCTATACTCAGATACTTCATTAGAGATGTTTTTAGCCGCCAGAATAGCAGGCTCCGGTAAATCATCAGGAACCTCAATAACTGTATCTCCGCCAATCTGAGCTTTATATACATGAATGTTCCCTGAGATGGTGGACTTACCTGTCATAGTAACTCTATAAGTGCTGACGTTGCCAAGGATTTTTGCGTCACCTGTAGCAATTAGGTGCTCATGCGTTCCGCCGAACACTTGAGCGTTACCCCTGAAAACGCAGGTGCCTTTCGTTGTCACACCGCCTACAGAAACGGTGCTTACGGTTCCGTGACTCATGGTTGAAGCTCCTTACTTCTATAAGGTAGTTATGTTGGGGGTGCCAAAATTTAATAAAAAACTTTAGCACCCCCAACCTGGTTACGACTCGTCTTTAGAGTGTTCCAAACCGAAGCTCAGATGCGCCAATGATGTCACACCTGTAGTTCCACCACTTTGTGCGGCTTAGCACTACAGGAAAGTTCTTCGTTTCAGGAATATATGTGGTAACCGCTTCCTTCCATCGCTTAGATGTTTCAGTCTCAGTTCCGTAAGATGCGGTAGGGTGAGCGTCGCTTTGAAGGATTTCATCAATGACGAGGCGCATACGGTCTTCCATCATTACGTTTGTGAACGCGCTGTAGGGGTTGCGGATAGAGTCTTCCACATTTACACTTAGGGCATGACCGGCGGGCTGTAGGATGCCGTCTGCGCGGAAGAAGTACTGCATTGCGATTCCGTTACCCATAAGGTACAGGGGGTACCACAACATGCAGTGGCAGAGTCCCATGTTTTCCTTGTGTGTGGCGTGGTCGATACACCATACGCCACTTAGGGCGTTCGAGTCTTCAAGTACTGTCTTCGTGATGTACAGCATGTTTAGCAGACTCTTCCTATCGAAAGACTTTCCCGCGTTGTAGAATTGCCTAGTCTTACGGTTAGGCTTAGTTTCCTTAATGTTATAAAGAAGCTTCTCGGTGTTCTCCGCGAGATTAAGTGCGGTGTCTGAATGGGGGATGTCAATCTTAATATCTCCCTCAAGCGTCACATTGCTAAACCTGATGTTTCCACTAATATAGGCGTTGTTCTTGATGGTGCACTTCTCGGTCGTCACGCCATTAATGGTCGCCTTATTCTTGATGGTCAGCCTATCGTGGGAGCCGCCAGTAATACTGGAGTCGCCGGATGCGGTCACATTGTTTAGGGTAGTGTCACGAACGGTGGCATTGTTTTCAATGAGAGATGTTTCATTGAAAGTTACATCGCCAAATACGCGCGCGTTGTCAATGACTAGCGAAGTGTAGTCAGAGTAGCTGTTGGCACGCATGAACTTACTGGTGGCAGGATACTCATTGCCGTCTACCCCTGTGGGGTTATCGAAGTCCACGTCAGGGAGATTACCTTCACTGGTGGCTACGATTACGGGATAGTTGTTTTCAGGCGTATTGCCGGGCGCATATGCGTAAATCAGGCTCTTATCCGATTCGATGAGCTGATTTAGCGCCTTTACCTTAGTAGCACCAATGACGAGCGTATCCTCCTTTGGGTTACGCCCCTCACTCGGAGCTACAGTTTCGCAGGTGATAGTAAACTGAGTGTCACTCATTCTTCCTCCTAAAAAATAATTAACTACAAATAGTGTACCACATATTGCTTGGATATGTATGGAACTCATGAAAGTAGTGGCACATATCGGGAGATATATGCCACTACACCCAGCACCTACAGCCAGGGCTTGCCTAAGATGATGCTCCGTAACTGCTGGAGACATTCAGAAGTAATAACATCCTCACTAGGAATATCCACTCCGAATGCATCGTAGTTCTCAATGTACATCTCCGTAACCCTATCTTTCTCGAAGCTACTGCCGTAATAACGGTCTGCAACATACATGCCAGAATACACTTCACTCATTAAGTCTTCCAGCTGGAGAATTGAAAATGAGCTAAAAGGGTTACTCATTGAACTGTCCAGATACGGTGTTACGGCTTCACCAGGGGGCTTAAGAAGACCCTCAGCTCGAACAATATAATGAATCGCGGCGGCGTTGCCAAGGAGCGCCAAGGGGTTCCATAGGGCACAACGGCAACGGTCAATATGTTGGGCATGAACCTCCGGGTCGAGGCAGAACGTCACCTCCCTCAGCCAAGGGTTCTCTCCACGTGAATCAGGTGGCATAAGATTGCCACCCACCGCTTCTGCAATGCGACACAAGTTCTTAAGGCTCATCTCGTCTGAGTATCCAAAAAGTTGCAACGTGTCAAACTCGGTAAGGTCATTAATGAGCCTGCCAAACCAAGGACCAACATTAACATGCTCTCCTTCGGGGACACAGCCACGTGCGTCAATCAGGGTATTGCCAGATAAATGTAGATTGTTGACACTGACATTACCCATAATCCGGGCATTGCCTGTAAGCTTTACGCAGTCAGTGACTACATTACCAGTAATTGCTGATTTATTGAACATCTTGAGGAATGTATGACAGCCGCCATTAATGGTTGCGTCATCTTCTACGGAGCATTTTCCTTCCAGGCGGGCATCCTTCACGACAGCACGCCCCTTAACGACGTTCACGCCATCAAAGCTAGAGCGCCCCTCCAGTACAGCCTCATCAACCACAGCCACAATAGTTTTAGGGCTGGTGGCGTAAAGCCAGCCCATGCGTGCCGGGTGGCGAACCTCTCCGTTGGTGGGTGCCCAAAACTCAGTAGGGGCAATTTCATCAGTATTGCCAAAATTCACATCCGGCATATTGGCGGGAGATTCCACGACAAATTGCGCACCCTTAGCAACATTTTCACACCGGCGTTCATTGATGGCAATAAGCTTACCGCCAGCTTTCTGAACCTTGGTAATAACTGCTGGTGCTTTACCTGTGGGTGTGGTGATTTTCTCGGTATCTGCCTTGGAGTAATCAAGGACAGTGTAAACGTGAGCATAAGGCTCAACGACGGTCTGTTCAGGCATAGGTGGTTCTTTCCTTAGCTCTTAATCGAAGATATTGGTTCCGGTTGCTACCTTGATGATGTCTGCCCACTGACTTAATAGGCTCTCAGGGTATTCATCGGGGATGATGTCGCCCATATTGTGTGCCTCAATGTTCGTTAGCAGTAGGCTACAAATATCATCAGAGGATTTATCCGGTAGCTCTTCCAGAGACTTCCGCATGAGCGTTTCAAGGCTGGTGTAGCTAAATGCATTATAGGGGTTGCGGATACTATCTTCGGCATACACGCTCTTATGACCTTCACCCATAGGCTGTAGCTTACCACCTACGCGGAGGAAATAGTGTGTAGCGATAGGGTCGCATACAAGTAGGAGGGGGAGCCAGAGGAGGCAGTGGCATCGAGGATTGTTTTCCGCGTGAGCTTCACCGTTGAGGCAGATACGCAGGCTACTGTAGTCGCCATTAGCGTTGATTATTGCCAAAGAACTGTAGGTTAGCTCTTTAATGACGGCTTTACCGGAAGCCGCCGTAGTGCTTGCAAGGTGGGCGATGTCATATAGTCTGTCTCCGTTGTTGCAGGGGAAGACGGGACGCGGGTCACCGGCGGCTCCAAAGTCGTTAATTTCAACGTTGCCGTTAAGCTTTCCGCCACATACAAGAATGTTCCCGTGAACCTTCACATTCCCCGAGATGGTGCTTTTAAGCATTGTTGTACACCCGCGAAGAGATGCATTATCGGTTGCGGTAAGCCCCATGTGGGTACCGTTGGCAACCTCTGCATTGCCAGACAGGGTACACGCCGTAAGGTTTACGTTGTGGGCATGTGCGTTTCCCGACAGGGAGCTAGGGTTTCCGGTGAAGGTGGATTCACCCGTGACTTTTGCATTGTCGGAAATGCTTGGGGAGGCGGCGCAAAGCTTGCCAATGGTTTCTTGATTGCGCGGGTCTGTGAGGCTCATTGCCAGTTACCTCTCTGTGGATTCTCTAGTGAGTAAACGAAAAACTGTATATAGATATTGTACCACATATTTTGCAAGCCGCTATCAATGCACTAATTATTAAGGGAAAAGACGAAAGCCGTACCAATTTAAGTATTAACCCCGTGGATTTACTTAAATTGGTACGGCTTTTCGTGTCAAACTACACCTTAACGCTTATTGTTATCTACATCATGCAGGCTAGAGTATGCCTGAGCCATCAAAGTGGTAGGGATAGACAGCGGGTGCCACATCACCTTTTCTAGCTTCTTCTTAAGCTCCTTCTCCTCCTTGGCACTCTGAGGATTCACATTCGTGTCAGCAGGAAGGCCCATAGAAGCCAGCGGCAGGTTATTCAGCAGGTACTTAGAGTACATGTCAGAGAGTGCGGAGTGCGGGACGTGAAGACCAGGCTTAGCCGGGTCAATACCCAAGATGTCCATTCGCTTACCGAGTGCATCAATAATCTTGGTAAGCGTCACGTGTAGAGGTGCGCGGAATGCGACATTGTTCAACGGAGACGAGGCATCCACAAGGGTGTAGATGAAGCTACATGCCTTCGCAATATCCTCACCCAGGGCATCCTTCTGCTTCTTGGAAGCGCCAGACTTAGGCACGCCGTCAATCTTATCCTGAATGTAATCAGCCAGACGCTCAGCAACATCAGATGCGAGGTTCTGGTCGTTCTCCTTAACGCCCTTAGACAGCTTGCCGGGGTCTGCGAACATCTCTTCAATGGTCATCATGGCGACAGAATTATCACTATTCAGCGACTCTGCGTAGCGGCTAAGTGCGCCCCTGAACGCATTGTAACCGTCAAAACCAATAATGGCAGTCGCAACAGTCTCCGCATAATCAATAAACGTGTCCTTGTCGTCATGAGGTGCCAAAGCCAGTGCGTGAATGAGGTTATCCCAGCTTCGAGGTGAACGCCATGCGTAAGTAGCGGCATCGCGGCAGTTGTTATCCATATCCGACGCAAAGCGGTCAAGGCGAGAATCACGGTCGTCCTCATGCAGTGCGCCGTCACGGTCAGACATGTACTTGACCACCATCTTACGGATAGCAGGCTCATGCTCAAGCATAGGCTTACCCCAGTTATCAATAGCGCCTTCAACCCAGCCATCCTTATCCTGCGTCACAGGAAGCCATGCAACACGGTTCTGAGTAGGCGGAGCAATGGGGTTCGGGTTCACCGAAGAGTTAGCAGAGTTCGTCGCCAAAAGGATAACGGTTTCTGCGGGAATTTCAGTGCCATCCGGGAAGCGGCGCTCATTAAAGATGTACAGCATAGCCGCCTGGACGTTAGGACCAGAGTTGCTGTACTCATCCAGCAGTAGAATAACCTTCTTCTTCTCACGGATACGAACCTGGAACGGCTCGTTTAGGTATGCGGTAGAAGGGATGTGTTCTACAACACCGTCAGCATTAGTGACAGTGGTTTCACCCACCGACGGGATGCCACCAATCATTTCAGGGGACAGCTGAGAACCAATAAGTACCTCAACGCCTTCATAGTTCATTTCATCCTTGAGAGCGTGAATAGCGGCAGTCTTACCGATACCGGGTTCACCAATCAGCGCTACGGACAAGCCGGGGCGCTGGGAGCCGTCAGTGTTGCTCTTCGGGAAGGCAAGGGTCTTCACGAAATTCATTGCCTTCTTGAGGGGCAGGGGTGCGACAGAGATATTGCCAGTCGCCTTGTTAGAGGTTGCAGACATAGTGATTATTTCCTATCTGTAGGTGGGGTTAAGTGGTATTGGGGATTGATGCGTTAGAAGTTGCTTCGTGGGTGCTCAATCTTAATGATGGTAGGTCGTGCGTTAAGCGGTAGATGAGAAAAGTAGTTGTTCATCTCCACCACAGAGTTTCTGTTGTGGTCTGAGGTGAGGACGATAGCCAGCTTGTAATTGTGGCGCTGACCAAGTTCCCTAGCTACAGCCTTCCAGTCGATGTATCCGTCCGTAATGAGGATTCCTAGCGCGGCGGGCGGGTGCTTACTGTCAGTACCCTTGTCATACTCATTGAGAGCCTTGACGAAGGGAGCCATTTCAGTGCCACCACCACCGACGAAATTAATTTCGGAGATGTCCCTTACATTCTGGAACTCGCCCATCTTCGTGTCAATGGCACAGATTCGCATTTCAGCGCGATTCCTAAAATCATTCAAGATGCGGTCGATATTGCCCAATGCGCGACCTGAGTCTACTTCGTTCAGCATGGAACCTGACGTGTCCACACCCACGTAAACATGAGGCTTTGTATCGTAGTAGGTAGGGAACATGACTCGGTTATCCGGCATGATGACGTTTAGACGGTTGTACTTGCGGAATGTTCGGTAAGTCTCACCGGCGGTTCGCTGGCTAGAAGCCGTCGCCAGGGTTCGCTTGAGCAATGCAGTCCAGTGAACGGTGTTTCCTGCTTCGGTCTTCGTAACCCAATCAAGGATGCTTTCGTTGTGACCCTTGCCTCGGCTCTTTTTAGCCTGTTCCTGGCGAACCTTGGCGAGCATGTCCTTACGAGATTCACGCTTGACCATTTCGCTTGCCGCCTGGATGCCTGCGCCGTCCATTAGTGCCTGGAGGTTGTGGTTGGTCACGAACTCGTCGGTAATCCCGCCGCTTCCGTCTTCTTCACCATCTTCTCCTGTGTCACTACCGCCGCCACCGTTACCTTCCTCGTCGGAAGTGTCAGACGGGGTTCCGTCGCCAGAATCCTGACTATCATCACCTTGGCTATCTTCAACATCACCGTTGCCATTACCGGACTCGCCAGTGTCGTTATCGCCAGTGTTTCCCTGGTTGGGGTCTTCCTGGTTATCGCCACCTTCTTCCTGGCTGGAGCTTGAACCACCCTTAGAAGCGGTACCAGAGCCATTATTTCCGTTAGAAGAGCTAGGGGTTCCGTTGCCGCTCCCGTTGGTAGACTTCCCTCCCTGCTGACCATTATTAGAATTAGAAGAGTTGCCACCCGAAGGGGGTTCCTCCTCTTCGAAATACTGGAGAATAGTGTCGTAGAACTCCTCAGCAATACCAAACGGCGGGAGGTCGTAATCGGCAGGAACGAAATCATTCTCAGGGTCGAGCTTGATTCGTCCACCAAGACCACTAAGGCGCTGGTTAATTTCCAAGTCAAACGATGCGCGGGCGGTTTCGTCGTCACGGTATCCTGCGCGGGCGGCACGTTCTCGCTGAATGATAACGATACGCAACGCTTCACGCATTATCTTCGTAAACGTCTCAAAATCTAGGTAGTCGTCTAGCGACCCCTCAGGAAGCGCGATTCGCCAATGCTTATCAATGTACGCCTTATCGGTATTGATAATTGCAGGGCGCAACTGTCGCAGGATAGGCGCGAAGTATGGGGTAATCTTAACAAGCTCCTGGATATAGTGAATATACCTCTCAAGCTCTTTAGGGGTTAGCTTACGCACCTTAATAGGCGGCTTTTCAAGCTTTTCGCCATTGATAGGCTGACCTGTAATGCTATTTACAGCGGGGGCACCCGGCGGGGGTGCCATAATAATCTGAGTGGGCAATCCGTTACCCTCCTTTCCAATACTTATACTGTACCACATTTTTAGAGCATTGCGAAATACTAAGTGTCAAAAATGCTGTGAAGTCAATCACGCACCTCAATACAACTGAGGTGCTTGACTCTACTATCTTCTTTTGGGCAACGTGTATTTGTTAGCTATCGCCAAGAATATGCTTGTGGCACAGTTTGGAGTACTCTTCAAAAGTAAGTTCACCATACGCGCACTGTCGCAGTAGGTTGTTAATGTACGGGTCAGTAATTTCACACCCGGCAAGCCCCATGCCCGCCTCTACCACTTTAAGGGCTTCTTCAGGGGTTACTGCTGGGCGTGGGTACCTATCCGACTCATATTCCAGAAAATTATCGTTGTTATCCATGCAGAAATCTGTATTCCTTCCAGAGATGAGGTTCGCCTGCAAACATACCGTATAACTAAAGAGGGGGTGTTTGCAGGCGAACTTTAAAGTATTTAGCTGGTCTAGTCGCTCCAGGAGCCACAGTCAGAGGAGCCAGAGTCGTAAGATGAACTGGAACTCCAAGAGGAATCAGACGAAGAGCAATAATCGCTAGACGAACTACTAGAAGAGCTGTAGCTGGAAGAAGAATCATCATAGCTAGAGTAGCTATCCTCGTACCAGTCGTTTGAGTAGTAACCACTAGAAGAGCTACCAGATGAAGATGCACGGCGGGCAGAATTGCGGCGGGTTGCCGCCGCCGCGCCAGATACGCGGGACTTCTTCTTAAGGGCAGAATAACCGAAACGTGACATAATATCACTCCTTACTTTGAGGTGGGCGAGTTACGGACGTACTCTAGGTACCCACAGTATTTAGCATACGCCACTCCAAGACTAACACTTTCTGTGTTGGGGATAGCTTGAGATATTCGATGCCGCATACTCTCATATTTTACCACTTCCGTGGCAGGATAAACTATCCAAGTTTCTTTCGTCTTGGTGTATCTTCGAGTAATGTGAGCGAGGGGCTTATAGGGCTCTACTGTTGTATCGAAAACTGTGTAGATTTTTGGGTTATCAGTGGGGACAAGCACTGTTTTACTACTGTAGTTCGTTGCGATTGGTTGCCACGGTGTACCTGCATGGCGTAGATGGTCTACATCCGACGCTTTCATGGTGCCCATACACTCCTCCTCTCTCTATGTGTGCGTTGCAAGCATCTTTAGTGGCGACCGTTGCCTCCAGTTGCGATAATATTGTATGCCTCCAACATATAGGTTTCCCCAGCCTGTTTGGGTGCAACAAGGGAAGCAAACATGACTAGGGACATACCATTGCGAACCTGGGCTTCGTAAATAAATTCGGCGGCTGTAGAACCAACCCTAACTAGAAGCGACAAGGCATTATCGTTTAGCTTGGCTAGGGCGGTTTCCGGTGGGCGCAACGCAACCGTACCTAACTCATTGTTTCCCGCCACGGGGAGGATGGTAAACCTTGAGGGCTTACCATCCTCCAATGCTGTACACAGCGCCTCCATAGTGGTTGCCCCAATAAAAGGCTCTAACATTGGCTCCGTATGGTGCATGTCGTGTTGCGATGTATAAATACTTGCAGGCAGGCGGTGGCGTGTTAGGCGATGCGTTTTAACAGGTGTCCAATTGAGGTTATGCATACTGGATACTCGCATTTTCACCTTATGCACGTACCGGCTTAATGCCAGTGACCTTCTTAACTACCTTACGCCATGCTGTCGCGTCAGTAGGGGTAGCTTTAGCAATAGCGCCAGAGCTATAGTTGCTCATAATTTCAGCATCTAGCATGGGTTCGAGACTGTTTGCGGTCAGGAACTCGTAGGGGTGACCGGCGGGTAGCTTATGCACACTACTTTCGCCGCTCATAATTGCGTTGTACTGGATAGCCGCCGGGCGCGCCATAATGTACAGCGGCAGATAGAGGGCGCAACGGCAAAAACTGCGATGGTTCACAGAGTCGAGGCAGAAAGTAGCTTGCCGCTGATTACTGTCTACAATCTCGCGACTTACTGCGAGTAGCGCTTCAACTGTTTCTGGCTGGAAGAACGTCTGCGACTTCTTGTGGTTGATGAAGTCAGACACGTATCGGGTGCCTTCGATGACGGGTTCCTTATCCATGTCCGGGCGCTTCCCATTCTGGTAGTCAAATGTCTTGCCCGGAACAGTGAAATTGATATTGCCGTCCAGTGTCGATTTTTCTAGGATAACGCCGTTAATGGTCACGTTTCCCTTAATGCGGCTCATGGTGACATATGCGCCGCCGCCCACCTTAATGTTTCCGCCCTTGAGTGAGGATGCTTCAATGTAGGCATTGCCGATGACGACCTTCCCCTTGGTGGACACGCCGCCATTGAGGAACGCTTCTTCTCCCACGTAGGTGTTGTCGCGAAGCACATACGGCTCTGCCTCATATGTAAGGCTTGAAAGGAGCCCTAGCTTTGAAAGGAAACCTAGCTCACTGGGCAGTGGAAAGCCTAGTGAAGCAGGGTTTTCGATAACAGTATCATCAAGAACTACTGCTAGAGGGGCAGGCTGATTAGTGAAAGCTTCCGGGTTAAGGTCTACCGTTACGGGGCCACGTCGAATCTGCCCCTCCTTCTTGATAAGGTAAGGGTCTTCTTCACCTAGCGCCATCCAGGGTGCCTGAGATTCAGGGTTACTGTATAGGACAGGGTGCATACGTTCCTCAGGCTTACGGGTTGCGGCGTTATGCGTCTTGCGCGTAACGTAAGTAAGCGGAACGTCCTGCTCAGTCAGCTTATACAGAGCTGGCTGGATACCTTCGGGAATAACATAAGTGTTGGTGATGTAGCGCGGGGTAGCTACCGTGTACTTATAGTTGTTACCTTTAACAATGAAGCTCATATCTTGTCCTTGAATTAGTTAATTCCAGTCGTGGTACTCTGCCACGCCTGGTAGTGCCAGAGTGATAATAATGATGAATGCAATGTAATGATGGTGCGTATGATTGGTGCTTTCTGTGCGTGGTTCTTCGCGCGTATATCTATTATTAAGCACATCCCCTCCAAGGTGTCGATAGTTCGTTTAGGCATTACTTGTACAAGTACGCCGTGCGGGGCTTGAACCCGCGACCCAGGGATTATGAGTCCCTTGCTCTAACCGGCTGAGCTAACGGCGCAAAGTGGTCACCCTCAAAGAGTGCCACATCCTAAAGTGTAGCACAAAAATACTGCTACATGCAAGATAACGACTACCAGCTGAATACGGGGGAAAGATTTTCCTCACCAAGCATAAGGTGAGGCTTATATAGGGGGTTATGATGATAGGTTCCCATTGAGATTGTTGCGTCACGCACATCCTTGTAGGTTCCAGTAACCGTGGCTCCACCTGCAACGGTCATATTGCCACCTAGCGCACTAGTTCCACCCGTCTGACTGTACCCGTACTGCTGGGCATTGTCAGTAAGTAGTGATGTTCCGCGATGCACGGCATCCTCATATAGCATTGCATTACCTGACACTAGCGCGTTCACCATACATACAGCGTTATCGAAAACCATGCCGTCTTCGGCAACCCATGAGTTATTCCCCTGTGTGAGGTTATGTTCCGACTCAATCCACCCTCCCAGCTGTCCAGCTACAACATGTCGCTCAGGAATGTCTCGCGTTGCCCTAATTCGATGTACGGTAACTAGCTTATTCTGCCAGCGGGGGTGCATAAACTCTTTGGTGATGTCAGTCATTACATACTTGCGATGCTTATTAAAATTGTAGGTCACAAATCGTCCTTCTCAAGAAATTTTACTTATTGGCGCGTCACCAACGCGCCTAACAAGTCGAGTGTACCACACCCTGAAACAGCTCCTCGACCACCAGCCAACATGTGTGATACACTCAATATTGCAAATCATCTAAAAATACTGAAAGGAACTATGAATAAGCTACAAGAACTGTCACTCATTCAGAAAGTCGCCACTTTCGTGGGGCTAAATATGCCGGGACTACTATTTGTTGCCTGGCTTATTTATAGTCATGCCCTCAGAGTTGTCCCAGGTGACCTACAACTATTCACAGCCCCTAATGGTCAAGAGGTTCACCTTATCATGTCAGCGACGGCATGGTTTATTGGCGAAGGCATTGCCGCCGTACTACTCGTTGCCGCACTTGTCGTAAGGGACTCTATGCTAATTATTTGGAGGAAAGCCGCCACAATGTTGGAAGTAGCTAAAACAGCCATTGTGGAGCTACTAGGTGTCGAGGCGCACGAGAACCCGCTACGCCACTAAAAACCCCTCACAGAGGCGTAGGTGGATTCTAAACAAACATTTCAGGCGAGACGCTAATTAGAGAGTTAGCGTCTCGCCTGAAATGTTTGCCTGTTAAATATTAAACATGAACTTAAAGAACTTCTGCCCAAAGGATAGCTTCTCGCCATCCGCAACCTCTTGGGTATCCTTAACTACCACTTCTTCACTAAGGGGTGACTCTTCTTTAGTCTGCTTTTTCAATTTCTCCGCCTCGGCACGTACCTGTGCAATCTGACGCTCCTCCAAATCCCAGAACCACCGCTCCCAATGAGGGTATGTGCCGTAAGGCGCAACCTGCGACTCCGGGGAATACACTTCCACCGGCTTCTCTTCGCCACCATCAAGTCGTGCGTAAGGTATAGGCAAATTGTCCATGTATGCCACCATAATTTCCCTTTCGCGAGGCACATATGAGCGATAAGGGACAGTAATGATAAGGTGAGGGTCATCATCGCCGGTTAAAATTATTGGAGTCTGCTTTGCGACAGAATCTTGAATCACCAAGTACCCTGTTCTTTGCAGAGCTTCACTCACCTCGTCCATCTTTGAGTAATTGGCGCGAGAAATAGATTTAGGGACATCAAATCCGTCGCCTGTCGCAGGTGTAAGCCTCAAAGGTGGATATTCGCGTGGCTTAAATTCCCAAAAATCACCATCAACCTCAACGCTTTTATGTGATGGGGCACGCTCCATTAAGTAAGCGGGCACGTCCAGCTGTGGTGATTCTACAATAAGATGAGCATATCCTTTATGCAGTAGGAGGCACGAGTCACAGTCATCTTTAGAACAATTATGTCGCGCGAGGCGAAGCTCAACTGTCGCACTAGAAGAATCAATTTTATTTAGTGAATCCAGGTCAAGATACTGGTTAGGTAACTTGTATCTAGAGTCCCAAAATGCTTTAGCAGACTCATCAGTAGGGTTACCCTCCCAGTCGTTTACTTGGGCTTGCCACGCCATGTCAAGCCACTCCCAATGCTGTAGCAGGCTTGCGAAGCTGACAAACAGCGGTGCGTATCGTGTGCCAGTCCTGGCAAGTTCTTCGGAAATATTGTCAGTCATGCCAGAAATTATACTATAGGACAGCATTAGAGAAGTAGCGCGCTACGGGCATAATTTGGAGCCATCAACGCACTACTTCTCTACAAGTAAAAGAATTTAATTATTAACACGGTCAGTAAGAGTCACCCATACCGGGTAAGCAATCATGCCGTCATCATCCTGCAATACCTCAAACTCGGGGTCAGTAATCGCAGAAATGGTGCTGAACTTGTTATCAACCCTAGTAAACGGGTAGCTACCCTTAGCGTCAGCAATCCCCTTCGCATGTGATGCAATACGCAGGGAGCCGTCTGCTTCGAAAAGAGCGTTATGGGGTAGGCTCTTGGTGAGACGCATGATAGGGGCGTGACCGCGAGGCATATCGTCAATAGTCAGCGGAGGCTTGCCCAATACTACAAAAGTGTTGTGAGTGTCCTTCTGCTTTGTGTCACATACAACCCAGCCGGAGATAGATAGTGCATCCTTACGCACGTATGGCACAGTCGCCACCTTGACAGGAGTGACGAACACCAGGTCGCCTTCGCTGTAGAACTTCTCATTGAGAGTAACCGTTCCATCTGTGTCTACCTGGCGTGAGTCATGCAGACCTACAATGCGGGCGATAGTCGAGGTGCCTGAATGAATGATTCCAGGGTTTGAAAACATGATGCCCTTCACCAGGTGATACACCTTATCATTCAGATTAGCACCCGTCACCTCGCCGAAACCCTTCTTGCTACCGTTCTGGGGAATGTTGGCAAGAAGTGAAGCCTGGCTATCTGAGGCATCAGGGAGGGCAAGTAGATGCCTCTTAACAGCGTACTCGCCTTCACCGACAGGTGCGAGAACGGTTAGTACCGCCGCCACCTCAGCAGAGATATTCGACACTTCTGCGTACTTATTTGCCGTCATTGATTCGCTCCTTATCCAGAGTATCAAAATGGGTATTCATGGACTCTACTAGCCCATTAGTGATAGACAGAGCCTTTTCCCAATCCTTATGGAACTTATAGATAGGTTCAAGACCCATTTCTGCCCTCGCCTTGCCACTGTCAGAGACACCCTCAATGACATCAGCAACACGATATAGGGAGCCAGCGATACCCTGCGAACCAATCTTACTGTACACAGGATGCAGATTCAGCGCTTCCCACATTCTAGAGCGATAATTATTAGTGGAATCGTTTGGTGGATAAGACACATAATTATTACTTAACGCAGTGGGAACAACTAAAACCTCTAACTCCTTCTCAGACTTCGGCAGAGGGTTGGGGTATGCGTCAATGATGGCGTTTACAGTGTCTTCCGACCATAGCATAGGCGGCATAGTTCGTTTAGCACCTTTGCTCATGCGTAGGGTCACCGCGTCTGGGCGGTACAGGCTAGTGATAGCATCAGGGGTAAGTGTGCCGTCGCCGTTAAGGTCTTCGCGACTATCCTGAATGCGTGCCATCACAGCCTTGGCATTATACATCTTCGGCAGGGCGGCAATTTTATCGCGGTCTGCTGGGCGTTTGCGGTTTGCAGGGGTAGTTACATTTTCATCAAGGAAACCCATAATTTCTCTCCTTTAGTTAGTTCTTAGTGTGGTTTTTGACAACGGGGGCAAAGCACCAATCGGTTAGGATTTCATATGCCTGCTCAGTATGCCGAATGAGGCTCGCCTCAGCTTTCTGATGGGATACATTAATCAGATGCTCTACAGGCTTATTGAAGGTGAGATACCTTAAATCCTTCACTAATAGAGGTGACGCTTCGCGAAGCTCTGTAATATATCGGTGCCTTCGCCTAATAATGTTTAAAGCGAGAGTTACGTTATCTGTGTTACTCATCAGCATCTCCATTCTCGGGGACAGCGGCAACTTCAAAAAGGATACGGTGGTGCGATGCGCCCTTCTTGAGCGTAGACCTGTCATGAATAACGGCGGTCATCTTATACTTACCGTTGGTGTTAATGCTGAAAGCTTCAATAAGAGGGTTTAGCATATCGTATTCAAACTGCCAGGTATGAATTTCGCTACCGACAGACCAGGTGCCCTTAAAAGCGCCGTAAGCGGCGGCATAAACTTCACGAGGGAGTTTCTTCGTCACACCGGGAGTTGGGGCACACTCCTCAAATCGGGCAGTCATAATATGACCATAGTCAGCAATCACACACTCAGCGACCACATAGTTGATGAAATTAATATCGTTAATTGCCATAGTTCTCTTCCTCCTGAATCTTCTTGTGAATCGCCAGGGCTTCATTAGTCTGAGCCTGTAGAACCTTTGAAGCTTCAATGACGGCTTCCTGTAGCGCGGCTTCTGCCAAAGCAAGCCCCTTAGCGGTGTCCCCTTCCTGAACGGACTTACGGATAAGGTCGCTAATCTGCTGAACACGTTCAGCGCTAACGCCTCGCTCCATAAGAGCACGGGCATGACCTTCCCAAATCTTAACGCGCGCATCCGCTACAAGATTGGAGAAATGTTCCTCTAGTAGCCGCTGAGCGTCATACTTGTTTTCCACATCAAAGATAAGAACAGTGAGCAAAGTAGTCTCAGTCTCAGGCTCTTCCGTATGGAACACTAGATGGTGGTTACCGTTCTTTTCTTTGCGACTCTTGATAACTCCCACTACTTCACCAGTATCAATGTTCTTAATGGTGTGACCGTCAGGGGTGTGCAGGAGTGCGGGGTAGTGTTCCTGTCCAGGGTGGGTAATGAAGTGCGCGAACAAGTCTGCGATATGCGGCGGCACCTTTGGGTTGGTATTCTCCGAATGGATGGCTAGGTAGCTACCTGCGGGGATGTCTACCTGTTCACGAGTGGCGATAGGGATAGTCTGCATGTTCCTTCTATAACATTTCAAAAAAAATATATTACAAAGATAGTATATCACATATTGTATGGCATATGCAACCGTTTACCTGTGGGGCTTAATGAATGAATTAAACCCCACAGGTAAACATGGGTTTGGTGTACCGACACATTTGCATGGAATGCCAGGCACTTAATCTAGGAAGCTAAAGTTTTACGCACATTCTTCAACATACTCATTGCAGAATCCTTCAAATTTATTGGGAGAAAAATCTGTTCCCGACCCAGAGAACTCCAGCCCCATGCTTGCGTGCCAGAACGCATTCCAATCTTCAACAAGCTTAGTGGTGATGTCGGAAGTAATCATCAAGTCAATATCAAAGTTATTTTCGCTTTCAGATGCAAGGTCTTCATGGAAATTCTTAAGGATAGAAACAGCCCGCCAAATTTCATCAGCCACCTGCTTCTTAGCATGGTCATTATCGCTTAGATTCATGTCAGTCAAGCGCTCATTAACACGCTCCAGGAAACCTGAGGAGACAACACCAGTTAAGTCCTGCAATGCCGTCCATGAGCCAAGAAGTCCCTTGTACTCACGGAACATGCTCCTTAAAGTTGCGGTACAGCGACCTTCATTATAGATTCGCTGACCAAATGTCTTAGCTAGGTCACGCTGTCCCTGAGCCGAAGCAACCTGCTTCTGAATATCGCACACAGATTCAGAGAGCGACTTAAGGGTGCCCTCAATTTCCTGAAAACCTAAAATTCCGACAGTTCCAGTAGCGATAGCAGTTGCGCGTTGCAACCAGACAGCCGCCGACCGACCCTTAGTGCGAATAGCGCTCAGCTGAGAAATAAGTCTATTCCAGCTTCGCGGGGAGCGCCACGCAAATTCAGCCGCCTCACGCGCCTCAACGCTGGAGCCTCCAACGCTTAGGTTTGCGGGGGCACCACCGTTTCCGGTAGGCTCCATAAGCGTAGCCTTGCCGTCACGAATCGCGTCCACAATTGCTGTACGGATAATACTTTCTTTATAGGTGAGTCGCTTACCCCAATTAGTTTCAGCACCCGCGCACCAATCTTCAACAGTCTGTCGAACCGCATACCAGGTAAAGCGCCCCTGAATGGGCGTGCTAAACCTAGACGGATTCACAGAATCCTTACCAGAGTTTGATGCGGCAATGATAACCGTTTCCTTGGGGAGGTCAATGCCGTTCACCTTGCGGTCTGCCAGGATATTAAGAGATGCGGCAAGTACATCCAGTGGCGCGTTACGCAATTCGTCAAAAAATAGTACGACCGGCTTACCGCTGTCTGCTAGAGTAAATGTTTTCGCCTGCCATGCGTCAAGCAGGTACTCGACCGACGGGTACTTCACACTCTCACCCTTACTGTTCGTGGCGGTGATAGACCCTACAGACGGGATGCCTTGGAATTGTTCAGCGTTCATCTGTGAGGTAATAAGGGTGATAAGTTCGTACCCCATCTTCTCGGCAAGGGCATTGATAGCCTGTGTCTTACCTACACCGGCGGGACCGATAAGGAAGACGTTCTCTCCAGGTGCCACAAATTCCCCAGTGATTTCGTCGTACTGTGGAAACGCGGTATCTTCAATGATGTCAATTGCATCGGCAAGGTTTACATCCTGCACTTCAAGCATAAGGTTTAACTCTTTCTGGTTAGCTAGTTATTCAGCGTGGTAAACGTAGGCGAAGTTCTTTAAAGGTTCCGGCGGATTAATCTTCGGGTTAGTGATGATAATGAATACGGGCATTTCTTGCCTACTGAAAGTTTGTGCGTGCCCAATAATGTTCTCCCAGTCGCAGTCATTCAGCTCGCCGTCGGTAATCAGTACTGCCGCGTCAGGGGTGGCAAGTTTCTCGCTAGGGTTACAGCGAATCTTGTCGAGTTCTTCAAAGAAGGAAGTCATGTAGGTTCCGCCGCCACCGGATACGAAAATCTCTTCAACCTTACTGCCGCTCTGCCACCCCTTAAAAACGGTATCTACGCATGTCACTAGCGTGTGGTAGTTGTCCTTACGGATAATCTCATCAAGCGCTTGCACGGCACGACGCGACTGTACATACTCATTCATAGACGCTGAGGTATCCACACCTACATACAGGTTGATATTTCGTGCCTCACTGACCTGTTCAGTTCGCGCATAAATAATGCCTTGCGGTCGTGCAGAACGCGGGTTGTACTTCGTGTAGGTTCGCCGCTGTGAACCGGCTGTACGGAACGTTGTGGCGCGCCTACCTAAAGTTAAGTCGAGTTCCTTTACCCAATCGCTTGCATCACGACGAATCGGAGTGTATGACCAATCAAGGGGGATGTCTTTAGTGTCATCGGTGTCGAGTATGGGTTCCTCGGGGGTGAGGTCTAGCCAGCTTCCGTAATCGTAGTCGCTTTCCTCCTCTTCCTCAGTCAAGTCGATAGACGCACCTAGCCCCCCTTCATTATCACGCTTACTTAGCAGGTGCAGAATGAGAAGAAAAAGAAATATCAGTAGAAGGACGATAGTGAACGCAGTATTGAAAACAGTTGTTGTGCCATTACTGTTAAGCCAATCTAGCATCGTGCCCACTATTCCTGTTCGCGAGTGTTGCGCTTGAGCTTCTCTACACGCCGCTGAGCACCGCTTTTAGGGTGAATCTTGAGGTGTAGGTGGTATGCGCCGTTAGTGAGAGCCTTGTCGCTAGGGTTGTTGCTGGTGATAGGTGTTTCAATGCGAGACACTTCGGTTCGGTTCGCTAGAGCGACTTTATCTAGGACACCCGCAAAGGCGGAAAGTTCATAAGGTGCTTCGCGACCGTGGTCAGCAACAGCAGTGTAAGGGTTAGTGGTGAACTTAATCGGGTACGATGCGCCCCGCACATTGGTGGTCAGTAGGCTGTTTCGCTTGTTCTTAAGGCGCAAGCTAATGGTGTAACGGTTACTGTATGCGTTATATGCCGCCGTATAGGTTACCTTAATACCCTTTTCCTTAATTCCCTTGAGGGTTGCTTCTACGGCTCGGAAATACTCACGCATATTGTGCCCTGCATACCAGTCAGGGTATGCCAGGGTTGCCTCTACGCCCAGTTCACGAGGCTCCTTCTTAGAAGTCTTGTTCGCGTACTGAGGGCGACTCTTTGGCGGGCGCGGCTTAGGCGCAGTCTTTGCCATAATAAGCGGGGTGGGGGTCATAAGGTTTCTCCTTTAAGTTAGTTATTTTACTGGAAGGCTATGTTCATTGCCTCCAACTTTCTTGCATGTTAATTAAAGTGTACCACATATTGCGAGGGGATACAAGTGGGGGTGCTAGGCGTATTGCCCAACACCCCCACTCAATCTAGCTAGATACCTTCGCCGGTAAGCTCCTCCATAAGAGCATCAGCGGTTTCCTTGGTGTACAGCAAGCTAGGGAGCTTAATAGGCTCCACACCCTTGCTATTGAATCGGACAATCTTCACCATCTCAGCCTTATGCTTCTTAATGGCATCAACCACAATATCCTCACCCTGATTCACGGCAATAGTGCGCAAGGGTCGGCTCAAAGCATACATGGTGGTCGGCTTAGTGGCGGGGAAAACCTCGCGTGCCTTCTCAACCCACTCATCAGACGGCTTTTTCTTGTCGCCCTCAGCGCGAATCCAAGAGCGAATCATAGTGTACTGCTCTGCCGTGTACAGCGGAGAAGTCGGCACACCCTTGCGCCACGCAAAATCATAAGTCAGCGAACGGCCCGCCGCCTTCAATAGCGCCTCCACACGAGGGCGGACATCAGCGGCAAGGAATACGGGGAGCTTACCAGTACCACCCAGGGCGCGGTGTCGCTCAGGAGAAAGGTACAGGGAGCGACAAAGAAGCTCATTGCTGTAAACCACGGCAGGGTTATCAACAACAGCGCCATCAAGGGAAGGGACTAGAGTGAAATCGGCAGGCGGCTCATCACTCTTAGGAGCATTTAGAGCCAAAGCGCGGGCACCCTTAGGCTGAGCCTCCGCAAACTTAATAAAATCCTCCAGCTCACCCTTCTCAATAGCGTTCTTATAGCCAGGGTGGGAGTCGCGGTACATCGTCACAAGAGTGTTAATCATTGCAACGCCGCCCAGGTGACCATAGTTCGCGGCAAGGTTGCCAACCGAATAGAAGACCTTGGTCTTAACCGGCGCATAGAAGATGCTACGACCAGTACCAATAAGGTAGCTCTCATCCACACTACCCAAATCAATCAGACTGTGAACAGCGCCAGTTGAACCTACAACATACTGACCAGTAATAGCTACACCCTCAATAATGACAGGGGTCTTCTCGGAAGCAGTCAGGGTTAGATGCTCTACAGTCGCACTATCTAGGGGGCTAAGAGTCGTAGTGCGGTAATGATTCTCGTCAATAACGACATACTGTGGCGACGGGGTAGAAAAAGCATAAGGGAACCCAAGCAGTTCCTTGTAGTATGCAGACAGGTTGTAAAATTCAGTGCCGGTTTCCTGATTCTTACGGGCGGCAATAATATTACCTCGGACGGTTGCATCCAGAGGGGTTTCAAGAGTTCGCTTAACGGCGGTTTCCATATTCTAACATCTCCTTGTTTGGGTGGGCTGACTCATTGCCTCATATCTGGCATGTAGCCAGCCCAGCTAAATAAATTTATTTATAGTATATCACATATTTTGCGTACTGTAAAGCCTTTACGCCGCAACAGATTCACGCGGCAATACATAAGCCCGAACGGGAGACAGGTTAAACTTGGTCTTAGCGGGAGAAACCAGTGCGCGCACATCCTCAACCGACCGACGAAGCTCAGCAGACGGCGAACGCAAATCACCATCCATCTTCAAAATCTTCTGAAACTCATCATTGAGTCCATCCACAAAAGCCTGAGTAATCAAAGCTCGATGCTCAGCAGTCACCAACTGTCCATAGAGAGTCATCAACTTCTCATTCTTCTTACTCAGAACAGCAATATTAGCAGTATGAATGCCGGAGGCATCCAACAGAAGGCGAGTCTTCTGAGTTCGCTCCTCAGACTCAGGGTAATTAAACAGCAAGGGGGTAAGAGTATTAATGAGAATGTTGTTATTGCGGGTATTCTCGGTAGCAATACGATTCTTAACCTTATTCATCTCTCGATACACAGGTGCCTTAAGAGACTGGAGCTGAGTGCGGGGGGAAGAGGTACGGGCGTAGGAACGCATAAGGTTTACAATTCCTTCTTGTAGATTAATAAACTAATGTATTAACTAAAGTGTACCACATATCTAGCAGGCTTGCAAAATGGAAACAGCATGACCCTCTCACCCGAAGGTAAGAGGGTCATGCAACAGAAAGGCATTCATTAATTATGAATGTTGTTTACAGAAGAGGGAAACCTTTAAAACCTCATCCTGATACCCACATCCCGGAAAGACTCGGGACACGGTTTTACGCCGTTACAGGAGTGCGCCAGGTGGGACTCGAACCCACACTCCGAAGGAACCTGATTTTGAGTCAGGCGCGTCTGCCAATTCCGCCACAAGCGCTAGAGGGGAGGCTTTAAAAGAGCACTATAAAGCCTCCCCAGCACACAGTCATCCACAATGCATAAATAGTAGGTTAAAATGAATAATTTTTACCACCTAAGCAGTGGCACGAAGGGCGTTTATCCTCGCACCCCTTGTGGATAACACTAGTCTAGCACACTCAAAAGGCTATTTCACCTCAAAACAACCATTTCCAGTATGAAACATATCACTTAACTGGCACTTCTACTAGTTCACCATGAACACCTTAGCCGTGGCGCGCGCCTGTTCAACAATAATGGGCATAGCATACACACCCAAATCAGCATCGTAAGCATACCTGCCGTCATTATAAAGTGCGCCACCAATAGTAAACTCATCGCCGTTACCCTTAAACGTACCATCCCGAATGATGGACATAAACGTAGCGCCAACAGCACCCTCAGCAGGAGAATACGCCATAACCATACGCTTAAAGGTGTCTTTAAAGACGGGAACCAGCGGCACGTAAGGCAAAGAATCAGCCTCCCCAAAAGGAGCACCAAAGCCCAATCCTAACTCAAGACCTGTAGTCGGACTCATACGCCACTGCAACCAACCCACATGCGCCCACCCAGGACGCCCCACAGACACCGGATTAATAGCCTCAGAATCCTTCCGATAAAGTACCTTCACCGCATCCGAAACCATGAAGTCAGCAGACACCCCAACAACATGTGCTTTCACAGCCTCTTGAGGCATCAAACCATAGTTATCCAACACATACTGGGCTGTCACCTCACGCCCATTATTCTTACCACGCAACTTCCTAGCAACACCAATAGGCAACGCATCAGTATAAGCAGACATGAACGCAGTACCACGCTCAACCAGCACCTCAGCACACGCCACAGACAGACGCTCACGCGAAGTTGAAGAGGAACGCTTACAAACCTCATCCCACACACTAGCCACAATGCGGTCATGCGCAGGCAAGATAGCCCGACCAACACCATTAGGAGTAGTCACCGCAAACACAATCCCAGAAAGAACCGGCACCCCATCCAAATCCTCAAACAAGAACAGGAACTCAGACGACGAACCTAACACAAAATTAGCCAACCCATCCAACGAATCCAACGTAGGCTCAGACACGAAATGACTCGTATCCACCCGGTCAAACTCATTCAAATCCTCCAAAGGAACAATATTGTACACCTGACTATCAGCGGGCGAACTAGCAACATTTGAGTCCTTCATAAACGACGAAGACAACAAAAACCTCCCAAAACAAAAAAGAATAAGGCGCGCCACCGAACCCCAAAAAGAGGAACAAGCGACACACCTTATTCTAACACCCCACAGAACAAACCCACACCCCAAAAACGGGTAAGGGGTGCTAATGCAGAACAGTCACCACCGGCATCGCATACAACTGCGCCGCCTCATCATAATACGCACGCCCATCATCATACAAAGGAGCAACCCACTCAACATTACCGAAACGAGTATTCCTAAACGAACCAGCAACCCTAACACCAACATCCTCAACACGACCAACACCAGCAATAAGCCCACTAAACAACCCCGAAATACCACCAAGCGGAACATCCATCACCGGCGAACCACCCCCACGCGGGTCACCCAAAACATAACCCCACTCAACACCCTCAACCGAAACACCCCAACAGAACCAACCAACCATAGCACCCTCAACACCAACATACTCACGCGCCACAGAACCCACATCACCCACAGAACCAACAGCCTCACCAACCGAAACCGAAGCAGACAAATCAACACGCACATTATGCGCAATCACACACACAAACTCACCTCCATCAAAAGACTCTATCTCCAAACCCACCAACGACGGGTCACCCAAAATAAAATCAACACCATCCGACTCAACAACCCTCAACAAATCCAAACCACCAGACTCACCAACCCCAACAAACAAACACCCCTCACTCAAAACCTCACCATACAACCCACGCCCAACCTCACTAAAATTATCCTCCACAGAATAAACCCTAGAACCACCCAACACCTCCAACACAGACCCCTGACCAAAACAAACCACCCCACGACCATTACCAACACCACCAACACCACGACCACTCACACCAACACACACCACACCATCCAAAACAAACCCCCCACCCACAGGCTTAAACAAAAACAACACATGCCCCGGCAACCCAAACTCACAACTAACCAGACGCGAAACATCAACACCACCAGACGGCGCACCCAACGAAGCCTCCAACTCAGCAATCACATCAGCATCAGAAAGCCCCGACTCCCTAAAAGCACCACCCCCAACAGGCTCACCATCACCAGAACCACCAAAAATACCCTTCAACCAATCAAAAGCCACAACAACCTCCCAAAAAAATAGTAGAAAAAGATGAAAAAAGGGGGCAACGCCAAGACCCGACGCAACCCCACCACCAGTCTACCACACCAACCCGCCCAAAACCCGAAAAACACACAAAAAGGAGCCCGCCACATGGAATGTGTGACAGGCTCCAAAAAGGCTATTCATAAGATGTTTACCGCAGTGACGGTAAAAGTCACCCCTGTGTACGGGGAAAGCCTTCCCGACTAGGCTAAATACCTGGTCAAGTCGGAAAATACTCACTGAGGGCACAACCCTCACACTCAAGCACTGAGCCGCCCCATATGTGGGTTGGGCCTGACATTTTGCCAGACGGTGACCCTCAAGCCGGTTACCCAGCTATCCTGGTCTTGACGGGCAACCAAAGCTACCCATCCGTTTAGTTTAACCACCTCTCCCGTCTCTCACAGGCGAGGTGAATAGCGCACGAGCCATCCCCGCGTGTATAGAGAAAACGCTTTCTGACTAGGCTAAATACCCGGTCAGACAGCGAAATAGAGTCACTTTTGCTTTCCCCTACGTGGGTGGGTCTAATATTTTATTAGACGGTGACCCTCAAACCCACCAAAGGCGGATTCTCCTGGTCTTGACGTGTAGCACCGAGGTTGCCCGCCCATTTAGATTAACCACCTCTCCCATCTCTCACAGGCGAGGTTGAGTGAACACACCCAAAAGAATGTGCTACGCGCCCCAGGCAGGAATCGAACCTGCGACCAGTTGATTAGAAGGCAACTGCTCTATCCGCTGAGCTACTAGGGCAAAAGAGTCATCCCCGCTCGCATGAGAGAAGACTTAATGCGAAAATAGTTTTCCCGCATACACAAGGAAATACTATTGCGGGCATAAAATATACTGCCCCTGACGGTACGAACCATCCCGATATGGAGCCATCCCCTAAACGGGCTGGGTCTAACATTTTATTAGACGGTGACCCTCAAGCTGACCTGATGCCAGCTATCCTGGTCTTGACAGGCAACCAGAGTTGCCTATCCGTTTAGATTCAACACCTCTCCCGTCTTTCACAGGCGAGGTGAATAAACACACTCAAAAAGAATGTGCTACGTGTCCCAGGCAGGATTCGAACCTGCGACCCTCCGCTTAGGAGGCGGATGCTCTTTCCCCTGAGCTACTGGGACTAAAAGGTATGAAATTGCATATAGCGGTACCAACATATGAGCCACCCCCATGTATACTGGGAAAACGCTCGAGCGTCTAGGCTGTAGAGCCATCCCCTACACGGGCTGGGTCTAGTGTTTCACTAGCCGGTGACCCTCAAACCAGCCTAAACTGGCTATCCTGGTCTTGACAGGCAACCGAAGCCACCCGTCCGTTTAGATTCAACACCTCTCCCGTCCCTCACAGGCGAGGTATATAACACACCCAAAAAGAACGTGTTACGTGCGCCCTGCCGGGCTCGAACCGGCGACCCACGGATTAAGAGTCCGTTGCTACTGCCAACTGAGCTAAAGGCGCGAAACACAACCGGGAAAGCATGAAAGGAAGGGAATAGCAAAGCTACACCCAAAACCCGGCTGTGCAAACAGTAACCAAAAAGGTTACTAAACACACATGCAACCCGAAAGCTACATATGCAAAGTACCCCCGACGGGAATCGAACCCGCGCCGCTACCTTGAAAGGGTAGAATCCTGACCATTAGACCACGGGGACATATGTTGTTATATGAAAGAGCCATCCCGACGCATATAGGGAAACCACCCTGATTTGAATGCGCTCTTGACCTTCGGGTGGAGCCAACCCCTACGCGGGCTGGGTCTAATATTTTATCAGACGGTGACCCTCAAACCAGCCTAAACTGGCTATCCTGGTCTTGACAGGCAACCGAA
>ERZ772932.332-NODE-332-length-27257-cov-4.639181_pt1 | contig 27257 bp, 35 predicted proteins | sample MGYA00511684_ERZ772932 | MGnify/ENA primary metagenome ERZ772932 (study PRJEB29015, sample SAMEA2738078) | human oral metagenome | biome: human oral; feature: human-associated habitat; material: saliva | place: China | collected 2210 ...
TTTCTTATCTCAATGGGTGCGTAGGTGGTTCGCTGGTTCGTGTCACAGGTTACGGGAATGTTGATGCATCCGGTGAGGAGGAACGGAATAGGGAGGAGGGTGATTGCTTTTTTAAAGAGGTGTTTCATATCTTTCTATTCTAAAGGTTGCCGACCTCAGCTTTCATGGCTGAGGTCGGCAACCTTTGGTTTATGCGCTAAATGGCAACACCTGTGTCCTTGATGGTCAGGTAGTGAGCGAGCGTTTTCTGTACTTTGGAGACGAGCTCATGCTTTGCGGTAAGAGCTTTATCACCAGCGCCCTGTAGACGCTTATTTACAGTCTTAACCACATTCTCAATAACATCCAGGGTTTTGGTGTCTGAGGGGTAGAGGTCTAGGGCGGCGAGATACAACGGGGTTAGGTGGGATTCCACAGTACCAGTGGTTAGGTGATTGTATCGTCGTGCTACGGTTCGGAGGCTCGTCATCTGCCAGGCGCGCAGTTTGTTGCGTGCTTTCTCTTGCTCGAACGTGGTGTTTAGCTTGATGTTATATGAGATTACGTGGTGGGGTTTACCTCCTTCGGGGGTGTAGATGAGCTCAGTGCGAATCCGGTCGGGCTCCGCGCAGGAGTAACATACGTTGTACTCGTCGTAGTCACCGTAGAGGTCTTCTAGCGGCAAACCGTCATGTTCATGGTCAATATGCTCGCAAGTGGTGGTGAACTTACCGGCGGGGTTGCCGTCCGCGTCTACAAGGTCGATGTCGTAGAGGGAGCCGTTACCTACCTGTAGAGTGTAGTCGCCTTCCCAGTTGCCCAGCTCGAACGTTACGAGAGAGCCGGTGATGAAGCCGAACTGGGTGATGTGGTAGTGCTTGTTCCGCAGGATGTGTACGGCTCCGGTTGCCTTAGCTTCTTCGGGGGTGTACTTGTCGTAATATGCCTTGAGCTTGTCATGGTTTTCCATGAACAAGGTGCGCATGTTCTGCTGTAGAGCTTCAACATTCTGGAGGTAGGTAGCGGTTACGGTATCAACCTCTTTAACGAGTACGTCGTGTAGGTTCTTTGCGACCTGTCGGGTGAGCGTGTGTGGGTTGAGGCGTGCCTGCGCCATTTCTTCCGTATCAGTCTCATATACACGGGTGCCAACGCGGGCGTAGGTGCCCTGCTCGTAAGCATACGGGGTGAGTACACGCTGTAGAGTGTTGAGGGTCTTCAGGTAATCGTGTGCTTCCCGCGCTTCGCTACCCTTGTGGAATAGGCGGATAAGGTTTACGGTCTGAGAGTTAGGGTGTTCCTCATCCCAGTGCCTGTCGTTGCGGTCTTCGTCGTAGGACATGAGGATGCTCTGTAGAGTGTACTCAACTTCTCGGGTTCCATCTTCCTTAATGTTTTCTGCCGCCCACAGTAGCTGGGTACCGCCGTTAAGAATAGTGCTCGTGTTGGTGTTTCCGGTTACGGTGTGCAGTTCGTATTTGTGGGTTTCGGTGTTTTGGGTGATGAGCTTGTCGCCGGGGTTGAGGCTGGTCAGCTTATTCATGGTTCCTTGTCGCCTTTCAGAGGGGTGTTTTTGTTCTTTTGGGGTAGTTGTTGCCCCGCTAGGGGTTTGTTGCTCTAGCGGGGCACTGTGGGGCTTGTAGGTTGTTTAGTTGATGGTTGCGGTGGGGGTTTCGTTCACACTCAGGGTTACGGTCTGTACGCCGTCAAACGGGGCAGGTTCCTCGATGACGATTTCGAGTTCCTTGTCTTCGGTACACTCGTCGTTAGCGAAGAGTCGGAGGGTTACCTTGTCGCCGTCGCGTTCCGTTTCCTTTGCATAGAGAACGGTGTCAGGAAAAATGTTTAGTGCTTCGGTGATGTAATTGAAGATTTCGTTGTAGTTTTCGCGCTTTTCAGCTACGGTCTTGATGTTCTTCTCGATGAGAATATCGAGGTGGTGCTCGGTTGCGTCGCCTTCGGTGGTGATGTCCTGGATTGCGTAGGTGGTCATGGCGTGTAACCCTTTCGGTAGTAAATGTAACTCTGTAGCTTCTAGGTTTCCCTTGCTACATTTATATAGTACCACATGTTTTTAATAGTTTGCAAGTTTTGGGGTACATAGAAAGCACTTCCCGTATCTTGTGTTTCAGATACGCGAGGCGCTTTCCCGCACTATGCTACCCAAATAAAGCAAAAGCCCTGCCTCCTCAAGGAATGAGAGAGTGGGGCTTTTGCTGTCAATCTATATGCGGTTACTTGCTTTCGGTGGGGTTCGGAACACTATACGCCACATCATTAAGAGTAGCTACACCTTCCTGTGCGTAGACGATTTCCTTGAACGCTTCATTAGGAGTGAGAATGTAGGTACTCAGTGCAAGATGTGCCGCCCAGGAATAGTTGATAAGCGGAATAGTGAAAAGGTCGCCGGTTTCATTAAAACGAACTCGCATCTCAGCTTCAGAGAGGGGCTGGTGCGGTGCTTTCATCTCTACATTAACGCCGATAACCTTCGGGCTGTAACCCGCTTTGATAAGTTCCTGGAACTTGTCGGAGGTGGTGAAGGTGAACTCAACGTTAGAGATAGCGAGGTTAGTCATGGTCAGTGCCCTTTCGGTAGTTTTTGTAAAGTGTGCAGGCTTGAAACGTGCATCTCAAGCTCATGTGAATATAGTACCACATGTTTTTAATGGTTTGCAAGACAGCTTACTATTACACGTCACACCAGAACCTAGAACAGATTAGGTCAATAACACTCCTGACCCGTTTAGATAGTTTCCCGCCTACATAGCTACCTCCCCTTGAAAGCAACAACACTACGAACACAATTGCAGAAAAGAAAGGTAAGCTCCTCTAAGCCCACCCCCAACTCACTGGCAACATAGGATTTACGGGGCTCCATCCAGCCAGCACCAACCCACCAGGGGATGAGACATTCAGGACAGTCCTCAGTTCGGTCGCCGGGGTCAGGGTAGGCGCGAGATTGCATACCGCTACCTACACACCAGTAGCTCCCGTACTCAATCGTAATGCAGTCGTAAGACACATTGTTAGGGTGGGTTCCGGGGAAGATAGCATCACCCCAGTGAACGGTATCTAACGTTTCGCCCGCCGGTGGCGCTTCGTAACACGCAATAAAGTCTGGCACGTTGGCGCACCAGAAAGTCACTAAAGTGCTGTCATGTCCGCACTTTTTAAATGAGGGTGCTTTGCGAACCAGTTCATCTAGCTCAATAAGGCGTTCTTTGAGATTGGTTGCATGCGTTTCTATAATGTTCCGTTCTTCACCAGGCTCGTACAGGGAAGCAATAAATGAAGCTCTAGTCACAAAGTCCTGAATAGGGGAGGCGCTCTTAGTTTTCATGCCCCACCTTCCTTAACGTTTTCGTAGAATATTTGGAGCTTACACCCCAAGCTTATATAGGTATGCTACTACATGCTTTAGCACTGTAGAAACACGCCTATCGCTGTACGCCCTGTAAAAGTGGTACACATCACCCAAAATTAGGTTGCAAGCACTGAAAAACATGTGGTACTATAGTTACATAAGCGGTTGAGAAAGCCGCCCCGCTAACAGCCTGGATTGTTTCAAGGCATCAGGGAAGACGGGTGCGGGGAGACTGGATAGCCTCCCGGAAGGTTACCCCTAGTCATCAAGTAGCTACCGGACGGATGCTGAATTGATAACTACGGGTAACCCCACCCGACTTTTACACAACACAATATTGAGTGCCTGTGGTGAAATGGCAGACACGCCAGTCTGAGGGGCAGGTGTCCGTTACAGGGCGTGCGGGTTCGAGTCCCGCCAGGCACACGTAAATACACCGTAAGGTTCGTGTTTATTTTCGGCTTGCAGGTAGCTCAGTGGTAGAGCAAAACAACAGTGAGACTCAGGTTCGATTCCTGGCAAAGCAAGCTGAGCTGTTGAACAATTTAATGGGGATTCAATGTTTCCTAGCGTTGTTTCCTATCCGGTAAGTGTTGCTATAGGAAGCATCACTGCGGGTCAAGTTATCGCCCGTGTACCCCACCGTCGCTTTGTAGTTGCTCGCGATAAACTGCTTAGTGATGGTGGGGTTTGCCGTATCCTCTAAAGGTGGTTTTACCTGTTTAATGGTGAAGCCGCCCTTATTTTTGCTTTGTGATAGGCGTTTCACCGACCCGACCTGCAAATACGAAAAACATGTGGTATTATAGTTATATAAGCGGTTAAAAAACCGCCACCTAGTATCAAAAACTGATACTAAGTGAATCACCTAATGAAAGGTTTACATACCATGTCTGCAATTCAGTACCTTGGTAACAATGAGTTCAAGATTGCCCGTGCGGAGCTGGAGAGCCTCCTTCACTCTTATCACACGCTGAACGCCCTTGAGAATGGTGGTGTAGATAACTGGAATTATCACTGGGAGTCTCAGGAAGAGTACATTAATGGGTATGCCGAAAACCATAAGGGTATGGAATTTGAGGATGAGGAATACCCCGAAATGTCTGACGTTGTAAACAACCATATGAAGCTGATTGAAGAAGCAGACGGTGAGTAACACCTAGTTAAACGTTTTAGAGCCGCCTAATCTACCTGGTTAGGCGGCTTACCTACGGGGCGGGGCACCTATCTCTAATCTGTGGTGCTTCTACCCCGCTTTGCGGAACACACGAATTGTAGCGAAAGGATATTTTAATTATGACTGCGGAAGCACTTTTTGAGCAGGCTATTGCTGAGGCGGAAGCTTTTAAGGAACAGGCTGAGCGTGCTGGGCTTACTCAGCAGGAAGCTCTAGCACTCTTTTGGTTCCTACAGCGATAACCTATAGGTATTAGTAAAAAGCCCCTATATGCTCTTGTGGGGGCTTTTATTGTACCTTGGGTGTGATTGTAGTTATGAGTGTCATTGTTGCACGGTAGCGCCTTGTACGCCCTGCCGCGCAGGGTTCTTGGGCAGGTATTGGGTTTGGGTAGAGTTATCCCCGGTCACATGGTTCTTTCGTAAAGTCACGTGACCGGGGATAGTGTTTATGTGGCGACTATTCGTCTGTTTCGTTATGCTCTAGAATCATTGCTTGTCGCGCCTGTTCTAGGTCGCCTGAGTAGATGCGTCGCTTGAAAGCTTCTCTTACTTCGCTGGGAATGTAGCCGCCAGGTTTGAGCTGATGCTCTGAGCTGTTCGCCTGAGTGTCCGTAGCATTGTCGGAGTTATTAGCGGATTCTCCTGTAAACCAGGCTTCAGCCTCAGCGGGTGCGTAAAACCCTGAGAAGTCCCACGGCTTACCATTAAGATACACTTGGGGTTCGCCGTCAATGCGTGGGTATGGTTCTTTGTCGTGGTTAGGCATGTTCCTGTTTCCTTCGTGTTGTAACGGGTTTTGAATAATAGTATCAGTTTTGACTTAGCATGTCTAGGGAGCTAACTTGCATGGCTTACCGCTATCTACAGAGTAAACTCGAGGTAGTGGCGTGCCGGTGGGGGCAGAGCAGATACCGGGCATTATTTCCATGCTTTCAATATGTCGCTCATCCCCACGAAAGGTAATGAGAGTAATATTGTGTAAATCAGCAACCAGTTTCGCGTCATATAGTGTGCGGTTCACGCCTTCTAATGTGGCGCTTACGAGCAGGGCACCGTATTTTTCTTTGCCTACCCAGTAGAACTCCGGGGCACTCGGCTTACTTTTGAATGTTATGCGCAGGCACTCGCCCTGGTGATTCCATGAATCTAAGCCGCTGAACCTCTTGATTTTCCGGTGTGGCATATGGCAGGTAAAGATGTGTTGAGCAGGGTTTGCGGTATTCTCAGCTTGTAATGCTTTCAATGCATTTTTTAGAGCGTTTGGGGTTGTGCTCTGGTTTTCTAGTGCTTGTAGCTGACTGTTGCTCATGTTGTGAGGTTCATTCTTTGCAAGGTGTAACAGAGCCTCTGATACTGCACTGTTCGGTTGCATAATTTTTGTATAAATGGCAACAGTTATGTAGGCACTTTTCAGCTCCTCTAGTGTGCTTTTGTCACCGATGGCGATTAGGTGCGCGTCACGTCGGGTTGTAGTAGGTTCCTGACCGGCAATGAACCGTAGCGGGTAGGCGAATAATTTATCGTCGCTTGCCGTCTTATACGTTTCGCGCATGTTCCCCTCGGGCTTGAGAGTGATGAACTCAAAATCTTTGTCAATATATTCAATGGGTTTCACGGCGTACTGTTCTACGTCCCTATAGAACATCAGCGCGTGACTATTACTATCAATGGTGGTGGATACGAATTTCAAAGAGTGTCCTTTCATAGAGCGGAATGTTAGCATCCAGGATATTGTGTACAACCTATATAGTACCCCATACACGTCCTTACGTGCTTATTGGTAGGTGTAACGCGCGGCAATGGCATACGTTACTCATGTTGAGCACCTTCTATATATGTAAACAGCCCCTCACAGCTTTCGGTTGGTAATGTTCCGAAAATCTGTGAGGGGCGTTTCATGTGCGCGTGATTACTTGTTTAAGCGTAGTGGTACTTATAGAGCGCCTGAACATCTTCCAAACCGTACACGGTGCAGATTAGGTTCTTCCAGTCTGTTAGGTTGCGAATGCTGGTGGGGGTACGCTTGCCCTTCTCCCTGATAATGAGGGTGTTACCACAGTGGGGGTTCGCGTAAACGTAGATGCCTTCAAGCTCAGCGAGCATCTGCACCTCGGTCATACCCTTGTATTCGGCGGGGATATATTCGGTTAGACCAGCACGGTTGAGTAGGTAGCTGATTGCTACAGGGTGCCCGGCGAGCGCCAGCGGGGTTACACAGCCACACTTACAGGGGGTGTCGTCGCTGGTGGCGTGTAGTGCGTTGTTGAGGCAGAAGGTATCCAGGGTGCTGAACGGGTTTTCGGATGCGCTTTGGACGGCGTATCGCCATATATCGTCTGTAACCTCGGTGGCTTCTACTCCCCAGGTGAGGCTCGAGTTTACGGTTCCATCTGCGGCGAGGCGGTAGTTGTTTACGGTACCCTTGCCTGATTCAGAGGACAGGATGACGTTGCCGGACAGTCGGGTACTGTAGGTGTTTACGTCATATACAATGACCTGTCCGGTGGCGACGAGTCCTTCATGTTCACCACCAAAAACGCTACTGTACCCGTCAATGATACAGCTTTTGAGGGTGGTTCGCGCGACGCAAGAGTTACCCATAAGCACGGTGTCTTCCATGTGAAGCTGGTCGAGGCTTACGCTCGCCTTATCAATAATGGCGTTGCAACCCAGCAGGCGCTTACCCAGCTCGTTATCACAGGTATATAGGTTGTTGCGTACCTTTTCTACCTGGAGCTGGTCTGCTAGAGCGTCAAGGTGTTCAATGAAGGTGGCTTTGGGGCGTACTGAGGTTCCGCTGTAGAGTACCGCTCCGGGGCGGTTAAGCATAGCGTTAAGCTGGAACCGCGAGAGCTCACGGACGGGGTTGTGGTTGCTTAGGCTTCGTTCATACAGGTTCGCCTTGTTGGTAGGCATGGTCAATCCGTGACGTTCACGATTCCACATGGGGAGCTTCATCTGCGCGGTAACGTTCTTGGAGGTCTTGATGACGCAGGCGGTAGAGTTGGTGTTTTCGCGGGTGGTCATTGTGTGCTCCTTTTAGTAGTGGATAATTTTCGTGGTTGCTCGATTCCTAACAAGCCAACACCTATAGTCTACCACATGTTTTTAACGATTAGCAAGTTTTGGGGTTAAAGTTAGCCGGTCTATCACCGCAAATCAGAGGGGCATAAAAACCGGCTAGTCCAATATTTACTACTGATTACTTACTACGGCAAATCAGTTCGTAGCAGTTATGAAAGCTGTCGGGCTTGTAGTGAAGCTTCGGATAGCCGCTATTGTAGCAAGCGGAACGGAGAGTCCACGCGAACTTACCCGTATCGCCGGTAGTGTCAGACGTGAAATACGCATACTTTTCGTCAGCATGGGTGATAGTTACAGCTTCAGCACCTTCTTCGGCACTGTCCCATTTCTCACTCATGTTAGTTACAGGGAAAAGACCAATAGTGTCACCGACCTTGATAGGTGCGGTTACGCCGTTGTGGATAATTTCGTTGCTCATGGTCTAGACTCCCCTTTTCAGTAGTTTCAAGGTTTAATTTATTACTTTCGTAACACCCTAATTCTACCACATGTTTTAATGATTGGCTAACCTGTGTGTTATTGCTCGTTCTATTGGTGTCGAGAAAATAACCCAAACATATCCTCGCCCATACACAAAACCCCCTTTAAGAACCTGCACAAACGAGACAGATTACCTAAAGGGGGTAACACTTAACCGTAATGGGCTAGGAATGGTTAGGAGTGCTTCATCATTCCACTGCCGGGATTACCCACAGCCCTGGAACGGCGAAACTCTTTCAGCTCTTCATGGATAAGATTAACTGCGAGGCTTACTTCCTCGGGTGCTTGCGTTTTGGCTCGCTCTTCAATAGCTTCTCGGAACGCGCGGGATTCATCAGTGTCCTGGTAGCGGCAAAAGGTTTCCTGCTTATCGGTCATTTCGTATCCTTTCGATAAGGGGTTTAACGGGTTCTTGGTTATTGTATAGCTCTTATGTAGGGCTACTACGGAGATACCCACCGGACGCGCCCAAGCGCTCTACGAGTGTTTTAGTGGTACTTGTAGAGCGCCTGAACGTCTTCCAGCCCATACTCAGAGCGGATGTGATTCTTCCTGTCTTCCAACAACAGGGAACACCGCCCCATTAAGTATGTCCGCTTACCTAAACGCCATGTTTTGACACATAATAGGTGCTTCGGCGTTAAACCGCTCCACATTATCAACAAAGCGCCCTTCGTTATCCCTGTATGCGATAACCTTCGCCTCGGCGTACCCGTCACAGTTTGCTCTATGTTTTGGATAATCACTGGGTTCAGACGTAGCACAAATGCGACATTTCGCGTGTTCATCGGTTACGGTAAGAGTGCCTGCGAACGTTCCGTCCTTGTGCCGGAGCGTCATAACATCTCCTCGGTCTGCCTCATAAGTATAAACGTCATCTAGGCAGTCCCCATTTTCTAGTTTCACGAACACAGGGTCACCTTCAATGAACACGTATCGGGCTGTGCCGCCGTCACTATCCACGTACCTGTCAAACAAGCCAATAATGTTCTGCGGCTCCTCCACGATAGGTGCCTTCGCCTTTACAATATTGGTAACTTCCACAGGGTGACAGTCCTCGCCAATGTAATGGAGCCCCAATGAATCTATCTTCAAGAACCAAAGGTCACCTTCCTCTGTGGTAATTAGGGCACCCAAACCCCACGATGCTGTGATTTCCCCATTTTCCATCTCAATAACCTCCCCAATGCACCCGTCGAGTGCCTGGCGTGTCACAAGAAAGAGGTGCTCGCGTTCACCTGGCTGTACAGGCTCGGCTGGGGTTATGGTGAGGATGTCGCCAATGTTTACGCCGTTAAGCGCCGGATGCCTATCTACAGTTTCCTGGGTCTGAGTCATAGCTCTGTTCCTTCCCGTGTAGTATGTTGCGTTGTTTCACCAGGTATTCAGGTGAGGTTCCTTAGAGCCATTACTGTGTACGTGAGTAACCCGGTGGGTATGTTTCCGTTGAAAGTGTAGAGGGCTTTGTTTCCGTCTACCCAGCAGAGCGGGTGCCCCGCCTGCTCGCGTGATTTCAGCGTTTCTGTTACACGCTTCATTGTACCACATTTAAATGCGTGAGTGCCCCGCACGGTGCCTCTCAGTGTTGCTTGATGCGCGTTATCACCCACGCCAGCTTGAATAACACACTCGATAATGTTGCCTTTGAGAGTGGTACTGATTAGGTGGTGAGTGTTGCCGCGCCATATGCGAATGTTCTCTGTTTCGTTTCCGGTAAGGTCGCCTGTGAACGTTACCGTTACCGGAATATGTCTCTCACTCATTAAGTCCGCTCCGTCTGTGTTATTCATTCCTGACATTCACTCTTTCGGGTTGCCACGATTGATACGTTAATTATATCTAACGTATTGTACCTGCTTTTGGGTACAGAAAACCCCAACCCAGGGCATGTCCGAGTACTTTATGTGTGGAGGTTATAAAGCGGGATAAGCCGTTTAGCAGGTTGGGGTTCTTATATATAACATAGAAAGGTTTACAACATAAATGAACCGCAACGCCCAACAAGACGTTGCATAAGCTACTCTATCACAAGTTGCGCCCAAGCTACAAAACCTGCCAGATTACAGGATAGGCGAGCCACCCTCTATTCCAGAGGGTGGCTCGCCTATTGAATGGGGGTACTTGTTATTAGTTAGGGGCGGGTTACGTGTGCTACCTGAATGTGTTTCCAGTGTTCGTTTCCAAGAACAATGGTATCTGGTTCACCGTTGGTTCCTTTAATGAGGTGCGGGTTACCATCTTCCGTTAGCTTGATTTTCACGGCGGGTAGCTCAGAGTTTCGCGCATACCAGGTACCTCGGTATCCGTAGAATTTATAGGCTGGCTCGTTATTCTTGTCAATGTAGTGGACAACAAGAGCCCGCCCCACCTTGGTTCGACCTGTAATATCCCTATAGTTCTCACTCTCTAGGACGACAGTAAGAATTTCATATCGTTTCTCAGCCATTTGCCTACTCCTTTACGGGGTTGTTGGTTTGGTTGGCGACGTTGGTTTTTGTTCCACTACCGGCGGGCACGTGGATGATGATTTGTTCCCCGACCTGCACGGCGTTAGGCTTACAGTTTTCATCGCGTCCTTGTACGCAGATGGTGCCTTCGACCGGGTTGGCGGTAGCCGTGTCGAATACGCTGTTTGGTGCCATATAGTATAGGGGGATGTGTTCGGCGTATGCGGTTTCACCGGCGGGCACGTCTTCACTGATGGTTACGTGTTCCTGTTCGGTGTATTTGCTGACGGTGCGGATGGTTCCGTTGTCCTTTTCGAGCCATGTGTTTACGGCGCGAAGTTCGGAGGTGTGTTGGTTGATTTTGTGTTCTACGGTGGTTGCGGTTACGTAGGTTCCGTTGTCCTGGGGTGCCAGCGGGATGCGGGTTGATTTCAGGGTGCGGGTTCCGTCAGTGTTCACCGTGTACTCCGGGGTTAGCTTCGCTTCACTGTAGTCGGGGTTGCCAAGAACAAGAGCCGCGCATACACCCGAGAAAAGTACAACAAGAACCGTGAGGGTGACGAGTCGCTCTTGCACATTGAGAACTTCCTCGGTGATGTCTTTATCCTCCCCGACTGCGCACCCGATAAGGCACAGGATGAAAAATAGGGTAAGAACAACAGCAATACTAGTTACTGTCGCTGAGCTGGCTGTCGGTGCGTTATGGAGAGCCGCTGTGCAGACGATACACCAGATAGTGAACAGGGCAATGTTTATCCCTGCAATAGCTTTACCCCACTTGGGGTAGCTAATTTTCATGCGGCGTTTCGACAAGCTTCTCACAGCCCACCTCGCCCAAATATTAAAGATGATGTAGCTTGCAATGAGGATGAGAGAGTAAAGGATGAGTGACGGGACAGGTTCGACCATTAGGGGGGCTCCTTGCTTCCAGTAGGTTGTTTGGTTTGGCAATTAGGGGTAGCGGCTGGCGGGTCACATGAAGCTTACTAACTCACATGCCGCCAAACCTTGATTTGCAGACCCAATTCTACCACATATGATTCATGCTTACAGAAAATATGCGGTAGACTGTAAGTGTTCTGCTGAGCTTCCTAAACTGACCATCAATAATTTTCACCCGTTACCTGAAAGATAAACTCTCACAATGACCTCTCACTCTTTCACCATCCGCCTCCGCGACGGCATCTCGAACGCCTGGGAACTAATCACGGACGCTTGGGCTAGGTTTTGGGATTATGTCTGTGATAGTTTCTGGCGATTGTTCTTCCTTGTACTTAGTTTACTGGCGGCGCTTATCGGTATTACTTTCTATGTTTCCAATATTGTTACTGGTAAGCTCCCCATGTGTGACCCGAAAATAGAAACTACCCGCTCCGCTGTTGAGGTTCGTAATGTAGTGAAACCTTCAACCCAAGCATTTCCTTGCGGTAAAAGTGTGTGCGCTCAGTCTATTCCGGGCAAAATGGAATGGCGTGACGCAGGCGTTTATAGTAACCCTAATGAGGGCTGGCAAAGCTGGGAAGGCAACACAGAGGATGTAGAGAATGGCATCCTTGCTGTCCGTACTGTTACCGAAACTGAGGGCGAGGTGTGTACGGTGGGCACTATCTACCTGGGTGCCCGTAATGGTGAAATTGTGCATCTTACTAAGGTTGAGTTCCATAAGGCGTAGTGGAATTATTCTGGTGTGATGTAAGGATGTCAGGGGTGTTCAAAACCCCTGGCGTTGCAATCACTAAAAACATGTGGTAGACTTTAAATAGTTCACCTGAGAGGTTCGCCCTCTTTACTACTGAAAGGTTACCCTCATGGATTCTATCCGCTCCACCCTAGCAGTCTTCTTTGCACTTTTCATTATTTCGGCTGGCATTTTTGGCTTGTTTGTGGGTGCTGGAACCTACGCCTATAACATTTCGTCTGGTGAACTTCCTATGTGTAATCCTAACATTGCAACTTCCCAAGCTACTGTCGAGGTGCGCAATGTAAGGAAGCCTCTCATTACTGGTAAGGCTATCATTCCGGGCAATATGGAATGGCGCGTGGCAGGTGTTTACTCTAACCCGGACGAAGGTTGGCAGGAATGGGGCGGAGATACCGGCGATTTTGAAAACGGTACCCTTGTCACCCGCACCGTCACCGAAACGGAAGGCAGGGTATGTACCAATGGCACTATCTACCTGGGTATCCGTGATGGTGAGACTGTCCATTTTACAAAAGTTAAGTTTCACAAAGATTAACGCTTAAATATATAAAGAAACCCCACCCAAACGTTACAGTTCAGGTGGGGTTTCTTTATATAGTGGATTGTTTGGTTATCGAGCGTTTTCGCGGGTGAATGTCTGGAACACATAGACAGTGGGGCACATGCCACCCTGTTCATCTAGGAGGTACCCGTCTGCGCTTACTTTGGGAGGCTGGTCTATTAGCGTTTCCCAGCCGGTTAGCGTGGGTGCTTTGGTGTCACCTGGTATGGGCGTTTCATCTATTGCGGTGAATACGGTTCGCTCAATGACACTTACGCGCTTGTAGTGGGGTAGGTTATTTCGGGTGAGTGCTTCGGCGTATAGTGTTCCGCCGCCGATTATCCATGCGTCTACCGGCGGGTATTCTACTGGTTCCTCTACGGTGTCGGTTACATCTTGTTCACCTGTTTCAGGTTCCAGTAGCGCCTGTTCTGGGGTTGGTTCTGTTTGTGACGCTATCTGTAGCGTTTCAACATCTGGTGTGAGCGTTTCGTTGCCTTGCGCGAGGGGCTGTGGGGCTTTGCAGGCTTCTTCTAGAGCCATATCTAGGTTAGGAGCCCAGGTAGCCCCGTCGCGCTCTTCGGGGGCGTTTACAGACCGAGTAATAACAATGTTTACCCGACCAGGGAGCGGCTTGTACGCATCAGGTAGTGATTCCCAGGTTCGCCTGCCCATAATAACGGGCTTACCGGCGGTGATTTCTTTGAAATGGTTCAGGTCTTCGGGCACATACCAGGGCATTGTTCCGTTTCGCCCGATAATGCCGTCTACTGTTTGTGCCCAGATAGCTCCGAGCTGAGGTGGTGTAGGCTCTGTAGTGTTGTTTGTCATTGGTGAGTTGCTCCATTCTTGTGGTGCGCGGGTTACGGTAAGTGTTCGGGCAGGTTGGAGTGCATTTACGATAGCGCTGTGTGTATCTCTACAGGGTGTTGTAAGCCCCGCCCACAGAATGTTACTGATAACTTACTACGAGCGGGGCTTATTCTAAGCACACGGTACCACTATTCATAGGTGTGGAACCTATTAGGTACGTTGTATGCGGCTACGTATTAGAGGACAGTTTTGAGTTTGTCAGCTGACGGAATGTTACCTATGAGAGGTACAGGTGATGGTGACATCATGTAAACAGTTTCGCTGTCATCCAGAATATCTTGTACAGCTTTATCTAGGGCGTTCAGCCTGCGGTACGTGGTTTTATAATCCTTACCTTTGCTCTGTGTGAAGATTGCCGCAAGAACGGATAGAACGTCTGAAACGTTCCAACCTATAGATAACACCAGGGCAGAAAGGTTCGCTTTCTGGCTTTCCCCTCTATCAAGGGTACGGAGCTCGCCTATATGTTCTCCGTACTTACTCTTAGCTTTCTGTATTTCTTCTTCGGTGCCGCTCGCTATCTGGTCGATGGCTTCCAGTACTTCCGGGTCTTTGATGCCGAAATGTGTGTCGTGGCTATCTTCCCCACCGAGTACCTTATCCATGTCGATGGCGATGATTTTCCGTTCAGCCCGTTTCTGCAACTCGTATAAGCGCTTAACGTTGTAGCGGATATTGTCTGAGTGCCAGGTGAGGTCTTCTTTAGTAATCATTATTACTCACTGTTCTTTCGTGTTGCGGATGGGTTACACAGCCACGGGTGCGGCAATACCAGGGTGGTGCTTGTAATCCACTAGCTCGAAGTCTTCGTATTCGTAATCGAAGATGGAAGCCTTCTTGTTCTTGATAACAAGTTTGGGGTACGGGTACGGTTCACGTGCCGGGTAGGGGTTACCTTCCGGGTCTAACCCAATTCCTAACTGCTTCTTCACCTGTTCTAGGTGGTTCGCGTAGATATGACAGTCCCCGCCCGTCCAGACAAACTCACCAGGCTCCATACCGACCTCGTTAGCGATAAGGATTGTGAGTAGTGCGTAGGAGGCAATGTTGAACGGCACACCGAGGAACATGTCGGCACTACGCTGATACAACTGACAGGACAGCTCTTTCACACCGTCGGGGCGCTCGCTCACATAGAACTGAAACAACGCATGGCAGGGCGGTAACGCCATATCATCCACCTCAGCGGGGTTCCAAGCCGAAACAATATGACGACGTGAACCTGGGTTGTTCTTGAGTGAGTCAATAACCCCGGCGATTTGGTCTACCGTCCCGCCGTCAGGGTCACGCCATGAACGCCACTGCGCGCCGTAAACACGCCCAAGGTCGCCACTCCCATCTGCCCACTCATCCCAGATGGTTACGCCACGTTCCTGTAACCAACGCACATTAGTGGAGCCGCGTAGGAACCAGAGCAGTTCCACGGCTACAGATTTGAAATGTACACGCTTTGTAGTGATGAGAGGGAACGAGTTATCTCGCAGGCTGAACCGCATCTGCCTACCAAACACACCGTAGGTTCCGGTTCCTGTACGGTCGGAACGTTCAGCATTAGCGGCAATGTTAGCGGCGTTCTCAACAAGGATTTCCTTGAGCAGGTCTTCATACGGGGTGGAGATAGTATTACACACGGGTGTTACGTTTCCTAACTTTAGACTGAAGGTATAGGAGGATTATTTAGTTGATTTAATTATATATGTATCCCTTACATGTGTTCACCTCTCATGTTTTCGTGCCCCATCATTTAGAGCGCGGGTAGGGTGCTGTAGAGCGCTTGCGGGGAACGTTTTTAGGCACATAAATGCGGGGCACCACCATGTACTGCTAGTGATGCCCCGCATTTATCAAACTCAAGCTTATTCTAAGAGGTCTTGCCCTCAAGAAGCTTTTTAAGGTCACCCCAGCGGGGTTGGACGGGACGGCGAGGAGCGTCAGCGGGGTCTACCATTCGTTCCTGGTACTCGTCTACCCAGCGGGTGAAAAGCTCTTCAGCTGTCTCTCCCTTGTGCTCACAGCGGGCTAGGCGGTCTGCCTGCTTAGGAAATTGGATGAAGACGGCGTTACGGTAAGAGACGTATCCGCCGTCAGACACCTTTTCGATTACGTACTTTTCCTTACCGTCGTGATTGATGGTGTAAAGACCAGCAGAGGGCTTGAATCCCTTCATTACGACGAGAGAGAAGCCCTTATAGGTGGTAGTCATGGTGTTTTTCCTTTTCAGTGAATAATTGTGGTTGTGCTTCGAGGCTCCACGTAGGGAGCACATACCCCCTGTCGGGTTTACTTACTTTCAGGGGGTATGTGTATATGTGGCGTTAGAGATTCTGTGCCAGCTTTAGAATCTCAGCTTTGAGGTTTTTGTCGATTGCGTCGAGGTCGAGAGCTTCAATTTCTGCCTTGTGTTCCTCGTGGAAGACGTACATCTTACCGTAGCGGCTTGCTTCCTTGCGAAGCGTGCTTGACAGAGCGCTCATCTTATCAGCTTCCTCCATCTTACGGTAACGCTGTGCAACATTTCCAAATGCAGAAACGAGGTGAGCATAGTCGCTATGCAGAGATTCAATGAGGGAAAGCTTTTCGAGCTTTGCTTCAAATGCCTGTTCCATGATTGTGACCCTTTCAGTAGGTTTCAAAAGTTTCAGTGGTTTTCGGGTTTTCTGTAACCCGTTCGCCCTATATCTATAGTCTACCACATGCTTTTAACGATTTGCAAGCTTGCAGGGGACTGACTTACTGATTGGACGCGCCCACTACCCCATCACCACTGTTGCGGGCATAAAAATAGTACCAATACGTGTTATAACCCTGGGGTTTTAACGCATATTGGTACTATTTCGTTAGAGTGCTGAGTTTACGGCTCCTCGGGAGCATCAAAAAGCTCAGAGGCATCTAGCTCTTCGATAAGCGTCTCAATAAGCTCGCGGGCAACGTTTACAGTCGCTCGCTCTTCATCATTAAGCTTGTCAGGGGAGATTCGTTCCAGGTTGCCTAACTGAATTTCCAGGTAGTTGATAGTGGTTTCTAGAAGTTCAAAAGGTTCACGCCAAACCTGAATGTCTTCACTGGTGTACTTGTCGTATGGGGAGATGTCGGCTACGAAGCGTGAGTCTGCCTCCCAGAACTCTTCAATAGGGGTAGCACCGTTCTTCTCATATTCGCCCCATAGCTGGTTGCCTAGAATGTCGCGGCTCTTTTTGAACTCTTCTGATTCGATGAGCTTCACAAGAGCGTCAAACGCTTCCTTTGGTAGGAAGTTCTTACAGTCTCGCGAGGTAAGGTTTAGTCCATCCAGAATGCTCGGCATGTATTGCACCGTGTAATCGTCATACCGCTCTGGGGTGTGTTCAAACTCGTCGGCGTAGAAGCTCTTGAGTAGTTCCAGTTCACCCGCCGTAATCCTGAACGTGTTTACGGTTGAACTGTACGATACGCCGTCGCTGTAGATGTGGCTAATCTCTGCTACCTGCATGTCGCGTTTACGGTATGGTGTGTAGAGGAACCTGTCATCGTAGCCGGGTTCTTTTGCCTGTACACGCGCGCCAATATGAGCGGCAGGGCAGGAACATAGATTTTCGGGTTCCTGTAACATTAGCCCGTCGTCTACATAAGAGCCGGTGATGGTTTCCTGAGCTGTGGTGTTACGGCTTACCTTGGTGGCTGTGAACTCTACATAGTCGTGCCAGTCAGTAAGCTTAGTGACCTCATATAGTTCCACCTTGTCTACGGTGAGCGGGCGGGGTTCATTGCCAGCCGTGTACACACCCTCGGTGTTCTTGGGCATGTAGAGCAGGATTCCGTCACCTTCGTTCAGCTTGGGAACAACATAGGCTCGCTTCATGTGCATTGTGAACTTTCCCTTTTCTAATAGCGGGTGTTGGTTTCTGTTTCGGTTTCTATTATAACAGCTGTGCGGGGGTCCTGTGGGGTTTTCAGGCGTGGTTTAGGTAGTTGGAGCTCTTACGCCCTGCCGGGGCTTTATAGGGCGCTCAGGCGGGGCATAAGAACTGGTTTTACGGGTTTATTGTTCAGTGTTTTCGTGGCTATCACCCACTAGCTTCTGAAACTTAGGATGTGTATGAGTGAACCGGCGCAAAACAAGTACAGCGCGAATAATAACGAAGGCTGTGAGGGTATTTAAAGCAAAGCCAACAAGCATGGCTAGAACCTGCGGGTAGCCTTCCGCAACGCCTGCTCGCGTAAACACCTCAAGAAGGGTTAGCATCATCCCAAAAAGCCAGGCTACACCAACAGGGGCACCGAGAGTGAACGAAGCCTCCTTGACTTCTTTCTTTTCGCGAATAGTCAGTTTCAGCAGGGTATGGACAGCGCCGAGAATCACAACGAAAGTAACGCCAGGGGCAAAGAATGAAACCGTAACCAGAAATAACGAAAATCACGAAACGATACTCGCTATTCCCAGTTACGGTTAATTGAAAGCTCTAGAAGATAGTGATAGTACCTTCCTCGTAGTCAAAGTTAGCGGGGGCGTTACGCTCATGCTCAATCATATCGCGGAACCTATCCGCAAGTTCACCATCCGCCTGAGCGGTAGCCATGATGAGGTAGCGGGTTTCCTCAAAGCGGCGCCCTTCCCTGGGGAGGAAAGCAATAAAGTCGGCATGGTGGGCAGAGCCAGGCATGTACGGGTTTTCATCCCAAACATCAAGAGCCAGAATGAAGGTACCAGGCTCAGTCTCCTTGATTGCCTGAACCTGAGAAAGCTCCTGCTCCTCAAGGGCATCGGTTACGGCTTCGCGGTTAAGCTCGGTGATTTCACCCATGTGGAACCTGCCCGGCTCGTCAGTTGCGGTGAGCTCGCGACCAATAAAGCCAAGCGGAGTAAGAGTTGCCTGTGCCATGATTAACACCCTTTCAGTAGGTTTCAAAGTTTCTAGGCTTCCGGGTTTTCCCGTTCGCCCTACACCTACAGTCTACCACATGTTCCCTATAGGCAATATGGCTTACGGGAAGTAAGCATCAACCACCCTCACCCTACTTGCAACATACGGCACCATGCAAGCGGTAAAGCAACGCAACACCTAAAAGAGGACACAGTGAAGCCCCTCGCCGTATAGGGCGGCTAAGGGGGCTTCCACTAGTAAAAACATACTTTCTCATAGGTACGCCCTAAACCGGGCTACAAAGTTCATTCTAACACCACACCCGCCCTGGCAAGCAAGCCTAAGCGCCCCTAATACGCCCACCCTCGTGACTGCCAGTGATTAGGGAACAGAAAACCCCGGCAACCAACAAAGGATACCTGGGTTTTTCTCATATAAAGCTTATAGTTGCATAAAGCTACGCACAAGACGTAGCAACACAACCATCACACATCTACGCTACATTACTAAAAATAATGCAACCTTTTTAGGGTATCAGACCGGCAATAGCCATAGCAAATAATCCCGCTTACCACACCCCATTAACTCGATGTCCTAACACCAACCCTTGATAGAGGATATAGAAAACCCCACCTAGAGCACATATCTCATCTGTTGATTCTCGCACAAGATGCAAGGTAACTATAGAACGTGTCTCTAGTGGTGGGGAATCTTATATATGGAGGCGGCTAACCCGCTCAAATACCACTGGCAATTATATCTCTGGTGGTTAGTGCGCGCAACCCAGAAACACCCTACAGGATACTTACTATCTCCTTGTAAGACGTTCCCACTAACCACGCACAGATTGTCGGGTTCACGGCTACCCTGAATACCTTGACGTTTGCGGGGCACCCCTTAAATATACCTACAGCTCCTATGCGACCTATTTCATATGATTTTGGCTTGCATAGTAAGTCATAAGTGTGTTATCATGGTTGCATAAGCGTTAGGGGTTCACCTGGCGCACCCCGTTAATTTTAGGGGCGAGGCACCCCGAAGCTAAGAAGGAGGAGCACAAAATGTACATCGAAGAAGTACAGAAAATTCTGGATAAGCACGGCGGCTACCTGGAAATTGTTGGAGTCAAAGCGGGTATCACAAAAATTCCCTACCGGCTCCACGGCGACTATTTCATCGAAATCGCGAACATGAACAATCGCCAGCTGATGCAGGCGGGTAACCTCATGTCCAACGACCCTAACGCATTTAACCTTGCGCTCGCTGAACGTCTCAAGGACTTTGTAGACGATGCGAGCGACGAGTACGCAGAGCGCGCTATCAATGTAATCGACAAGCTTGCAGAACTAGACAATCTAAATGTAGGTAAACAGTACGCAAAGGAAGCAGGTCACAAGGACACCTACATTGAAGCGTATGAGTATTACAAGGCGTTCAATAGGTACGACAGCTTTGAAATGCAAACCCTGCGAGAAGTTGGCGACTATCTGGAAGCCGTTGGGGTCAGGGCAGGTGTCACGTCACCACCCTATCCGACGGATGACTTCATTGAAATCTTAGACATCGATAAGCCTCAGCTAAAGCAAGCGGCTAACCTCATGTCTGAGAACTATGGTACGTTCACCCGAGCCGCCACTAAGCGCCTCAAGTACTTTGCAAGTGAAATGGGTGGCGAGTATGCGGAACGCGCCGCTGACGTAATCGACGCGCTTGCAAAACTCAAGCGCTATGCCGCTTAAAGCTCGCAACCTCCACAAGGTGTTCACAATCTCTAACCCCTAACTCCCTGCCACCCAGTAACTACGCCCAGGAGCCCTAAAAACGGCTTGTAGACCCCTTAGAGCGCCGCTGGGTGTACCCTAAATCCTCAAGCTGTAAGTACGGCGGCACTAGAAAAACCCCAAACACTGTTTCAATTAGTGTTTGGGGTTTTTCCTCACCCTAGCCAAGTGAAGACTCCGAAGAAGTTGCCACCAGGTGTAAATCACAAAGAAATAAACCAATAGCAGGAACAGTTACCGAAGCCACTATGCACTATAACGGAAACCCGCATGCGCTCGCAAGCCTAGTATGTTTCAAGGCTTCTAATAGTTCGGGTTACTCGGCTTTGAGGGTTGCAACTTTCACTAGAGCATCGCTTACTTCACCGCACAGGTCATGCACGGCTTCACGCACGGACTCAAGCTTACTCTCAACAAGGGTGCGCACCTGCTTCTCTAGCGTCTGCAAGCGTTCAATATCGCCGCTCTGGGTAGCGTCAAAGTTCAGGTGGTTAATATCATAAAGCAACTCAACCATCTCTGAATAGGAGATACCAGCTACAAAGCCATCAGGCTGGGTACGCCTTGCCTTCTCAAAACCATTAATGCGCGCTACAATACCGTCGCTAAACTTCTCAAGCGGTGCTTCCTGTGCTGTATAGATGGTTTCAAACTCGCCAACCAGGTCAGGGTTACGGGTGGGGAGAATTGTGATACCTCCACGGTCATCCGTCCCGTCAGACTTCACCAGGTGGACAAACGTATCATAATGCTCTTCCTCGAAGTTATACCAGTCCTCTTCTAGGTCGGAGACAATCTTTAGAAAGCCCTGCGACTCGTCCTCTAGGTTCTTCACTAGAACCTGTTTCTTGTCTCCCCCAATGACCTGTAGGAACTGAACCCCGTCGTAATTATCGAAACGGACAATGTCTCCCCTAAAGAAGCCAGCCACGTACAAATCTACCTCATCATTACACAGAATGTAGTAGGTAAAATCAGACCTCGGTGGCTCAGCCGATACCTTACTCATGAACGCATCCACCACCGCCTTGTCAGCTTCAAAGCTCATCTCACCTAACAGCTTGTTACACTCAGCCTCAAACCCAACCAGACCTGCCAGCTCCCTATCTACAAGAGCTTCAATGACACTGCTAACAGTGTCCACTTTCACAGTGTGCGGATTAGATAAGTTCAGGTTCAACGGGGCAACAGCCGCGCCGCTACGAACCTTACCCAGCACCTTACGCGCCGCAATAAGAGCATTAAAATACTCTACAGCCGCGTCACGCTCCGAAGCCGCAAACACCCGAATAACATCCACAAAAGCCACCGGGTCAAAACATACCCCGTCATCAATACCGTCCGAAAATTCACCCCACACCACACGACGATGCATCATGAAAGGCTGAGGGAACTCATCATCAATCAGCTCCGGATTACGGTTTGCCAACATGCAACGCACCCTATCAACAGTAGTGTCTTGCATACCCAACAGCTCTGCGCGTTCAACGCCGTCCGTGCTCAACACCTGGTACAAACCATACGAGCTATCGGCACCCTCAGTAGTCACAATGAAACCACTAGGCACAAAATCAGAAATAGGAACACCCATAATAGGCGCACATCCTTTCAAGAAGTAGAACAAGATACGGGATAATCATACCCCCCCCCCCGGAAATTTTTCGCAACCCCGGTAACAGGTACGCGGCAAACCCAGACCTTAGACGCGAAAGAAGCGCACCCACAGCAACCCGTCACCATGTGCGGTGGGCATGAGAAAACCCCTAAGCACCATTTCAATAAGAGCTTAGGGGTTTCTGGGGCAAAAAGCCGCCGTAACAGTTTCACAACCTCTATAGTATCACAAAGTAGCGGCGCTCGCTATTCCGTACCGTCCGTACCATTCGTGGCAGGGAGCCAGTCAGTAATAAATGTGCATACGGTAGATATGGCAAACACCGCTAGTTCAATCAGAGCCACAGCCAAAAATTCACCGTCACGGAAGGGGCGGTTTATCATTGCCCCCGCACCAATCAGAAATAGACTTAAAAACGTTGCTACGAACCCAGACCAGCCCACACACTCAACGAAGCCGCGCCAGCCTTTTCCAAAAGGTGAGAACCAGAGTGTGTGCCATGTCCAAGTAATCACAATGAGAACCAGTACACTCAGCATGAAATGCGAATCAGGCAATAGTCACATCCTTCCTGACGTTGAGTAGCCACATGGCGGCTTAGCACCTGTAGCGCCGGTACCCCACCCCTCAACAGTATCAATCTAGTGCCAGTGAGAGTCTTCCTGAAATAGCTCAGTGAACCTTAATGTAATAGTGCCCTCTTCTTTGTCCACCTCAGCGGTGTAATCCTTGACGTAGAGTTTTGCGGCTGAGCCACCAGCTAGAAGATACATCATGAAATGGCTAGTCTTCTTTGTAGCAGTTCCATATTCAACTTTATTGTCGCCGGTAATAAATGCAACATCTGGGTCGATAGTGGCAATATGGCTTACGAAGCCGCCGCCGTGGTCTTCCGACTCAGCGTGCATGTAGCCCTTAAACATGAAGGGCGGTTTATTCTCAGCAACGTAGTGAAGTTTCTTCCAGGTATCGAACATGAACCCAATAGTTAAGGTCTGCTCTTCTGTAAAGGTTAGGAACGGGGTTGCCACGACTGACAATCCTTTCGGTAGATTTAAAAATATGTCCGGCTTCGAACTTCTTTCTGTTCGCCTTATGCTTACAGTCTACCACATGTTTTCATGTAATGCGAGTTGTCCTACCTTAACAATCGGTATCTCATCTCGTACCCACAGGTCACAGTGTAATCAACCCCTACGGGTTGATTTTTGGTACCCAAAACCATAAATTTACACTCAAGTGCATAACGCTCTGACTAGGGAAAAGGCTCATTCTCTCACCCATCGGAATAAAGGAAAAACAGCGCTAAAAACAGGCGTACCAAAACACGAGCTTGAAACACTCCAAAATAGGCACATCACAACAGTCGGAACCTACGAATCAGCATCAACCATATAAATACGCAAAAGGTGCAACCCTACACGCACCCCAAATATACAGACGGCTTACCCGAGCACAAACACAGAAAACCCCCGCCAGGTACATATTCACCTCAACACGGAAGGCTGAGATAACCTTTTGCAAACATGCACCCTTAAAGGCAGGGGTATCTTGTATATTATGTTTTTCAAAACAACCGCCGGTACCACATATATACATCAGCCTACGTGATACAGGCATACACCACCGTATATCAAGGCAAACCCATATCTGAAAGAATAAGTACGCTCGCGCTCGCAATACCTCCCCAAGCCATAAAGGAAGCAACTCATTATCGAAACCAGTAATGGATACAGCAAACCCGCTAACCCAATAGAGAGAAAATAGAGAGAACTGGGGTAGCGGGCAAAGCTTGTGAAAAGAATTTACATACTTTGAAACTCGGTACCACCTTACCATGTTACCCACCTCGTTTACAACCCACCCCCTGCAAGCTTACCTAAGCCCCTAAACACCATTCCAGGCAACAACTACACCCCGCACGCCCTTAAAGCCCCACAGCGCCCCATATAGGGCTGTATAGATAGACAAAGCGCCCGTAGTAGAGATTATTGATTCTCTACTACGGGCGCTCACCAAAACTTACACACAGAACAGGTAACCGCCTAAGCGATAGTAAACCGTCATAGCTACACGGTATCGAACATGACACAAGTGTTGAACACTAGAGCCCCGCGCTCAACTTCCACAATAGGCTGACCCTGTGCTACGCGATTACGCAACACAGCCTTAACCTCATCTACTACGCGGCGCATAAGCACATCATCAAAGGCAATAGCGCCACCAACAACAGCGTGCATTGATACACGACCAATATACCAGCCCGCATCTCCAGGCTTCTTGGTCGGGTCGGTCGCCTCAACGTCATAAGTCACATGCGCACCCTTACCTGAATCCCCGCCAATGCACACGAGCTCCATCTCAGCCGCCTTCCAAGCATTAACCTCACCCATGAGTTCGGCGTTACTGATGCGGAAAAAGGAAAGGTTTGCGTAAGTGTGCGACGGCTCGTGCTTTTCAATAACGGTAGACATGATGTAAAACCCTAACTAGGTAGATTGACTAATTCGCGGGAAGTAGCCCGCTCAACTACATCTATAGTACCACATGTTTTTAGTGGTTTGCAACAGGTGGGGTTTATAAATGATAGGGCACGCCTGTAATGCATCATAAAAGCATCACATCTCTCAGCGCAGGTACACTACGGGCGCTCGCAATGAGCGGGAACACCCCGAACCAAACAAACACACAGTAAAGCCCCCAGCTCAGAAAAAGAATTAAGAGCTAGAGGCATCACCTTGTGCAAACAGTTAGGAAGTAACCAACGAAAAAATCCGAAAGGTCACCACCCCACCATACCACCCAACCCGGCGCGCTCGCAAACCAACCTACTACAATATGGTACCGAAAAAGGATACAGTAAACCCCTAGTCCAAGAAACATAAGACTAGGGGTAAGCCTTGTAAAAATCGAAAGAAAAAATATGGAATACTCACCAGTGTACCATCTAGTTACCCATGCCCACGGTAGATACTAATAATCAACCTATACAGGTTGATTTTACTCACCCAAAACCATAAATTTACACTCCAGTGCATAACGCACTGACTAGGGTAAAGGCTCATTCTCTCACCCACCGGAATAAAGAAAAAATAGCGCTCGCAAACACACGCCCCAAACACGCCCTAAAAGAATAGCAAAACCACAGCCACCAACCCCGATAAAGGGATACAGAAAACCCCCAGCCTGGTGAGAACACCAGACCGGAGGCAAACCTATATGAAAAGCACAACTCCTCAACCGCCACATAAAGCGGTCAAAGAACCGGGCATGTACAACCACCACCCTACCACACAGCAACCAACCATGTAAACCCAACCTAGACAACCCACACCCTAAAACCCGTAGCCGCCCCACAGACCCGCCAACCCACCCGGAACCTAGCAACTTACACCCAACACCCCTAAAAACGCCCCACAGACCCCACAGAACCCCACCCAGGGAACCGTAAGCCCGATACCAACAAAAGCGGCGGCACTAGAAAACCCCTAAACACTAACTAAAAATAGTGCTTAGGGGTTTTCCTCCAACCTACCAAAGTGAAGACTCCCATAATGCTACACAAGGCAAGAACTAAAACACTTACCAAGAAAGGAACAACCTTATGGTGCCACTACACACCTTACCACCCAGCCGGGAGCGCTCGCAAAAGTAAGGATTACACAACAGGAACTACATACTAAAGCTTGTTCCGTGTTTAGTGTTCTTTCGCCGCTAGGCGCTCACGTTCCTCTTCCTCAGTCTCAGGTGCGAAATAGGCAATACCTGTAGACTGGCACTTATAGATGCCGCGCGGGAAACCATCATCCTTATCATAAGTACCCACCCAAACCACAAGCAGACCCATCCACCGCATCAGCCCCACACACCGAAAAACTCAGCAAACTCACACACAGAATCAACAACACTACAATCAAACAAAACAACCAGCGGGTACAGAACACCATCACCAGCAAACGGCAACTGACAACCAAACTCCGGCTCCGAGAAACGCTTCACCGAACACACAGGCTCAACACCAGCACGGCTAACAACAGCCGTCGGAAAACCCCAACGATTCACCGGCTCATCAACACCCTCACCCGACAAATCAATAACCTCATACTCACCAACAAGCACAACACTAGTAACAATAGAACCCTTACGCAACCGCACATGACCAGCCAACAACAGCCGAACCACCCACACGACTAAAACGATACACCCTCGCACCACTACACACACGCGCCCGACCCGAAACACACGAATACCCAAACACCCCAGTAGACACCTCACCAGAACGGTACTCCAACTTCACGCTATCACACACAACACCAACCACCTGCGCAAAATCCGTAACCCGCGAGTCCTACACCACAGCACCATCAATCACCTGAGCACAATCAGACACAAGCGACCTACCCGAAACCTTAGAACCCACACCAACAAAAGCACGACCCACCACCTGACCATCACCCGCAACCCAATCAGCCACAAAAGCCACACCAACAACCCAAAAGGCAACGCACACCACGCATACCGCAACCCGCGCTCGCAAACCAACCCCACAAACAACCTTTAAAGGTTGATTACCCGCACCCCATATTAAAAACTGCACCCAAATACATAACGCACCGACAAGGGCAAAAGCTCAAACCGTCGCTTATACCGACACCCCAAAAACACACCCACCAACAAACACACAAAAAGACCCACCCCAGGACACGGAAAACCCCCGCCAGCAAAACAAACCAGCAGGGGAAACCTATAAAAAACCAACAATGGTACACCCACCATACCACACAACACGCGCGGAAACGCCCACCACCCAAACAGGCAGAAGGCGCTTCCCCAAAAAAACTACTATCAAAAACTAACAAAACAAAAACACCAAACGGTGCCCAACCACCCTACCACACCAAAAACAAAAAACAAAAAGGAGCCACCCACCGCGTAAGCAACCACCCCGCCACACCACCGCTTCCCTTACCCGCTTCCACCATTCCACCCTCTAACCCGCGCTCTCCCTTCCTACCCGTTCCCTTCCTCTCTAGCCCTGTATTGCCCGGTTTCCCTTTTATGCCTGTGTCTCTAGTTCCCGTGTATGTACGCCTGTGTGTGTCTCTCTTGTGTGTGTAGGTTTTCTGTGGTTGTTTCGTTTCTAGTGTGTGGTTGTTTATTTGGTTGGTGTTTTTGTTTCTAGCTTTGTTTGTCTTGTTTGTTTCTAGCTTTGTTTGTCTTGTCTGTCTGTGTAGGTGTTCTTGTATTGTGTCTCTCTTATGTATTGTCTCTGTGTTGGGTTTGTCTCTTTCTGTTGTCTGTTTCCGTGTCTCTGTGTGTAGGTTGTCTGTGTTTCCCGTGTGTGAGTGGTTCTGTGTGTAGGTTGTCT
>ERZ772932.333-NODE-333-length-27246-cov-7.701740_pt1 | contig 27246 bp, 28 predicted proteins | sample MGYA00511684_ERZ772932 | MGnify/ENA primary metagenome ERZ772932 (study PRJEB29015, sample SAMEA2738078) | human oral metagenome | biome: human oral; feature: human-associated habitat; material: saliva | place: China | collected 2210 ...
GACCCGTCTACTCTGAAGATTGAGGCGTTGTCCCCACGGTTCTTTAATGCTTTCTTTGCTACCTCATAAACTGCCTCCTCCTCGGCGATTAAATTCACGAATATCACGATGCCACTGTCGGCGTTCTCGATGAAATCAGCAAGCCACTCCAATTTGTCTTTTGAAGAAGCAATGCGGCGAAGCTCGGCAATCAGTTTCCCTGGTGTATCAAGCAAAGTACCGTCACTCGCTACACGAGTCTTCAATACCTTGTCATACCCTATCGGTTTCTTAAAGAACACCTGCTCGTGCATCTCACTCGGTAATTGATTAATCACCTCCGACGCATCGGGCGCATAACTAATCTTGCCCCACCAACTTTTGAGTGTCTCTTCATCTCGCCAGCCAGCAATCTCTCTGAACCCCTTAAAGTCCTGTGTCACAGCGAAGTGGTTATAGTACTGTGTCTTGCTCTTAATTAAATTAGTTGCCATGAAGTAGGCACAGAACTTGCTCCAAGTATCCCCTGGTGTGGCAGTTAAGCCGATGAAGTCCGAGGCGTGGTTTGCAATCTTCACAAACGCTTTACTCATGCCACTCGCTCCCGATAAATTCATGCCGCTGCCTTTATGCACCTCGTCAAACGCCACCAGAAGCCCTGAGAAGTCGATGTCGTTTGATTTGACCAACTTATCCAACTGATACCATGACACCACCCTAAACGAGCCGTGATGGGCTAGAATGCTATCTTTCGTGTAGTCGGTGAAGCGTTCCAGGTCGGTGAAGAAGTCACCACTCTTTGCCTTAGCTGGCGTAGTCACGATCAGCCAGTTAATTTTAGCTGAGTTATTAAGGTACTGTTGTCTCCTCTCCAGCCAGTTAAACATGATGGCTGTCTTGCCCACCCCCGTTTGAGCGACCACAAAGTGCGTGTTAGACTCTAAGTTGGGAGCAAGTAGTCTATCGACTGTCTCTTTCTGAAATGGATAAAGTTGTAGTTTTGCCATTCTTTCCCTTATTTCTTAATTATTAAATTCCCCACGGAGTTGTCACTTAGGTCGCCATTCTTATGCACGATGTTATGCCAACTGGTTAGCGTGTCGTCGATAAATGCGAGTGCCACTAAGAAGTCAACTCGACGTGCTGTGTACTTATTATTTACTCTTAACTGAACATAGTCGTAGCTATTCTTAGCAAGATTCTTCTGAGTCTTCAGAGTCCTCTTATCGCCATACTTTATCGATCTGATCTCCCCGCTAGTAGTTGCGAGATATCCTAAGAAGCCTGGGATAGGTCGCTCATCATCGTCCTCAATAGTAGTAACCTGTGGCTCGGCTAAGACGGTAGTAGTAGCTGGTGTGAGCGTAGGTGTGACAGCTGGAGTCACATTAAGGTCTCCAAACTCCACCCGTGTAATCTTCTCTAAGTGGTATCCCCGCTCGTCACACGATACAACCAGCGTCTCCCCATTAAACTCGACTGTGTCACCCAAGAATAGTGGCTTGCCTTGATACTCTACCCCAGAATATGGGGCGATTGTGTACCTGCTATGCCACCTAATCTTCTCCAGAAGCCTCGACAGGCTAGTTAAGTCATATAAATTGATAATGTCCGAGACGATCTTCCCCGTCTCCTCGTCATGAGTCGTGACCTTCACCTCACATTTATTCCGCATGAGTCCTCCTCTGCCTCGTAAATCAGACGCTCTGCCTCTATTCTCGCCTCCTCATTGTACGCCTCATAAAAGGCAGTAGCGTCCACCGAGTAATCCGAGTCGTTGATGAAGTCTCCTAAAAGTTCAATCAAATCCTCGTCCGAAAATCCCCATTCAATCTGCCTTGTCTTTCTCGTATCCGTGTCAAACAGGTAATCATAGTAGACATAAGCGTTACTCACCATCAGCTCCACCAGCTGGTCAAATGTATGATTAAACTGGTCAAGCGACAGGTTTTTAATCACTTCTTCTTTCATATTAATCCTTATTCCTCAACCCCCACCCAAGAAAGCCCACTCGGTGCCTGTTCGGCCCACTCTAGTCGCACCTTATCCCCCTTATACTGCTCTAAGCTTGTAATCATACCTCTTAAGTCCTCACGAACTTCCTCGTCTAGGTCCTCCTCGTCCAGCCAGCTAATAAAGTCAATCGCTACTTTCGGCGTTATCACCGCATAACCGTCTATGTTCAGAAAGTCTAAGACTGTCCGTATCTTACGTTTCATATTCAATCCTTTCTCTCCCCCCTCTCAAACTCCCCCCGTTCCCCGTTAAACGAAACATGGAGAAACCCCCAGAGCCTCGTCGAAGCCGTAAGCGTTGCCGTAAGGCTCTGAGAGCCTCTAAGAGCGTTAAGAAGAGCCGAGAGGGTATATTTTACTATTTGCTTTTAATGTTCACTCGTACGAGCTTAGGAAGGCCTATGTGCGTAATACGAATGTGTTTTAGTTCAGTTAGTTGGTTAGTTGTTAATTGCATAGTTGTTAGTTAAGTTGTTGTTAGTTAAGTTTTGCTCCTTATTAGTTAGTTGTTGATATGTTTGTGTTTGGTTGTTGTTAGTTAGTTTTAAGCTAAGTGTTCGAGTTAATTTATTTCGCAACTTTCTTGCTTGATGATGTAAGTATAGCAGAGTGAGGAGAATTAGTCAATAGTTAGTATTGCTTAGCAAAATAAGAGTTTTTGTAGTGGTTAGTTGTGTGGTAATTAGTAGATTAACAGGGGTAGTGGGGGCTTAGAGGGGTTGACGTAGATAGGTGAATGTGGTGTTATATGGGTGTTTTGGGAAATTGGCAGTTACATATTTTGGGGATTTTTTAAATCGCTAGCCGATTTGGTCAATAGTTACCACTTCTTTTTTAAAAACATCAAAAATATGTAACTTCACTCTATCTGTTTTTCCAGATAAAAAAAAAAGTTACAAATTTTTTAAAAAGTTACAAAAAAAATCCGAAAAGTCCAAAAACAGTACAAAAAACAGGTCAAAAACAGCCAAAAAAGTACAAAAAATTTCGCTTTTGGTCAATAGTAGCTACTTGCCAAAAATGAAAAACCGAACAAAAATCGCCAAAATTCACAAAAAAATTTGTAACTTTTTTGAAATTTTTGTAACTTTTCCAAAATTTTTGTAACTTTTCCAACAGGGGTGGAGTCAAAAAAAGTTATAAAAAAATGTACTTTTTTTTCATTTTTGTAACTTTTTTTTGGGGTTTTTTTAGAACATAATCAGCCTTTTTGTCAAATTTTGCTTGACTTTTCATAAAATCTGTGATTTTTTTCCAAATTTTTGATGAAAATTTAACAGGGGTGGAACAGGGGTGGAGTGGTTATGCTTATTTTTTGGTCATTTTTGAAGATTTTCAAAAATTTTGGTCAAAAAAGTGGTCATTTGAAATCTGAGTTTTTTATGTTATAAAAAAAATTTCACAATTTGTTCGGTTTTACAGGGGTGGAGCATATGCGGTATGGAGGGGTTTTGTTGTTTTTTTTACATCTTTGACATTTTTTTTACTTTTCGTGCATTCTGTGCTTAGTATTTTTTCGCCGTGAGTTTGTAATGTTGATAGTGAATTTATAAAAAGCGACGCAATGAGAGGCGTTTTAAGGCACTTGTTTTGTTTGAGATGGTACTTTATATGTCTTTTGGTGAAAATGGTCAATGTCGCAAAATATTGTTCGGTTTTGTTCGGTTTAACAGGGGCGAGTTGGGAGTTTTCCACAGGGCTAACAGGGGTGGTTTGCACTTTGGTGGGAATTATGTTGTAAAAAGTATCTTGACAAGAGTTGAGCATTGTGCTTGAGCGGGGATATTTTGGTTGTCGTTCGGTTTTTGTTCGGTTTTTTGTGGGCGATGTTCGGATTTTTGATTTTAGTGTGATAGTGATGGCTCTCGATTAACGGCATTTGGTGTTCGGTTCGTGTTCGGTTTTCGGATATTCGTGGTTCAGGTTTCATGGTTGGTGGATTGGTGAAGTGGTTGAGGAGATGTTCGGTTTTTGTTCGGGGCTAGACTCGTGATAGTGAAAAAGACTAGGGTGTAAACCTAGTCTCTCAAGTATGATGGCGATCTTCTTAGTTTATATAACGTATGAAGATTGGTGTTAATCTATCAGGGTTATAATAGAAACAGATTTGTGTCTTTCTAAGCTTTCTAAGCTGTATGTAATCGATCACGGCGTTGCTGTTTTCTTCACGTAGTGGCATGATTATAACACCAGCGTCATTGGATTCAATGGAGAACTGCATCTTTTTCGTGTCTGATACAGTAAGCATGTCAGTAGGATCAATGACTTGTCCGTCGTCTGGTGTGATCAGCGTGTTATTAGCTAGATCAAGTTTCATACGATCTGGGATTTTTGTTAGACACATTCTAGTTGCCGTGGTTTCAAATGTTGAGGCTGTTAAAAATCTGTTCAGCTGGTTATCCTCTAGTGGTTCAAGATTGCGACTAAATAGTAATTCATCATTAGTCTTTATCCATGCATAGTCTTTATTAATGTAAATGACCAAGTATTCATCAAGCATAGTTGCTAGGTTCAAGAACTCACTAGATAGGACGTAGTTGCTTGCGGTAGTTTGGCCATATATCTTGACGGAATCCCATACAAGAGCATAACCGTCAGTTGCGATGAGTCTGGCTTGATTGTCATGAATGTACAGGGTTACACCTGTGAGCTGTGGACGGTTGGTATCTTTTGATGCAAATTTGAGTAGCTCTTTGATTTGTTTGTTAGTCACCCTAATCTTAATATCTGTGGTTAATTGGTCAGCGTCAAATTCAGGGTAGTCATCAAGAGGTTGATCAACTTTAACTGCGATATTGTCAGCTAAGTATTCGGCTTTATAGATGCCGTCCTCAGTAATGAAGTCTGGACGGTCAAAATAGTAACCAGCGTCTAAGCTTAGTACAATCCCGTTGTTACCTTGGATCATAAAGGTGCCGTGAGTGTTTGGTATCGGATTGGCTTTTGCAATTTTCTTAATAATTTTAGTATTCATATTTTATAATTCCTTAAGTGGCGCAATACAATGCCTTGCGCCTGGCGGTTAATGTTTTAGTTGAAACTTAGTTGCTCTATTAGATAGTCACCTGCATCGTCGATATTGTCGAAGTATTCAATAGTAGATGAATTGGCAACACGGATTTTTGTGTTTTTATAGTCCTCTATGGTGAGTGAGTAGTCATTGCTATGATCACCCTTCTTGTGGTTAATGAAGAGACCGTCATTTACTAAAGTTGCGGCAAAGTTTGTCACCTTTTCGATCTGTTCGACCAGTCCAATTAGCTTGGTATTCTGGACAATGACATAATCAGTGCCATATACTCTAACCTCTACATCTTCGATATTGTCTGTATAAATCCTAGCATCGTCCCAAACGGAATCGGTGTTGTAATATTCAATGTCTATGCCATTCTCTTTTAGCAATTCTTTTAAGTGGTGAGTGTCTTTATAATTGACGTACCCCAGTAACTTATTCATATTTTACTCCTTAACTAGTTTCTCAATCGCCATCGCCATTTTATTAATATAGATGGTCCAACAATATGGCTCACCGTTCCTATATTTCAAGTCACCATTTTTATTAAAATATGTTTCTGGTCTGTATTCGTCGCCGTAAACTTCCTTAAGGGTGTCTAATACCTGTGAGAAGTAACAGTTAAAGAAGCCGTCACGGACTAGTTGTTGGGGTGTATGATATTCTAAATCAGCCTTTAAGTCATCAATTGTCATGTAGTTTAGGATATGCTTTTTATAAGCTTGATATTCTTTGATCTTCATTTTTTTAAATTCCTTATTATTTACAGATTTTTGCTTCATCGGCTGGTAAAATTCGCCCGCTCATGTCCCATTGCCAAGTGCAGTTATTAGCTTCAGCGTATGCCGCCATGCGGGCCTCTCTAGCTTGTAGTTTGGCTGTGAAGTAACCAGCGCCGAATATAAGTGTTGCAATACCTACGATTAGTAGGATACTGAGCAACTTGTTTTTTAGTTGTGCTTTTTTTTCTAGTTCGATTCTCCTCCTGATTAATCGTTGGTATTGCATCTTTATTTGTTCCTTGTTTACTTGTTTGTTTTTTGCTTTATAAAGGTATTGGTGAATCCGACTTAATTTATTTCGCGATTGCTTCCATATCTTTATGTTTTAATTATAGCAAACTTGGGGGATTAAGTCAATAGTTACTACTGACTTTTTTGTATTATTTTTTTGATTGAGTTTTCCACAGGTACATAAGTATGGCAAGGGGGGCGCTTAAAATGTCGTGGGCTGCTGGCACTCTTGTTGATTGAGTGCTAAAAATTGTTGTAGTTTTGACAGGGGGGAGACCCCCAGAGGTAGGCCGTATATAGTACCCCATACAATGGGGTAGTTGAGGGGGTAATACCCCCCCCAAAAAAAACCACCTCCACAGGACTAACCACGCCCCCAACCTCTTACTACCCCTTGCCCCGCTCTCCCGACAACCCGCCGTCACCACCTCACATTACGTTACTACGTCCAAAAAACTAACTCTAATAAACGTTGTAATCTTTACAAAATCCATTCCAAAACCTCACTAAACTGACTAAACTATAAGTATGTATCCAATAAGACAACAACCAGCTCAAGTCTCCACACTCGCTAACCTTGTCTTAAATGACTATCAGATAATCAGATTGAAGAACCCGCCACACTCGACCTATTACTATCGTCAACTCGACTCCACTTCCCACACTCTTTCCTATCTCGACGAGGAGACGGCAAAGTTGCTGCTTCGTCCCTATTTAGAGGAGCATCTCGGTGGGTTCTCAGCCTCTCAGCTAACGCAGGCTTCAGATACGTTGTTTTTAAGTGTAAAGGAAGAAAAGGAAATGAAAGACTTGTATAATTTAATCGAAATATCACCAACCCTTTACTGGGACAATCAGTATCAGACCTTGCGTCGCCAGACGGACCTCGCCCCACACGAGGTGTCGTTTTTCCGCCTCTTCGACTCACGCTTTTACACGGAGCATCGCCCAGAGGTTAATCCTGTTCTTATTACTGCCGCAGAGGTTTTGCCTCGTTATCACACCTACTTAGAGAAAATAGAGGCGCTCCCCTTCGCTTCTCGCTCTACCGAGACCTCGCTCAACTTCTCGTCTATCCTGCCTGAAGAGCTTAAGTTCATGCACGCTTGGACGAGGAATAACCCTGACATCTTGTCGGATATTCTCCGAATGATTGCGACGATATTCATGAAACGAAAGCCTCTCGGCTCATTCTGTTTAATCGGGAAAGCCAGAGGAGGCAAAAGCGCTTGCGTGAATATGCTTCACACCTTACTTGGCTCTCGCAACACCTCGCTTGTGAAGATGAGCCAGCTAAACGATGATCACTACACGCACCAGCTACTCCACTCTCTTTTAAATGCGCCTGACGAGGAAGATGACACGAAGTTAGACAAGCAACAAGCCAATTTTAAAGTTCTTTCTGACCACGGCACGCTAACTCTCTCTCGTATGGGTTCAAACGAGCCACTATACTTAACGGCTGACTTTACCAGTATCTTCCCGATGAATCATATGCCAGAGTGGCGTGGTACGGGGACGGAGGCGTGTATGCGTCGTACTCTCGCTATTCCGTTTTTAGCGGATTTATCGTCTTGCGATAACAAGTCGAATCACTTTGAGAGGGATACCTATACGGCTAAGATGTACGCCCAGCTTTTGCCCCTGGTACTCGCTATTGCGACATATTACTCGGCTCCCGACCGCAAGATGGTGTTTTCACCGACTATGCGGAGTTATCAGCAGTTCATGGAGGAGGAGACGAGTTCCGCTTCGGTTTACTTTAAGTTGTTTGAGAAGTACTTCAACGGGTTTACCACGGTGTCTCTTATCTATACGGATTATGTGAATTGGTGCAAGTTACGTGAGTACAAGATACAGACGAGGAAAGAGTTCCAGTTCTTCTTTAATGGGTTTTTGCTTTCTAAGGTGACCAATAGGACGGTCTCACAGGGTAAGAAATCAATCAAGATTAGATGTTTTGTGGGAACTAAACCACTACCGATTTTGCACCCTGATTTTATGACCACTAACATGAATAACCACACCTTATCCCAGTATCACGAGCTGGGTGGAAGCGTGATGGAGCGAATGCAGGCGTATGAGGAGGAGATGAATGGATAACGACCCATATCTTGACCGTTTAGTGGAGACTTTCTCGGAAAAAGAGGAGGAGAAAGAGGAAAAAATAGAGGAGGAGATGGCGTTTTCGGGCTGCTTTATCCCCTCGGACTCGCCACTCGTTGCTCCCAAAATCTCTGCACCTTTAGAGGATAAACTAGATTTCATCGTGGCGAGAGCGATATATTTTAACCCAAGGTTGTCTCTATGTGACTACGGCGGCGAGAAGATGTTATTTACAGGAGAGGAGCTACTAGAGACTAGTGTCCTGTCTAAAAATCCTATTACTAAGCTCTCTCGTATGAGTTTATCAACAGATATGGCTCGTCTTGCCTTTATGCGCCTGCTTGCCACGCTTCCACGAGCTTCAAGTAGTTTAATAGAGGTATCGCCGACACTAGTTTGGGATAAGGATAAGGGGGAACTAAGAGAGATAAAGAAAACGAAACGAAGAAAAACTAAGGAGAAGAAAAAATGACAATTAAACAACCAACTAAATTAGAGAAAGAATTACAGCAGAAGTTCATTAAGAGCTTAAGAGAGCAGGGGGCGTTTGTCTGGAAGTTACAGGAGAATGCGACAACGCCAGCAGGTGAGCCTGATACCATTATTTGTTATAAGGGCTTTTACGGCTTTATCGAGTTTAAGCGTGACGAGACGAGTGAGTTCCAGCCATTACAGAAAGAGAAGTTGAAGAAGTATCAGACTTGGCGACCAGAGATTTGTGCAGCTTATGTCGTGCAAAAAGAGAACTACGACGAGGTGATGACGGAAATTATTAATCGCTTAATAAAAGAGGATATGCTAGATATAGACGAGGAGTATAGGGGAAAAGTCTACTCCTTGCAAGAGATTATTAAAAGGCGTAAAAAAGAGAGACTGGGGGAAAGGAGGAAGATCAAATGATTAGAGTAATTGCGTGTAGTTGTTCAGGTAGTGAACAGATGTGTCGGAGAGTGATGCGGGGGGCGGGACTTTCTGACTGGGCAACTATCCCTGTTTATATGGGGAAAGAACAGTCGCTTGATGCTGTGTCTATTTTTACAGGGGAGCATAAGGCAGAACTGCTTGACTTAATTAAAGGGTCTTCTTCTTATGCTATTGCCGTGGGGGCAACATCTCCGACTACCCCTATTCACTTCGTGTCGTTTGGTGATGGCAGTGCGATAAATATTGCCGAGGCAGAGGTGCTACTTTCTAAACTAGCTTAATCTCTTTTTGCCTTTTTATCTAATTTGTTTTATTATTTAATTAGTTTAATAAGAGGGAAAAAGGGTAAAAATGCACGAACAATTTATCACCGTCCAAGAGGCAATGGACTTGATTAAAAGCCACACAGAAGAGGAACCAGTAGTTGATTTAAAGTTTATTATGAATAGCTATAATTGGGTTGAGTTATTCCACAACTTTAATATTCCGTTAGTCACTAAGAACAGCAAAGGCGAAGTGGTGGAGAACGGGAACCGCTTTATCACGTTTGAGAGAGAGTTGGATGTTCTTTTGTTTAAAGAGGCTGCCATGGCTCGCTTCAGGGAAATAAAAGCAGGAGAGTATGACGAGGAGGCGATTATTCACCCAACTAGGTCAATCACTACTGTGAGCGACCCAAAGACTAATCCAGGGGCAAGACCACAACGCAATGAGAATGGGGCAAAGGTAGGAGATGATGGCAATGTCAGAGGGTAGTGTTGAGACACCGAACTTAAAATTTCTGTATTCTTTAGTCGCTACTCTTAACTCTAAGGTTAAGAAGATTAGGAGTGCTACCTATGCCGAACTTCCAGAGGTGGAGAGTGAAGCCTTGATGATTTTTCGCCAAATCAATATAATTACAGGTCAGGCAGAACTAGAGGTCGCTAGAGTTGCCGACCAGCGTCGACAAGAAGTAAAATAAGGAGGACTTCGTCTTGCCAGATATTGAATGTGTAGTGGAGAAGTTGACACCGAAACAGATAACGGTGACCGACCTCAATGAGAAGCTACTTGAGAGGTTATACTTTTTGATTGAGAATGCTAATTCATCAGATGATATCTTGTCTTTAACAGAGGCGGTAGCGAAATATAATACTTCAATCAGGAATAATAATGTCTTGGAACGAGAGGAAGCTCCGAGTGAGTTTGACACGACTTTAGGAGAGATTATCGGTGGTAGCAAGAATAGATAGTCAAGGCACACTACTTCAGAATAAGTATGCCTTAGATCCAGTTCCTATCTCCCCAGATGAGCTAAGGAAAGCTTTGACTGGGGATTTTGAGGGGTTTAAGTATTATTTTGAGAACTTAGTTCAGATACAGGATAAGGATACCAGGCGACTTATTCACCCTAAGATGAATAGAGGGCAGGAGCGAATAGCAAAACGTTTGTTCTCTTATATTGCGAAAGCTACAAGAGTGGAGCGTCGAAAAGATGTGGTGATTTTATCTTCTCGTCAGATTGGTAAATCTGTCCTCGTGACTTCTATCATTAACTACGTTTTAGCGTTTGCTAGTGGCTGTGAGAACTTAACCTTAGCTTATACCTTGCAGACTAGTGGAGCAGCACAGAGCTTCTTAGATAAGAAGTTCTTACCCTTAATTACTGGTGTTCACCCCGATATCTTTCCGAATATCTATAAGAAATCCAACGCCAACGCCCTCTCTCTTTATTACTCGGATATTAGAGGGAAGATCATCAGGAACTCATACTGTGATGTGGTGTCGGCAGGAGCGAACTCAATCCGTTCTGGTACGGTGAATATCTGGATTGCCGATGAGCCGAGTGAATACGCCCACCCAGAGGTGACCGAGGACGCTATCTCTGGTGCTATCCCAGACTATGGCTTCTCTTTAGTGGTCTTCATTTCGACTTTCTCCGACCGTATGTCGCCGTATTTCTTGAATAAGGTGAAGACGGCGATAGAACACCCAGAGGAGATGGATTTTATATTCGTGCCATGGTTCTTAGTCTATGGGCGAAAGGGTGATGGGGAGAGCGTTGACCTCAATAACTTATCTGAATATGAGCGTGATGTGATTATCCCTGCTATGAAAGCAGAGGATATCCCAGAGAGCGAGTTCGCCGACAAGATTGGTTGGTATCGCACTAAGTCTCTAAAGATTTCCACTATGCGTTATGAGTATCCGACTACATTAGAGGATATCCTAAGTATTACTGATGACTCAGCTGTTTTTCCTGAACCACTCTTAAAAAAGCAAGAGGAGAATTTAATGACAGGACAGGCTTATCGTTTGGTGACCGACAACTTAACTGGCGAGGTCAAGGCAGAGATGGCAGAGGAGTCTGATTTTAGAGTGTTTGTGCCACCAAAGGCTGGGCATAGATATAAGCTTATTGTTGACCCGATTACCTCTTTCTCTGAAGAGTCTGACTTCTTCGCTATGCAGATTTGGGATGATGAGGGGCTAGAACAGGTGGCAACTTTCAATGGCAAGGGGTATATGATAGAGGACTATGCCGACTTTGCAGTAGCGATGGCGAAACTCTATAATAGAGCGACGATTTGTCCTGAGGTCAATGTGGCAGAGGCGTTTTTGGTGGCAGTTAGACAGCTTAGGTACTTTAACTTCTTTTACACGCAAGGGGCGGTAGCGGCGAGGGGTAAAGTCCGTGGTGGAGTAAGAGAGCGAGTAAAACAAATAGGGATTAGGACTACGGCAAGTTCTAAGGAGTCTATGATAGAGAAAATAATTCTACTTCTTTCACAGGACAAAATCATTATTCACGACTCTGTTATTCTTGAGCAGATGAGAAACTTCGTTAAGAAGAAAAAGAAGAGAAGTGACGGGAGCGTAACGGTGCGTATGGAAGCAGGCAAGGGGCATGATGACCAAGTAGCTTGTCTTTGGATATATGCAGGGAGCTTGACCGAGAAACAGTTAGATGGGCGTAAAAAATCTGAAGTGTTTGTGATATAGGATACAATGAAAACATGAATGGCGACAGTCTTAATAATGAATTTGATTACCCTTTACAATGGATAGAGGAAAGCAGGAGTTCTCGTGTCTTTTTTGCGAACTTGTTACACAGAGTAAACCTTGCCTTAACTGGTAAACCTTATCGTAACACCTATCAAGATGAGCTAGCGAGCAATTTGTCAAAAGTTACTGATACAGGTAGAAGAGAGAAACTGAAGAAGTTCTGTGGTGAAATGCCAGAGGGGCGTTCTTTTACTTTGAAAAAAGCGGTGGACAACCGCACAGCACAGATGTCAACAGGGGTCGATAGTTATGAATATAAGCTTGATGACCCATTTATGGTGATAGAGGATAATACCGAGGAGCTACTGGCAAGAAAGTGCGAGCAGGACTATACGCTTTCCCACCTAGACCTTATGGCATCAACCTTCTCCCATGACTTAACCTGTAACGGTATCGTAGCAGTTGATATTAAATACGACCCTATTGAAGATAAGAACATCATTAAGCGTATTAACCCGAAGAATATTTTCTTTGACACCAAGTATTCATCTACTGGACAGGAACGCTTTAGGGGGTATGGCGAGATGGTGAGCTGGAGTAAACTCAAGGAGATGCTTAATACCAGCCCCAATGAAAAGATTAATCTTGACATCATTGCTCCTGATACTGATATCTTTACTACAAGTGGCGATAAGACAGAGATAAATAAGCAGGTCAAAGTCCATGGGCGTAAAATCCGTTCTCTTAATGGGCTAGACTTATATGTTTCAACTATGAACACACTTGCCTCTTCTCCAAGTCTTGCAGGTGGCTTAACCGAGGGTATGGAGGATTATAAACATGACCTATACTCTTGTTATAACCTTTCTTATTATCAGTCGAGAGCAATACTACCTGAAGCCAAAACTAAATCAGGCTATGGTGGTGATGATGTTGAGCTTATTACAATGTATGACCTAGAGCGTGGCATCCGTTTCCAGATTATCAACCGTCGTTTTGTTATCTCTGCCAACTCCAAATCATTTAGCCGTAAAATCTTAATGACTACAACCGACCCGATGACAGATGAGTTGGTTAAAAAGGTTATCGACTTCAAACTAGATTGTCCACTTAAATTCAAGATGGAGCTGGTGAAGAACAAAGACATCGTATCTTATCCGCTTTCTGATGTTATGATGTTACTCGACTTACACGATGAACTCTGTGGTTGGGAGGCAAAACGAGCGCACGTTGCGAAAATTCTCTCTATTTTGCGTATCACGGCGAACTCTGCTGACGCTGATGAATTAAAAGGCGTTCTTAATATTATGGGTGTCGTGCTAGATGAGATACAAGGTGATATCGCCACAATTCAGTTCCCTTATGACTTCTCACCTATTGACAGTCAAATTGCCAAACTAGAGAAAGAGATTAAGGAAACTTTGCACGGTTATGACCAGTTTGACGCAATGCAGATGATGGGCGATAGGGCAAGTGCTGCTGAAAGTGGCATGGCACAAGGAGCAATGGCACAGGGCCTAGCGACACATCAGAACGCCATCATGTCTTTATATGCTGACATCGCAAGACAATGTATTGCTAACCGTGTAGCATACTCACCAAAGCAAAGCTTTGAGGTGGCAAACCACGGAATGAGCGACCTCTTAACCTTAGAACAGATGGCACTCTCTGCGACTATTACAGTTAAGTCCAAACTTGCTAAGAGGGTACACGATAAGTCGCTTGCTGTTAATGCACTCACTCTACTTGGTACATTCAAGGATATGCTAACAGAGGAAGGTTCTGCTTACTTAATTGCACAAGCACTTTATGACCAAGTTCCACGACCTCTTGTTAAGAACTTCTTGAAACAGGATAATCAAAAAGAAGTGGCACTTGCACAGGCTATGGCGCAGAACCAGGCGAATGCTCTTGCACAGAACCAGGCGAACTATGAGCAGAACCCTGAAATTTATGAGGCGATGAACGCAGTTGACCAAAACCCTGAAATGGCAGAACAAGCAACCATGGCTCTCTCTGGCGAATTAAATCAAGGGGCTGGACAGCCTGAACAAGACGAACAGTTGCCACCTGAATTACTTGAGATGTTATCTCAAGACGGTGCAATGAAGACCAATCTTGATGGCTTAACCGAGGAAAGTGGTTCAATGTTTGCAAATCCTAATGGTATGGAATAGAATACTAACCAATGGAGAATGCAAGCGAGATTATCATAAACACTCTTTATAGGACAGAGAGTAATCCTGTTATTATTAGCAGGTTGTCAAAAAGTCTGAAGGTAAAAGCTAGATTGTTAGAGAAACAACTTCAAGAGGTAAATATAGCAGGGGCAGGGGCGACAGCTAGAGATATTCGAGAGCTATCTGAGATGCTTTCTGAACTTGATAAAAAACTAAATATGTCCAATAATTAAACTATTAAATAGGGAGAGCAAAAATGCCAGAATTAGAAAATCAAGGTCAAGGTGCAACTGAAACCACACAGCCACAGACGCAACCAACAGAGCAACCACAGGGTCAGCCACAAGTAGAACCAACCAAAGAACAGTTAAGTAAGGCTCTTGGTATGTCTGTTGAACAGTTTGAAGCTTTTAATCGTTTCACTTCAGGTAATGGTGGTTTTGATAAGGTGTTTGAGAAAATGAAACAGACCATCTCAAATCCACAAAAACAGGAGACTACCCAACCAGTCCAACCAACAGAAGTAACTCCACAAACTCAACCAGAGCAACCAAAGCAAGAGTATAAAATGCCAGAGGGATATATCTCTCAAACTGAACTTAATAATCGCAGATACTTTAATGATTTGGCTAGTACTGATGAATATAAAAATATCGCAGATGAAATTAAGAACGGCTCTATCCTTAAAACACTAGCCGACTTTGACATTAATGTGACTGATGATCATGGCAATATTAACGATGCAAAAATCAGGAGCTTCCTCTCACTTTATGCTAAGACTCGCCAAGCTGTCCAGCCAACTGAACCCGAAGGCTCTGGTGCGCCAACAGTCAACTTAGTCGAAACAGGAGCTAATGGCGAAGTCACATCTAGGGAAATGGCTCTCGATATCGTTAAACAGAATATGGAGCTAAAACAAATGGGGAAAAGCCACCCAAGTATTGAGAAAGCTCTTGAGTTCCTGAAGAATAATGTTTATAATTCCTAAAGAGTAGTTGGGCAAAACCGAATACTAGTAACTCCAAGAACATATCACAAATATTATAGAGATAGCCAGGTAACTGGCTATTTTTATTATTTTTCCTTGCCATTTTTTTTATTTAGATATTTTTTCGTGTATATTGAGGATAAGTCTAAAGTAATAGAGAGTGGACTAGTCTTTTGGATAGACCCACTCGGCGAGCGAAACCGAGTGAGTAAAACGAAGAAAAACAAGCCTATTTTACTAGACACTTTGAATTGACGACTTGCAATCGCCAATAAGAAGGACAGACGAATAGTTAAATTAAATAAAGGAAAAATATTAAATGGCTGGTAATTATACCCAAACTTTAGCTACAGCTAAGACCGACCCAAAGACTGTTCCTATTGACTACAAAGTCCAAGGTCCTCTTATTCGTGAACTCGTAGCAAGCAATGTCGTCACAGAACCTACTCTTGCAATGGAGATTAGCTCTGCTCGTTCTTTCTTCACAGGTAATTCAGTAATTCAAGCAGATGAGTTTCTCTCAAAACTTCGCTTTGGTCAGGAATGGAAACTCTTAATCGAGAAAGACCAAAATCCTCTTTCAATGATTAAGACTTCAGCTATCACCTATGAACAGGTTGATACTTGTCACGAGCGTATGAAACTTAACTGTTCCGTTCCTTGTATCTCAACTGACCCAGAGTTCCAAAGCTTAACTTTCCGTTTTGATACTGAATACGCTTACGGTGTTCGTTACTGTGATAAAGATACTGACTTCTGGACTCTTGAATACGCAACCAAACAGTTCGCTAAATCAAAGCGTGCCTATGAGTTCGTTCGTGAAAACGACCTCTGGAACAAAGTTGTCAAAGGTCTTATCGCTGCACCTGCTCGAACTGTTGATGCAATTCTTGCAACGACTAAAGCTACCCACTACTGGGCAAACCTTGGTAAAGTTGGTGAAAAGCGTACCTTAATCTCACAGGCTTATACCTATATGTCTAACTCATTTGGTATCGCCCCAACTGTCTTCATGGGCGCTGAAGCTGCAAGTGATATCGTTTTCTCTGTCCAGAACGCTTATAACCTTAACGCCAACTACCAAATCGTTAATACCTTCAATATGTGGGATTTGCCAGGTTTCCAGGTTGCTGACAGCGTAAAGGCTATCCTCGGTATACCAGGGAATGTCGTTATTATGAAGCGTTCCCCATGGCTAGTTACCGCAGGTGTTGGTGGTGCTGTTGCTTCTACTTATCCACTCTTCTCTGCTGATGCAAAGAAACAGTATGTCGCTCTTCTTGATCCTCGTGTCGGCTATTCTTTCGAGAAACACGCCTACACCCTCAACCTTGAGCCAAATGCTTGTGATAAGCTAGAGCGTGGAACTATCGATGACATTTACGTCGGTAGTGGCATCACCTTCCCACAGTACGGACTAATCCTAGAGTTCAACGGTTTAGTCGCCTAGTACAGAGGTGAAACCAACAAAAAATACCCTTTCGGGGGTATTTTTTTATTATTCTTTCCTATCCTCTTCACAAGCTTTACAGCCTGACAGATCTAAATTGGTAATCTCTCCCCAAACCGTGTTCACAATATCATCTATTTTAACAAGTGTTTCAGTATCACCTGTATCTGTTTCATAGGCAATTTGTCTTAAAGAAGCTGACACTTTCCCTTCACACCACAGCTCGTCTGGCATTTTGCCAAAGTGTTTTGTCATATATTCTCGGCGAAGCCGTTGAGCTTTACTAGCTACTGTTTGATGGAAGACTTCCATGTCTTCATCTCCATTTAATTTAGCTACAGAAGCTGACATCTTAGCGTGAAAATAGAGGTGTTCTAACTCCCCGATTAACCTTATTCTATCTACAATGTTTTTCGTATTAAAAGTATTGCTTTCCATATACCAATATTAGCACAGTTGTGGTATTATGATTTTGAGAGGAGAAGTGGAAAATGATGCCCACCCGTTATGACTAGTTCTCCTCTCAAAGCATTACATATTTCATACTTTAAATATATAATCCTTGAGCAAGAGCCTATCAGTTTTTAGCTGGTAGGCTTTTCTTTTGGTACAATTAAGGCATGAATAATAATGAAGCATACGATTATGAGGGAAATAAATATATCAACCCTACCCTCTCTCGTGATGAACAAATGCAATTTATTGACAACCTTAGAAGTATTCAGGCAAACAACAATGCTGGAATACAGGCTGACACTAGAAACCTTGGCACAGATGTTGTACCAACGCAAGGTGGATTAGTTGGTGGTGAAGATTATTTTCTGCAACGCTACCAAACCCCACAGGTAGACAGTATGGTGGCTAATTTAAGAGCCACAGCACAAGCCAAGGCTTTATCTGATGTTTTAGCAGGGCTTTCTGCTCAATATAAACAACGCCTGATGAGGTCAAGACTTAACCAAGAGAGAAGAGCTAACGCCAAACAAGACGCACTCCAAAGACAAGCGACAAGTGGTAATGTGATAGAGAAAGAGCCTAGTGGTAGCGTTCAAGAGGGGAAGATAGTCGATAACCCTGACGCAATGAAAGATACGCAGAATTATGGTACTCAACCTTATGCTGAGAAAAAAGGTACAGGATATTTTGATTTTAGTGGGGCTAATCCTCTAGCTCCTAATCATGATCTAGGTAAACAAGGCGGTTGGCAACATGGCAGATAATAAAGATTTAGGTAACCCAAATGTTGGTTGGGTTGCTCCAGATACAGGTAAAACATATCAAGCTTATGACAACTCTGACCCTAACCGTTTCAACATCGTGGATAAAGATGGTAATGTTTTGGGTCATGCTCCATATAACAGTACCAATGTCACAAGAAAAAACTCTGGCGAAAAGTTGTATCGCTATGGTGATACTGGCGAGTTTGTGTCTAAAAAAGACCTCTACTCTTCTTATAATATTAAGATGAACGACAACGGCGATGTTGAAGTTAATGCCCCGAAGTCTTTTACTGATAGCAAATATTATAAGGAGCAACTGAAGCCTGCTCTCTTAGAGCTTTCTAAAGCACAGAAACTAAATCCGAACACTAAGTTCGCTCTCACCTCAAATCAGAACGACTTGAGAACTGCACAGGACTGGATCAAGGCACAGAGCGATGATCTAGCGTCTATGGTTGCACGCTATGATCAAATAAATGAGTATAAAGACCAAATCAAGAATGAGTACAAGGCTGACTTCTCTGATGAAGATGCCCAAACTGCGATGTCGGCTACTATTAAGAATGGTGACTTTACTCCGAACAGCAACGATAGACAGGTTATTCCTGATGTCCCAGAGTTTTCCTACTTCACTAACTTACCTGGGTACGACAAAAACACTCACACCATTGACTACAAGACACTAACTGACGCTTACAGCAATGACAAGCTGACCGATGAACAAATTGTTGCAATTAAAAAGGCAGTAGAAAGAAGATTAGCACAACCGAGAGGGAATGAGTCACATAAAATAGACTCTCGTTATATTGCTGAATTGCTTTCTTTTAAGAAATACTTAGATAATACCGAGGCTAGCACCAACTTTTGGACTGGAGCAAGGCACGCTGTGACCGACGGATTAACTGGTATCTTTGAGGGAGTAGCTGACGCAACTACTGCTCCATGGCGTTTTGTAGCGTCTGCAGTTGGTAGTGACAATAGTGAATACAACAAATGGAAAGAGGATTTAACTAAAAATCGTCAACTAGTGAATAAAGGTGGAGACACAGTAGCAGCTACAACTGCTTTTGCTAGTAATCTAGTTACAACAATAGCAATAGGCAATGCCGTATCTGATGGAGCGGTCAAGTTAGCCTCTCTCGGAATTAAAGCTATCGGAGATGCTGGCAAGGTCGGTACATCTTGGTTTAACGCTACCAGGTTAGCACAAGGTATGCAGGCTGTGCTTGAGGGGAATAATGGCGTAAAAGTTATTAATGGAGCAGTTAAGTTCTTGACGACTAGCGATAAGGTGGCAAAGACGGCAACTGGTTTGACCAAGTTCATGGCAGAGGTGGTGATTGACTCCGTGATGATGAACCCTGACCTTGCTGGTCGTTTTATCAGGAACACAGACAACGAGGAATCCCGTAAGTATGTGATAGAACAATTTGTAGGCAATTTAGCAGGTGTAGGCATTGGACTAGTAGCTGGCAAGACTATTACTAAGTTTTCTAATACTCAACTCGGACAGAGCCTTAATAACCGTGCAGCTGTTGGTGTAGCCAAGATTAAAAACTTCCTCAATGGGTGGACTGATAAGGCAAAAAAGTTATTCCATTTAACTAATGATGATTTAGTTAAAAAAGCCAACGAACAAAAAGAGAAACTAGCAAAAATAGCCAACCCAACTGCTGGACAGAAAAACAAGCTAGTTAGACTAGAGAAGAAAATCAATATTGCACAAGCGAACGAGATGGAGCATAAAGCTACTGAACTTTTATCTAAGCTTAAAATCCCCTCAAAGACTTTCGACCCAGAGGGGTATAAAGAAGCAATGGAAGCATTTGACAATATCAGTAACTTTAAAAAGAGACTTCTCTCTAATTTAAGAGATAATCTTGAGAACGGGGGTAAAACCACTTTTGCCAAAATCACGAAAACCGATTTTGACCCGAAATTCAAAGGGGCGTATGATGAAATGTTCGGCGATAAATTTACTGCACTTTTAAAAGCAGAAGACGCTGTTGGGCTTTCAAAAAAAGGAGCTGTTAATCTCTCTGATATTGTTGGTGTTAAAGGTGCAAGAACCCTAAACATCAATACTAATAACTATATTGGTGCATCTGTCGATTTGGCCTATATCAATAGTAAAATAGATAATATTGCAGATAAGGGGCTGAAGAGATTATTCGAGGAGAGACAGACTCAGTTGACTGAGCGTATCGGAAACCTTAAAAAGGTACTTGGTGAAGATTTAACTCAAAAAGCAGATGACTTCATAGATGTACTTAAGAAATATGATGAAGCCCACGGTGAGTTATTAGCTGATGTTCTCAAACTTCGAGATAAAGAAACTCTTGAGAGAATAAAAGAGAGTGGGGTATTCGGTGAGGGCGGAGAGGACTATTTCCGTATCCAGCGTGATATTGATAACCCGAACACACCGTTTAAGTCAGATAAAAATAAGAAACTGGGTGACTTCCAAAAGCGTGTCGATATCGCCAACGCTGACTATGAAGATGTTGTGGCATACCGTGTGCATGACCTCTTAAATGACGCTCAAGACTACGCAAGGGCTGAATACATTAGGCAATTAGATGACTGGAAGTTCATTGGGGTGACCGACAGGATTACTGGTGAGGATTTTAAGCTTCATAACGAATTAGAACGCACTAAGACTATGTTCAAAAACGCAATAGACAGTAAAACTGACTATACCGTATCCAACTTGTTCTTAAAAGACTTTGGCATTGAAGGTGAAGAGACAATTAAGAAACTTACTGGAGAGGTTTTTGATGCTAAGGTTTTTGATGACCTAGTAGGTGGAGTAAAAAAGAACGTTGATGAGTTCTTAAGCTCAGCTATGGAGAATAAGAGTCTAACCTCTGATGTGCTTGACAATATAGTCAAAGTCAACGGAGCGACAGACATGACAGATAAGGCAAAGGAGTTCTTCGCCCTAAAGGCGTTCTCGGAACACTTAACCGACGGGGTTATTGAGAAGAACCTTGATGATGCCATATCCCATATTGCAGTTATGGGGAACGACAAGAAAGAGGTAGTAGAACTTGTCGCAAAACAGTTCCGAGATGAGATTGATAGCCGTTTAGGCACTCTTTCTAAGGAATTAACAGATAAAGGTCTGACTAGCCTTGTCGCCGAAAGCGGTCTTTATGACGAGGTAAAGAAACTCGCTGATAAGATTAGCGACTTTAAGCAAGGTGAGAATGTTATTGAGGTTATCAACAAGGCTGGACAGCACGAACTTCTCTCTGTTGACCCACTCACGGCTTCTTTCTTCAATACGAAAATCTCTGGTTATACCGACACTTACCTGTCTAAAGTAAACCGATTACAGTCTAAATTATTCCGTACTGGTACTACCGTGGTTGGTGGTTCTTCCTACATTAACCAATGGGTTAAAGATACTGGTAACGCCTTTGTTGTTGGTGGTCTTGTACCAACAGGCAAGCCGACTAAAGAGATGATAGAGACTTGGGGAAAAGATGTTGCGAACTTCCTTGCTGACAATGATAAGAGAGTTTATGAAGCCTTAGTCCAAAAAGCAGAGCAAACTGGTACATCTGTTGCTGAACTCGCCTTAAAACGAGAAATGGACATTGCAAGAGTTGGGGCAGGGGTTGGAACAGAGGCAAGCCTGTATCAATTTAATAAGGCGAAACGGTTTGCAGAACTTCAAGAAGGCACAGAGAAAGCTATCGGAAAAGCTAAAGAGAGCCTAGAAAACGCTATGGACTCATTAGAAACATTGCACAATCAGCGTGAAACTTTCTTGCGTTCGGCAGTCACTAATAAGGCTTATTCTGACGCAATGAAAAGAGGTTACTCTATTCAGCAGGCTCGTATTTATGCAGAGTTTATCGGTAGCAATGCCACCACTAACTTCGGCAGGCAACTCTATCACCTTAACCAGTTGCAACAGTCTGTGCCATATCTAGGAGCAGCAATTAACGGTGCGAAGTCATTTTGGCGTGTTGCGGCACTCGACCCTGTTGGTGTCTCTTCTCGTCTTATGGGTGGAGTAATATTGCCAACTTGGTTCTTAATGGCACAGAGTTTGGGAAGTGAAGAAAACCGTAAAGTTTATGAACAGATACCTGAATACGAAAAACGTAGTGGACTAGTATTTGTGTCACACGGCAAGAAATATAGTATTCCTCTACCTGAAGAGATTGGCAAGCTTGTCGCACCTGCAAGACAGGCTATTGAGGGCTTATATGGGGCGAATAAGCACACATTCTGGGAACTTGCCATGAACGACTTAGTCGGACTTTCCCCAATAGACATGACTGGCTTTACGAATATTGACCGTAACCGTTTAATCGATAACGGCTTTATTGGCGACCATATCGTGCCTGGCATCTCTCGTGTAATCTCCCAAACTATGCCACCACTTGTTCGTACCTCTGTGGAAGTCGCAACTGGCAAAGACTTATATACTGGTAAACCACTAGATACAAGCTACACGACTATCGACCCCGACACTAACGAACCTATCGTAATGGACAGTAAAACTGGTGGATTAGCTAAAGCGATTTCAGGGCTGTTCGGAAACAATGTTGCCCCAGGTATGGCACAGAAAGTGCTATCCAACATTTTTGGTTCAGCTGGCATGGATATTATTGACGGATTAACTGACCTTGCTAAATCAGTAGTAAAAGGCGACGCTGGAAACGGTGCAGAGAAATTCATCGGAAGAATAGGCGACCAATTCACAGGTCCTATCTTAAGCAAAAATTACGACCGTACACAGAGCTTATTCAAACAGGCAGTCTCCTCACTCTCTAATGAGAAAGATGTTTTGCTTGCACGAAAAGATTTGCAGGCGATAAATAACCAACTAAGATACGAAACTGACCCTGAAAAGATACAGAAGTTGAAGAATCAGAGGGATAATATTATCAATCCGTTCTATCAGAAAGTCCTCAATGTAGCGAACAATCTAAAGACTCAGTATGGTGCAACCATCACTCGCCAACGCTTTGCCTCTATTTTGGCATTGATGAACTTAGAAAATAACAAGGGTAGTGCCTATACTGGAAACAACGGCTATGTGGATGACCTCACGGCAAAAGCTCAAGCTCAAGGTAAAGCGAACGCTCTTGAGACTATGCAACGACTAGGCTTTAGAGGTGCAGATGACAACTCAATCTTCGGCTATCAGAAGAAAAACAAAGATGGTGAGGTAGTGACTTTTTACCAAAACCCTGTCTCTATCCTCTCTTGGAATTCTACCAACTGGTTACAAGATGATATCCACTCGGCAAATATTCAGAAGACTTTTAAAGACAAGGGTATGTTTGAGAAGAAGAAAGCGATCAGAGAACAGGTTGACGCTCTATATGTTGACTGGAAAAAGAAGAGTAAAAAGCAAAAGAACGCTGACCAAGAGAAAATTGACAATATATGGATAAACTGGAACGCTGAAGTCATGAAAGAAATTGCACCATATGTCGCAAAATATGGAGCAGAGGAAACCATTAACAACACTAAGGTTATGACTGAACTCGCCCAGCAAATAGAGTTGCCTAGTGAGTATAAGAGCAACAATAAAGGTAGAAAAGTTTATGGTGCTACCCTAGGCGATGACGGTAGCGTCAAAGACGCATATATTAAAAGTTATATCCGTAGGATTTTTAATGTCAATAATACAGAGTATGATGGTGGTAAAGATTATAGTGGGAGAAATAAATGAACCTAGATAACATTTTACAGAACATAGAGCAGGTCAAGAATGAAGAGCTTGAGAATAGCCAAAGAAGGGCGAGTGAAGCAAGTGCCGAGTCAGAGCAAGCCACCCCTCAAGTAATGTTTGATGACTACACCAAACAATATTTTGAAGATGTCAGGGCGATTAGAAAAAAGACTTCTCGTGGAGCAAGTGGAAGGGTTCTAATCTTTACTAGGTTACTTGTCCTAGGCGACAAGAAAAAGCGAATTGACGGACTTAAAAAGGCTTATGCAAGAGTAAAAATGGATATTGAACAGTATAAGGACTACCGTCCTGAGCTAGTTGAACCTCTTAAGCGAAGATACTTAGAGGAGAAGTTTCTCCCTGTGGTCGAAGCAATTATTATGCAAACTTCGCCTGAAGATCTCTACAACTCTGCAAGCTCTTTAGATCTACTAGATAAGTATGTCTTATTGCCATATGGTACATCTGGCAAAGGCTACACTAAGCAATATGTTAAGACTGCCTATATTGACAGGGGTATTTTGAGTAATAACGAAAAATCAAGTGGAGAGTTGGTTGACGGTATCAGAAAAATCCGTAGCTACTCCAGTTCTGCTGACACAAGGGTGGCTTATTTACTTGCCAAGAAGCTAAAAGATAAAGTTGATAAAGGCAAACTAATAGCGACTGATGATGACTATGAACTGCTCTCTCGCATTGTTTCTTATTATGAATAAACGGGTGCTAAGATAAGAGTATGAATTGTAGTTGTAAAAATGATGGTATAACGGCAGGTAGTCTTGAGAAGGCTCGACCTGACCTCTTAATTAAGATTATCCCAAAGGAATTTGGCGATAGTGTAAACGGTTCTGACCCTGTGCGTGTCGGGCTATATAGAAACGCTATTGTCACCTATCGAGCAGACGGACTCACTTATCTTTTTGATGAGAACGGCTACTTTGCATTATTTAAGGGGATTTCGGCTGAACACTTTACTATTGACACGGAGCTTTCTGAAACCTCTACTAATGCCCTCTCTAATAAAACAGTCTATGCCAATCTTAAAGCCCTTGAGAAGAAATACGAAGAGGTGTTGAAATCCAATAAGGCACTCTCCGATAAGTTAAATGAGTATGACACTAAATTCGTGACACTTAAAAACGAGGTAGCTCAAATGGTAGCAAAGAACCTCAAGCTCAAAGTCGTAACGGATATCGCAAGCGTTACTGCCCCAGAGGACAATACTATTTACGCCGAAGTCGCTAACAACTAGATACTTTTTAGAAAAGCTAGTTGGTTGTTTATACTTAAGATATGAATAAGTGTTGCAATAATAGCTGTGGTTGCCCTAGTCCAATTCTGGGAGTTGATACCCCTAATCATGAGGATAAGACTAAGGTCGAGTTTGATTTTGGTGGCAAGGTAGTTAAGTTTGATTTTAGTGAAGTAGTGAAAGCTGGCGAAACCGACACTACTCTTTTAGTGGATAGTGTCAGACGAGTATTAAAGTTTATGGCAGAACGCCATGTTGACTCCATCTCGGCGAGTACATTAGGGCAGATTTTACACCTGTCTGATATCGGTGATGTCAAGACTCTTGGGGCGAAAGAGAACGCCCTATTCGTTTACCAGAAAGGTGAGGCTTGTGGAGCTGGCTGTGCAACAGTTGGCGACTCTTGGACGACTTGGAACGCCCTTGACCACCAAGTGAACACCTTGCAAACGGCAATGGGTTTTGACAAAGAAGGGAAACCTCAAGCTCTCTCTGCTCCACAGAATAAAGACCAAGTCTTTCTTCTCGGTTGGAATAAAGACAAGGGAGTGTCCTATATCCGTCCAGTTAAAGTATCTGCTGCTCCGAGAAACGGCAATAATAAGAAACTCGCTCTGTATTTAGATGAAAAAGATGGCTCTATTGTAGCTGTGGAGGAGGATTAAGATGTTTAGAATGAGAGATTTTTTTCAAGAAGATGAGTGTCAAAAGACCGACGCTCGTACCATTAACGCTAAATTAGAGTTAAAACTAGATCCACTAAATAAGACTGGCTTTATCTTAGAGAACCCATGGGGCGATACTGGACTTGATATTAAGAAACTGATTAAGGCTGGCGAAACCGTCACACACTTAGAACTTGCTCCTGCAATCTCACCAAGTGTTTTAAGATACGAACGAGAAGATGGCAAAGTTGACTGTATTACTGGTGACGAGCTTTCTCATATTATCTCGATGAGACTACTTAAAGATGTTGACCAAGAGACCAAACCAACTCAAGGTGATGTCTATATTTATGGGGCTGATGAGAAGTTCCACCCATTTCAACTTGGGGCTATATTAAAAGAGTATCGCCAAACAATCGAAAGACATAATGCAACGATTATGCGACTTGGTGGCGAGATAGCAGAACTAAGGTCTGAAGTCGAGAAGTTAAAAGAACTCCTGAAGAAGCCTGATAATACTCCTGATAATATCAAACTAGCATGGGGCAATATTAATGTTTATGGCGATATCTCTAATACTGGGCTGAAGACCTCTGGCATTTATACCCACGATGTAAATTCAAACATAACTAACGATATGAGCTTTTCATAGAAAGGAAAAAAATGAATTGCAACCAACCAATCGAAACCACCTACCTCGGCGACCTGCCGATTGACACGCTAGACGCTTTACCTGACTTCTTTATTGTGGAGCGTGATATTTACGATGAAACAACTGGCAACACCACAAGAACCTTGACTCGTGTGCCATCGAAAAAGATTTTGCCGAATGGTAATTTTGACAACATTGCTTTTATTGAGGCAAACAATACTGCTATTGAAGTACCAGAAGGGCAAGTGCGTGGTGGCTACATTAAGAACGAGGGGAGCCGTATGGTCATGCACTTTGCCGACCTCGATACTGCTCCTGACTTCCTAATCCTAGGCAAGCGTGCAGGTCTTGTCATGATACAAAATACTGGTTTCTTGCATATCTTAGGTGGACATGACTATATCATTGGGCAGGACTACTACCAAGGTAAAAACGGCGAACCGACCACCGATAACACCTCTGGAAAGAAACTATTTAAACCATTATCTAGGACTATTCTAGCCGTTAAATTGTAAAGGGTACAATGAAGAACATAGAAACTCTTAATGCTACAACTGAAGACAGGCTTGTTATAAGATCCTCTAATACTCAGTACAAGGGGACTCTGGCAGTTAAAAAAGGTGGGGCGTATCTCCCCATCTCTTTTGACATGGTGGACTATATTGACTGTGACGGGGTTAAAACACACAAGGTTTTCTTAGCAGGCGAAGACAATATTGGATACCACTATAAGATAAATAAATGCAAGTTTGTGAATATTGAGTATCTTTTACATGACAAGAAGTTCCATGGCTTGAAGCAACTTCCAAAAGAGTTTGGCGAGGGGTTTTACGAGGAGTTTCTGGAGAGTAAGACTTTCACTAATGCCGACAACGGGGCGATGGGTATGGTGAATAGTGGTATTTTAAGAGTTGGAACAGATTATGTCTTAGCAAGAGAAACCTTGGAGGCGACAGAATAATATGCCAAATGTAAAGATAATAGTAGGGGAAGTACACAGAGAACAGAATAAAAAGAGGACTGTTATTCCAATCTCTTTCTTGCATTTGCCTCGTGATGGCAGAAAAGCGCTTGTTATTGCTCTAGTCCCAAAAGATACTACT
>ERZ772932.339-NODE-339-length-26795-cov-3.223672_pt1 | contig 26795 bp, 25 predicted proteins | sample MGYA00511684_ERZ772932 | MGnify/ENA primary metagenome ERZ772932 (study PRJEB29015, sample SAMEA2738078) | human oral metagenome | biome: human oral; feature: human-associated habitat; material: saliva | place: China | collected 2210 ...
TTGAGACCTGCAAGGGCTTCATCGACCGCGCAAAGGCTTCCCCGGACTGCGAAATCATTGCGGGCGGAACCTATGATGACAGCAAGGGCTGGTTCATTCAGCCGACCGTAATCCTCTGCAAGTCCCCGCACTATGAGTCCATGGTGACAGAGATCTTCGGGCCCATCGTTTCCATCTACGTCTACGATGACGACGAGTTTGATGAGACCCTTCGCATCTGCGATACCGCTTCTCCCTACGCACTGACCGGCGCTGTCTTCGCACAGGATCGCCAGGTGATTGCAAAGATGGAGAAAGCCCTTCGCAACGCTTCCGGAAACTTCTATATCAATGACAAGTGCACCGGCGCAGTGGTCGGACAGCAGCCGTTCGGCGGCGCAAGAGCTTCCGGCACCAACGATAAGGCAGGAACCACGCTGAACATGCTCCGCTGGCTCAGCGCGCACGCAGTCAAAGAAGCCTTCTCCCCCTCGTCGGCAGTCCTTTATCCTTACATGAGTGAGAAATAAGAAGGACGGTCGAATATAAAAGAGAGTCGTTGCATCCGCATCGGATGTAACGACTCCCTTTTTCTTTCCGAATCAAGCTGTCTCTACCTATTTTTAAATGCACGCGGTTCAAAAACAGGAAATCCCACTTAATCTTTTCGGACAGCTCTTTACAGGCGCTCTCTTTACGCTCCCTCCCTTTCCGCAGGCCTTTGTTCTCCGGGAAGCAGCGCTACTTTGCACCATCAACTCGCTCTTTCTATGTGCCGCTGTGTGTTTTCTCAAACTGAAATCACGCTACGCCCTCTTTACTCGGCAAAATCCGATTAGACACGAAACGCAACAATATCCGCAGAATGACAGAAAGGAAGCTTGTTTATGAATCAGACAAAAGATACCACCGGTGTACGAAGCGCTAAGCTTTTGATGATTTCTCTGGTTGTTGCCAGAGGCATGTCCTTCATGTTCTCAAAAACTTTGCTGTTCAACATGGGGCCCTTCTCGCTGCTCGGGATACGCTTTTTGCTGGCTTCTCTGCTTCTCTTTGCCTTTTTTTACAAGCGCGTACTCGCCGAGCTTCAGAAGGACCCCAAGATTCTGTTCGCCGGACTTGCCCTCGGTGCAGCGTATTTTATCTGTATGAGCTGTGAACTGGTCGGACTTCAGTATACCTCGTCCTCCACCTGCGCCTTTCTGGAAAACTCGGCCATTGCCATGGTTCCCATACTTGAGGCGCTGCTCACCCACAAAGCGCCGTCTCTAAGAATTATTCTCAGTTGTTTCATGACATGTATCGGCATCGCTATGATTACCTTGAACGGCGGAATCCGCAGCTTCGGACTCGGAGAGTTTCTCTGCTGTATCGCAGCCTTTGCCTTCGCCTGCGCAATCATTCTCAATGATCGCTGTACGAAAAAACACGACGCATTCGGCATCGGCATCCTACATGTAGGCTTCATCGGTCTCGCCGCGCTACTCGTAGCCTTTACCTTTGAAACGCCGCACTTGCCCGAGACCGGCACACAGTGGATGATGCTGCTCATGCTCACGCTGATTTGCACCTGCCTCGGTTTTACGCTGCAACCCGTTGCACAGAGAAAAATCAGCGCGCAAACAACCGGTATCCTGTTCGGATTGAATCCGCTCACCGCGGCTATCTGCGGCTGGATTTTCCTGCGGGAATCCATGACTCCGCTCGGCATCGCAGGCGGCATTCTGATTGTCATCGGAATCATTGCGACAAACACATTCCCGGAGCCATAAAGCCGAATAAAAATCTGCCCCTTTCGTTTCAAAGCAAAGCCCCGCAAACCGCTGCCTGGCAGTTTGCGGGCTTACGCTTATTCCGCTATTTTCAGTAAGACCTTGCCGTTCGAGCCTCCCGCCTTCACTTTGGCAAGCGCCTCATTGACCCAATCGAGCGAATAGACGCTGTCAATCGATGCCTGCAAGGGATTTTCTCGGTCAAACAGCTTTCCGATTTCTTCCAGTTGTTTTCCGCTCTCATGCACAAACAAAAAATCATAGCTCTGGTTTTTGGCCGCAGCCATCTTGTCATACTTGCCGCCCGCAATCCGGAACAGGATGCGCTTCCAAAACGGCATACCGCTTCTCTCCGCGAAGCGTCCGTTCGGCATCCCCCGCAACGAGACCAGATTTCCGCCCTTTTTCAGAATTGAAAACTCATTCGGAAGTTCCCGGTCTCCGAGCGTATCCAAAACATGATCCACATCCGACAAAAGATCTACATATTGTTCTTTCTTATAGTCGATAAACTTCTCCGCACCGAGACGCTTTACTCGCACTTCGTTATCTCCGTCTCCGCTGCCGTTGGTGTAGACGTGCAGCCCGAGGCTCTTTGCCACCGGAATCGCCATGGCGCCGAGACTACCGGTTCCTCCTGAGATAAAGACGCTCTCCCCTGCCTTAACCTTCATGATTTCAAATGCCTGCATGGCCGTAAGCGCGGTTAAGGGGACAGTCGCTGCCTCTTCAAAGGACAGATACTCCGGTATGCGTGCAAGCGCATCTTCCCGAACTGCCGCATACTCGGCAAACGCCCCGATTTTCTTTAAGGGCATTCTGCCGTAAACTCTGTCCCCCACTTGAAGGCGGGTCGCATTTTTCCCCGTTTTTTCGACGATACCCGCAAACTCATTTCCCATCACGAGCGGCATTTTATAAGAAACAATCATCTTCACTTCACCGCGCATAATCATATTGTCAAGCGGATTTACCGCCGCCGCCATCACCTTGACCAGAACCTCATCCGCTCCCGGCTCCGGAATCGGAAGCTCCCGGATTTCCAATTCTCTGCCGTTCTTATCAAACTGTGTCAAAACCGCTGCTTTCATTTTCTTTCCTTCCCCCGTCAGTTTCGTGCATTTTTTTCAATATAGTTCCGCATATTACCGATGCAGTCCGCAAGTGTCATATTTCGCAGTTCACGCTCAACCCCTGCTTCCATGTCACGAAACATTCCGCCGAGAACCGGCCGGATGTTGTGTCCTACGATACAGGCATCATTGGGGTTTTGATGGAGATCAAAGAGATGCAGGGAGGGCGTATCCGTCACCGCACTGTAGATCTCAAACAGCGTGATATCCTTTGCCGCTTTGGCGAGATGCATTCCGCTGATTCCGCGCCTGCTCTCTATAATACCCGCCTTACCGAGCTTCGCAGTCAGTTTCCGGATATAGCTCGGGTTGGTCCCGACGCTGGCTGCAAGCTGTTCCGAATTCATTTCCCGATCCGCTTCCGAAATGAGAATCAGCGTGTGGATTGCGGATGAAAACTTTGTATCCATTGTCAGACCTCCGGGCGATAGCTCGCGATATACTCCGTATTTTCTGCCGTTACCAGCTGCGGATCCTTCCGAACAAAACGTCCCGCGATTCCTTCCTCGTTTGCCGCGATTTCAAAATGGCAGAGCGCAATGCCGAGATCCACCTTCTGCACATCTCCGGTTGCCTCATTCGCATAACCTCTCGTTTTCACCTCGTAAAAATGAACCGCATCCGCATCTACGACTGCCCTCCAAGGCTGCTTATTGGTCGCAGACGGCGCCAGTCTCACCATCTCAAGCGGCTTTTCCCATTTTCCCGCTTCTTCCCGACGCAGCGGATGCTCGAAATCCCCTTGGTAGAACAGCGACTCGAAGGAATTGCGCGCATCGGACTTCATTCCCCTCCGCATCAGGCTCTCTCGGACAGAACGTTTCTCCGCAGCGTAGCCGAGCGGCGAAACCGCCGGCATCACCTCATCCGGCTGCAATTTGACAGCCTTCTCAAACGCCTTGCGGTCGATGGTCGCGGCAAGCCATACCGTACCGAGTCCGAGTTCGCTTGCATAGAGCACGAACTTCTCAAAGCTATAGCCGAAGGCAAGCTCCGCATTTTCCTGTCTTTTATAACTTCCGGCCACATAGGTATCCGCGCCGAGTATGACCGGGCTGCTGACCTTGTCCCGCTTCGCATCGAGAATATTGAAGCGGATCGGAACACCGAAGGGGTTGCCCACCTCCGTCAGAAAATTCCGGATTTGACTCATGCTCTCTCCGTCGATTGCTTTCTCCTGATAGGTTCTGACACTCTTTCTCTCTCGAATGGTCTCGCTCGTCATCTTATTTCTCGCTTTCTCAAGTGTATTTAACTTGTATCTGTATCTGATACATTTACCTTATCCCAAGTTCTGTGCGCTGTCAAGTGAAAATACACTTTTTTTCAAGCTCATGTCACGTCGAAGTTTCCGGATCTCATCTCCACAAATAAAACAAGCGCCGTCTTACCGTTTTGTATCGGTAAGACAGCGCCGTCTTCTTATTTACAGCCACAAAGCTCATTTGTCCCAGTTTTTCTTTGCATCCTCTTCGGTAATACGTCGAATGACCTTACAAGGGTTTCCGGCCGCCACACTGTCGGACGGAATATCTTTTACGACTACACTGCCGCCCCCTATGACCACATTGCTTCCGATCGTTACCCCCGGCATTACCTGCACGCCCGCACCAATCCAGACATTATCGCCAACCACAATCGGATACGCATATTCAAAGCCCTGATTGCGACGCTCAAAATCAATCGGATGACCGGCGGTATGGAAACCACATGAGGGCGCGATAAAAACATTGCATCCAAAGCGCACGCCGCCTCCGTCCAGAACGACCAATCCGTGATTTGCATAGAAGTTATCGCCCACTTTCATTCGATAGCCGTAATCGCACCAGAAATCCGGTTCAATATGTACATTCTCTCCACTCTCGCCGAGTATTGTCTTTAACAACGCATGCCGTCTATCGAGATCCTCTATCGGAAGACTGTTGTATTCTTGGCAAAGCTTCTTGCAGCGAACTCTCTCTTTCTCGAGTTCCGCATCGTTATTGGAATCATATAATTTCTGTTGCAACATTTTTTCTTTTTCCGTCATGTCAATGTCTCCCTTATCTCTCGGCCGCCGCACAACAAGCCTCATCTTACAGCCTTGGCGAAAAAAACACAGCTTCTTCGGCATATATCACGGTCCGTTTGGAAACCGGTTCCCCTTGCATTGTTTGCGCCTCGCTCGATGCTATGATCGATCAGAGAATCACTTTTGCTTGCCTCTCCATTTCTCCAGAAGCTTGCCGAGCAGTTCATAGAGTGTTTTCTGCTCTTCTTCCGTAATCTCGTCAAAGAGTCCATTGTATTCCGCTTCCTGTCTGCCAGCAATCCCTTCCGCTGCTCGTTTTCCTTCCGCTGTCAGGCTGATGTCCTGAGAGCGGCGATCTCTCATGCTCTGTTCTCTCTCGATGAGCGCACGCAGTTCCAGCTTACCGAGAATCTCGCTCACGGATGCTCTCTGTAACCGCAGGCGTTCCGTAAGCTCTCTCTGTGACATTGTCCCGCCGTTCTCGGAAAGCTCTTTTAACACGCGTTCCTGGCCGACGTATGCCCCCTGCCGATGAAACAGGTAGTGTCCGCATTCTCGCAGCCGAGCATACAGCCCCTTGGTCCCCTCGGCATCAATATCAAACGGAAGCGTTCTTTCTGCTCTTTCTCCGTGACGCCCCTCTCCCCCATGCATTCCGCGAGCGCGACATCCGTGAGATCCGCGCTCACCGTGCAATCCATGCTTGCCATGCGATCCATGCTCGCCATGCGATCCATGCTCACCGTGCAATCCATGCTCACCATGCGATCCATGCTCACCGTGCGATCCATGCTCACCGTGCGATCCACGCTCGCCATGCGATCCATGCTCACCGTGCGATCCATGCTCACCGTGCAAGAATTCCTCTTCACGACCATGTGCATCGCGTTCTCCTTTACGGCTCTTACCACTTCCGTGTTCCCAATCCGCCATCTCCGAACCTCCATTCAGTCTGCGCCCTCTCTCGCATTTCAGCTCACTCAGCGAGCAACGCCGGCCGCAGCCTCCGCATCTCTCCTCCGTATCGTTCAATTCTTTCTTCTCTGTATTCGTATTCATTCTATCATCAACCTCCGTATGCGTTATATCTTAACAAGTTATTTTTTCAATTAGTAAGGTGCCTTGCAAGATGCATCATAATCTCGCTCCGCCACATTGTCAAGTACCTTTCTATTTTTTTGACTTTGACTGTCTGCGATCCCCTGCGCTCACTCTGCGACGCTCTCAATCGGTATTACATCAGCATATGGTCAACAGAAAAAAGAGGCTGCAATGCCCGCTAAGTTCGGGATCTCAGCCTCTTTCTTCCGTTCTATGCGATGCAACAGAATATCTATCATTACCTTCATCACTCATCTTCAAATTCAAACAGTTCTTCAACGCTTTTATGAAATACCTTTGCGATGTCCATGGCAAGTTTCAGCGAGGGATTATATTTGCCGTTCTCGAGATGGACTATCGTTTCTCTTCTGGCTCCCACCATCTCCGCCAACTCGCTTTGCTTATAGCCTGCCTCCTCGCGATATTGCTTTATCTTGGTTTTTAGCGCCATGATTACAATCCCTTCTTATCGAAAAGCACGAATAAGGCAGTTCTTAAAATGCTCATGGTAAATAGCACCCCCAGTATCATCCAGCCCATACTTGCTGCATTTAGCAGCTCTACATGGGATAGTATGCCCCCGGCAAAGGCAATCACAAGCAGCAGGCAAAATACCACCTTGTAACAGATGGCATCGCAGCGCTTCATATTTGCGCTTGCAAGTTCATCCACCTGCTCTTTTTGATAGCTCAGTTTGCGCCAAACGAGGAGCACCAGAAGGAACAACGGAACAAGCTGCCACTTTGTGTGCGCATACTCCGGTTTCCAATCTGTTCTAGACCACAGCCAATACTGCCAACACAGAACCAGTATAAAGGCGGGTGCAATGAATAACTGCTCCGCTAACGAGACTCTCTTCATATGACTTTCCTTTCAAAAGTGATGTATTTGTAACTCGTGTGATAAATATATCACTTCATTCCGGATGAGTCAATCCACTATGTGAGAAATATTTCACTTACAAGTATCTCAAAAAAGCCCTCTGCTGTATTGCTACAGCAAAAGGGCTCCCAATACAAGGCTCTCCGCGAGAAGGCCGGAATGTACGCGAAGAAACGCCTATCTGAATCAACGCTTTACAGACGCTTTACAGCTGTTTATAAGCGAAGAAGCACAGCGTTACGAATTTGCATCCTCACTGCCGTTATCTTCCCGGTTTCCGCTCCGGGAGAGTACCGTGAAGAGCAACGCACCCCCCGCAAGGACACCGCACACCACATTCAGAAGAAATGCAACTCTTTCTGTATCACTTCCGCCGTTGACAAAATAAGGTTTCCAAATTCCCCTCGTCAGAACACCGAATATAATTGCCACCGACAGGCCGTAAAAAATGCCGGAAATGATTCGCATCGGCAAAGTCTTGTAAATGACATTCTCCGGAAGATTACGCATATTCAGGAGAAGGGCAAATCCTGTGAGAAGCAGATAAACAACCGAGACAAAGATGCAATAGGCAACAGAATCCGGATTCATGCTTTCAAACGCAATTGCACCGACAAGTCCGGTAAAAACACTACAGCTGAAAATAATAAAGGAACAGGAAATCTGTTTGATGTGTGTCAGGATTGCAATAAGCGCTTCTGTCAAGGCCAACACCGAAACAAAGCTCATCCACGGGTGTCCCGGAATCAAAGCCTGAATTGCGGGGTTCGTATTGCACAAAATCAGGCTCACAAGAAATCCGACCGCATACGGCATATACAGTATGATAAAGCCAAAGGCACTCAGAGCGATATTAACGCCGAAAAAGGCCAATACAATCACAAGTGCGGGCATATTCCCCCTCCTCCTATGCAAGCGTTTCCTCGAAATTATCCCGCTTCTATTTTATCATAGGCTTATCTCAAAATATATCTTGCTATTCTTAGTTTGATTGCATTTAAATATTTTATAATTTTATCTGATTTGAAATCAACATCAAACCTTCACGCCGATTGTCTCAAAATTTATGGAGCAAGTGTCCGCGTCCTTTCGGTAATGCTTCGAATTTTCCCCATCTTCTCATTTCAGCCGTATGGTACAAGCCAATCCGCCCTGTTCGCCGTTGGCAAAGAATAGTTTCCAGCGGTGCCAATCCGCCACCTGTTTGACAATCTTTAATCCAAGGCCATGCTGCCCGGTGCCGAACTCCCACTCATAGCCTCTGCTGTTCAGTCTGCGCAGAAGTTCTTTTGATACACCTTTTCCGGTATCACTAAGTTTCAGAAAGACATGATTTTTACTATCCTGATACAGCCGCATTTCAATCTTGCATCCATCCGCATTATGTCGAATTGCATTATGAAGCAAATTCATGACCGCTCTCTCTACTAAATCTTCATTGAAGTAAAGTTCCGAATCCTGAAGGCTGTCCTCGATTTCGAGTGTGAACCTATATCTATCATCCTCCGTCTGATTCATGATTTCTGTGAGCGTCTTTCGGAGGAAGCGACTGATTCTCACTTTCTTTTTTTCAAATTTCCCTGCGCCAAACTCCAGCTTGCCGGAAAGATTCAGATTATCCACAAGCCGTCGGAGCCGGATTCCTTGTGTCTCAATGGATTTCGCTCTTTGCCTGACTTCTTCCTCCCGGGTCGAAGCGGCTATCATTTCCGCGTTGCCCATTACAATGGCAAGCGGGGTGCGAATATCATGTGATACGCCTGCAATCCACTCTGTACGCTCCTCTTCCCTTTGCTTTGCGCGTCGCTTCTGTATCCGGGTCGGAACTGCCACCAGCACAACGATATTGGACAAAAGCAGCAACGGAACTATCTTCGCAAGGTAGTTTAACAGGTTCACATCAAACTCAAGGGTATATTTCCATACCTGATCTTTTTCTCCTCCGATCACGAGCAAGCCCTGCTCGAAAACATAGCTGTGTACCGGATAATCCTCAAGATAATATCTGGCAAACTTGGCAACGTCCTGTAAGGTATAGGTTTTTCTGAGCTCTTCAGGGAGCGCTACACTCCACAGAATGTTTCCGTCTTTCCCTAATATCATGGCAAACTGCCCGTGCTTCAAAAGACTTTTCGCTCCTTGCTCATCCAACGCATACCTTCCGTTGTTTACCGACAGATGTGTCAGTATCTCCTGCGGATACTGATAATCGACCGAATGATATCGAATCGCCGCAATCCCAACAATCAGTAGATCCGTAAAGAACAGAAAAACCATCATCAGCACAATGCCCGTAAGCAGCTGCAGCCTATTTCCCAACCTTCGCTTCATGCTTCCTTCTCCAACTTATAGCCAAGCCCCCGTACCGTGATGAGATATTGGGGTTTTGACGGCTCTGCCTCTACCTTCTCCCGCAAATGGCGCATGTGGACAATCAGCGAACTTTCCAAACCAAAACTGCCGTCCGGCCAGAGGGCATCACACAGGGCGTCGGTTGTAACGATTTTTCCCCGGTTTCGGAAAAGAATCTGAAAGAGCGCCAGTTCCTTTGCAGTCAGCGCGGTCTCCTTCCCATTCCGAGTAACCGTACCGGCATCCATTGAGACAAGCGTTTCCCCAAGACGAGCCGACTGTCCTTTCTCCTCAAAATGATAGCTTCGCCTCAGTACCGCGCCGATTCTGAGCAGCAGTTCCTTTGGAAGAAAGGGCTTGGTGATGTAGTCATCCGCCCCGAGTCCAAGCCCTTTTAAGCGTGCCGTATCCTCATCTCGTGCCGACAAAAAGATCACCGGCACATCGTACAGATACCCTGTCTCTTTCATCTCTGCATAGAAATCAAATCCATTCCCGTCCGGCAGCATGACATCCAGCAGGATCAGATCGTAGTGCTGTTTCCGAAGCTTTTCTTTCGCCTCACTGCAGCTACCGGCAACATCGACCTTCGAATACTGTTCTCTTTGGAGCAGCGCCGTTACTATGTCTGTCAGTTCCTTTTCATCATCTATCGTTAATATCCTGCATTCGCTCCTATCCATATGCGAATCCTCCCGAATCTTTTCGTTGATTGAAACATCCCAAATATGCAGTGCTTTTACTATACGGTATCCCGACATTTCTCCCAAGGCTTTTGCGCTTTCTTAATGTAAGCATAAGGTAAGCACAAGGTTCGCATAGTCTTCATCGGATATCCTGTCATTGTAAAACAAGCAAGGAGGACAGAATACGATGAACTACATTTTGGAGACGAACCACCTGAGTAAACAGAGCGGTAATACCTACCGCGTAAACGATCTTTCCATGACTGTTCCCGAGAACTGTGTCTACGGCTTTCTCGGGCCGAACGGAGCGGGCAAGAGCACCACGCTCAAGATGATTCTCGGGCTGATTCATCCGAGTCAGGGCAGCATCAAACTCTTTGGAACGGTTATGAGCTCCGCCAACCGGCTGTCGATTCTTCGACAAACGGGAAGTCTGATTGAAAACCCGGGCGGCTACGGGCACCTGACCGGTCTCGAGAACATGCAGATTATACAGAAGCTGAAAGGGGTCAATGAAGCGGAAATCAGCTCTGCGCTGAAAACCGTACGCCTCTATGACCAACGTGATAAGAAGCTCAGCAACTATTCTCTCGGCATGAAGCAGCGGCTTGGTATTGCTATGGCAATCTTGGGGAATCCGAAGCTACTGATTCTGGATGAACCGACCAACGGCCTCGACCCTGCCGGGATTCAGGAAATGCGTCAATTGATCTGTTCTCTCCCGAAAGAAAGAAACATGACCGTTATCATTTCCAGCCATCTCCTCAGCGAGATTGAACAGATGGCCGATCAGGTCGGCATCATCCATCACGGTCGTATGCTCTACCAGGGATCTCTTGCCGATCTGGAAACCCACGGAGACAAGCTGGAGGATGTATTTCTTGAAATGACGGGCGGGAAGGAGTCCTTATGAATCAGATAGCTGCAATTCCAAAGCTGGTCTCCGTTGAGTTCAAAAAATCCCGACATAAACACTCTTTTTTACTGCTTGCAATCGCTGTCCTGTTGAATTACTTCTTTCTGTTTCACGGAAAGTCTCCCGATCGGCAGGCATGGTACAATGTTTTCTTTGCCATTCCGCTGATTGATACTCTGATTCTGTCTGTCCTGATGGCTGTCATTGCCAGTCAGTCGGTGGACATGGAACATAAAGGTAACATGTGGAATCTCCTGCCGACGCTGGAAAGCAGAGCATCCGTCTATCTCGGCAAACTTCTCTATGGGTTCATACACTTGACCTTATTCTGCCTCCTGCAGATGGGAATGGTGATTCTGATGGGCGTCAGGCTCGGATATGAGGGCAATATTCCGTTCTCTCTGATCGGAACCACCTTTCTGGCAGAGCTGGTCAGCGGAATGATTGTCTATCAGCTACAGTGCCTTTTGTCACTCCTGTTTCCCAGTCAGTTCGCAGCGCTTTCAATCGGCTTCGGCGGAACTCTGACAGGTCTGTTCCTTGCCTATGTGAGCACAAAGGCCTGGACTCCATGGTCCGTCCTCCTCTCCCTGAGTCCCGTCGGTATGGATTATCAGAGGGCAACGAGAACCATGACACTTTTTCTCCGCCAGATCACGTCGCTTGAGATTCTGACTGCGCTCGCTTACCTTTTCGGCATTTTCCTGCTGGGTCTGTATCTTTTTACCAAAACAGAACACGAGGCGCTCAGCATAGGCGCATACAGGCACAAGGCATCCAAGTCCGTTCACAGCGGACTTCCGGTGGAACTGATTAAACTGAAGCGCAATCCCATTTGGATTCCTTTTCTTCTGATTCCGCTGATTTCCGCAGTCATCGGAACCTTCAATTTCACGCAGAATCAGGGCATTTTGCAAAACACCTGGGAAGATCTCTGGACGCAGCAGTCCCTGTTTCTGGGTATCTTTTTCCTCGCGCCTCTGGTCGGAATTCTTTGCAGCCTCCTATGGCGGATGGAGCATCAGGACAGCAACTGGAACCTGATTCTGACAGTCACCACGCCGGAAAAGCTGGTCAAGGACAAGTGGATGACCGCTGTACTTCTCTCCTTCGTCTGCATTTTGTGGATTGCTTTCATCTATCTTTTCACCGGCAAAATTATACTGAGACTTCCCGGAGAGGTGCCCGAACTGTTCTGGATTCGGATGCTAAGTGCCGCTATCTGCCTCGCTGCTGTCAGCGCTGTGCAGAGCATGTTGTCCATGATTTTCCGCTCCTTCGCCGTTCCCATCTCACTTGCTTTTGTCGGGAGCATTGCAGGTCTTTGGCTGACCGTCAAAGGTGCTTATTATGCCGTTCCGTATTCGATGCTGATTTATGGAATGGGAAGCAGCTCGATTACCGGAGAATTGAACATTCCCGTGCTTCTTGGCTCTTGCTGTTTCTATATTCTCGGGGCACTTACATGCAGCATCATCTTCCTAAAGAGATCGGATGTGCGCACGCACGTTTGACAATAATTTTAGCAATGAACTCCCCCAAACCTCCGGAGAAACACCACTGTCATATATGCCGGGCATCGCAGCGAGAATCAGGACTGCCCGAACCCGGCAGATAGGTCCATGCTCCGAAACAAAATAGAGCAGGTTCTACCAAACTTACAGATTGGTAGAACCTGTTCTTGTTTTGCGTGTGCAACGATTTTATTGGATTCGATTTCCCATCAAACCGTTCCGGCGAAAGTATCATTACAAAGTCATTACATATATCTGGCACGGATTCCGTTCATCCCATAAAGTCGGAAACAGCTCAAACTCCTTGAATCCGAGCGACCGGTAAAAGCGGTTCGTGGCATCATACGCAGCATAACGTCCCATTTGTACCGTCTTCACTTGCATAAATGAGTAGCCGCGATTTTTTGCCACTTGCTTTGCTCGCTCAAACAGTTTTCTCCCTACGCCTTTTCTGTGACAGTCCTTTAATACGCCCATCACGAAGAGTTCTACGGTTTCTTTTCCCGTCTCTTTCAGGCAAAGAAAACCGATCGGTTTTTCCGCATCTAAGGCCGCAAAAAACGGCTGAGCTGCACTTTCTCTTATGTATTGCTCTCTTGATTCCGGAATACCAAACCAATCGGGAAGCGCTTCCAGTATACTTCGGGAAATCCTCTGTTTCTCTGTCGCTTCCTCGACACTGACAATTCGTATGTCGGAAGCATCTGTTTTACCATTGTCAGCCATAAGGCGATACACAAAATTCAAGCAATCCGGAACGGTATCATCTATGTATCCGGAATCAACGAATCCGGCTTTCTCATAGACACGGATTGCCTGCACATCTTCCCTTTTTACGCATACCTCAACACAAGCATATTTCTGTTCTGCTTTGAGCGCGGCAAGAATTAGTTCTAATGCTCGAAATCCGTATCCTTGGCCCTGAAATTTCTTATCAATCATGAATTGCTGCAATTCATAGCAAGCCGGTTCATCGTCCATATCCCGTACCATAGCCAAGCCCACGGGAGTTCCGTCCGCAACAATGCCAATGACTTTTGCGCGGGAATTACGATAGACATACCCTCTTGCTATGATGCCGATATTACTTGCTAAATATGCTTTTTGACTTTCATCAACGGATAGTCCGGCGAAATCCATCCAGTTCTCTTCGCTTAGCTCAATTAAATTTACCATTTTTATTCTCCGACCTTTAGTTGTCCCTGAGATTCACTTTTAAGAAAAGAGCTGATTGCTCTTTTCTTATAAGAAGCTGGATTTCTCTATACCTCAGAAATCGGAAATGTCGATCGGTGCCGATATCTTCTTGGCAACAATATAAAATCTGTGAATACTCCCCTCAAGCAATCCGTCTCTTTCAATTCTTTTCTGTGCCTCAATCAAATGTTCAAAGCAGCTGTCAACGGAAAAGCCCGGAAACTCCCATTCGATAATTCTTGCAAACCAAACAAGAGCTCCGACATCAAAGAAACGGATCGGCCGTCGGACTTCTCCGCTTTCCAGTATCTCAAAACCATGTTCGAGAAGTTCCGCTTTTTTAACATCCAGATATTGCTTTGGATATGGTACTTCTGTGAGCTGAGGAAGCAGAAGCTCAACCAACTCGCGATCATTTTCGGCGCCTACCTGCTGTGTTAGGAACAATCCTTCTGATTTTAATACGCGCTGCAGTTCTGCGGCGTCATAGTCTCCATGCCGGTTGGTGACAATATCAAAGCTTTGATCAGAAAACGGAAGCTTATCTCCTCCGTCCGCCGCTTTGAACGCAATTCCCAACGGGAGCAAAACCTTTTTGCACAGTTCCACATTCGGCGGATAGCCTTCGATTGCCGCTGTATTTTCATAGGGGTGTCGGAAAGTAAGCAAAAACTCTCCGCCACCGGTTTCCATATCCATCAGTTTCATGCTGTCGTTCCGATATTTCTGAATTATCTTTCCAAAATCCCACGGTAAATCATCTTCTTCCGTATACCTGCCATGAATATGAGAAAAATCCCATCCGTGAATACGGGCGATTTCCTCCTCTCTTTTCCAGCTTTCCTTTTGTTGTTCTACCGTCATATGAATTTCCTTCTCCTCAGGCATTTCTGAAAACCATAATATTTAATTAGTAACTTACACCTTATATCGCCTGCCCCAGCAGCCAGTCAACTACATTCACAACCTGCACACCATTGTAATTTCCCTGGCTGAAACGGTCCAAGGTAAGAATGGTCTTTGGATAGTTGTCCCGCACTTTCTGCAGTTATTCCTTTCTCTGTATCATAAAAGACCTCCCGTCCGGCCTGCATTTATTTTGATGCAGGCCGGACAGAAGGTCAATATGTATCCCGATTTCGGTATAAATATCTGTATTATTTATTTATGTCCCGGTTTCGAAATTTATTCCAACTCAATCGTCCCCGGCGGTTTCGAGGTCAGATCGTAGAACACGCGGTTCACGCCCTTCACCTCGTTTACGATGCGGTTCATGACGGTCTGAAGCACCGCAAACGGAATCTCCGCGCACTCGGCGGTCATGAAGTCGTCTGTCTTCACCGCGCGGAGCGCAACGGCGTAGTCATAGGTGCGGAAATCGCCCATCACGCCGACGGAGCGGAGGTTCGTGAGAGCCGCAAAGTACTGGCTGAGCTCCCGCTCTAGGCCTGCTTTCTTGATCTCCTCGCGGTAGATGCTGTCTGCCTCCTGGACAATCTTTACCTTTTCCGGCGTGACTTCGCCGATGATGCGGACGCCGAGTCCCGGGCCCGGGAAGGGCTGGCGGTACACGAGCGCCTCGGGAAGTCCGAGCTCTAAGCCGACCTTCCGCACTTCATCCTTGAAGAGGTTTCGAAGCGGTTCAATAATCGCGCGGAACTCAATGTTCTTCGGAAGTCCGCCCACGTTGTGGTGGGACTTAATCACGGCGCTCTTGCCGAGGCCGGATTCGACCACGTCGGCGTAGATTGTGCCCTGGCAGAGGAAATCGACCGCGCCGATTTTCTTTGCCTCGCGCTCAAAGATGCGAATAAACTGCTCGCCGATAATCTTCCGCTTCTGCTCGGGCTCTTCGACTCCCTTAAGCTTCTCAAAGTACTCGGGGCCCGCATTCACGCGGATAAAGTTGAGATCGTACTTTCCCTTCGGTCCGAAAACGGCTTCGACTTCATCTCCCTCGTCCTTCCGAAGGAGGCCGTGATCCACGAAGACGCAGGTGAGCTGCTTGCCGATGGCCTTTGCCATGAGGGTCGCCGCGACCGAGGAATCCACGCCGCCGGAGAGCGCAAGGAGCACCTTGCCGTCGCCCACGGTCTCGCGAATACGCTGTATCTCTGCCTCCGCGAAGCTGTCCATGTGCCAATCGCCCTTACAGCCGCAGACATCATAGAGGAAGTTGTGAATCAGCTCCTTGCCGTACTCGGTGTGCTGCACTTCCGGGTGGAACTGCGTCGCGTAAATGTGACGCGCCGTATCCTCCATGGCCGCAACCGGGCAGTTCTCGGTGTGTGCGGTCACGGTAAAACCGGACGGCGCCTTGGAGATATAGTCCGTGTGGGACATCCAGCTGGAAATCTCGGCCGGAATGCCGCGGAACAGCGTTGCATCCGCCTTTACTTCCGTCTTGGTCTTGCCGTACTCGCTGACTGGTGCGGTCTCAACCTTGCCGTCCAGGGTGTGCGCAATCAGCTGTGCGCCGTAGCAGAAGCCGAGAATCGGAATGCCGAGATCAAACACCTTCTGATCGATGTGCTGGCTCTCCTCTTTGAAGACGGACTGCGGTCCGCCCGTAAAAATGAGGCCCTTCGGCTGCATTGCCTTTAACTTGTCCAAATCGATGTCGGAAGCATATACCTCCGCATAAACGCCTTCGTCACGCACGCGCCGTGCAATCAGCTGGTTATACTGCCCGCCGAAATCCAACACAATAATCTTTTCCTGTTGTTCGAGTCCCACGTCGCTCTCCTCTCTGAATAATCTCCCGTCATCATATCACATTTGCGGGCGGCGCAACAATCGGCAATCATGTTTCTCCGCGCAAAACGAGTATGCATCACGGTTAAACCAAAGCCGCCAAAGCTTCGGTATCTCCTGCTTTAGCGGCTTTATGTAACAACTCAAAGGTATTTTTTCAGATAGCTCCCGGTCCAGGAATTCTCGACCGCCGCCACTTCCTCCGGGGTGCCCGCGGCAACCACGGTACCGCCGCCATCTCCCCCCTCGGGTCCCATGTCTATGATATAGTCCGCCGTCTTGATGACATCTAAGTTATGCTCAATCACAATCACGGTGTTTCCGCTCTCGGAGAGGCGCCTTAAGATATCCACGAGCTTGTGCACATCCGCAAAGTGAAGGCCGGTGGTCGGCTCATCCAGAATGTAGACCGTGCGCCCGGTGCCGCGGCGCGAGAGTTCGGCCGCGAGCTTAATACGCTGTGCCTCGCCGCCCGAGAGCTCGGTGCTCGGCTGCCCGAGGCGGATGTAGGAGAGGCCCACATCCATCAGGGTCTGCATCTTTCGCGCGATGCTCGGCACGTTCTCAAAGAAGCTGCAGGCCTCCTCTACCGTCATGTTGAGCACATCGTAGATGGTCTTTCCCTTGTAGCGCACTTCGAGGGTCTCGCGGTTATAGCGCTTGCCGCCGCAGACCTCGCAGGGCACATAGACATCCGGCAGGAAGTGCATCTCAATCTTCACAATGCCGTCGCCCGCGCAGGCCTCGCAGCGTCCGCCCTTAATGTTAAAGCTGAAGCGTCCCTTCTGATAGCCGCGCGCCTTCGCATCCGGCGTCGCCGCAAAGAGGTCTCGAATCAAATCGAAGACACCCGTATAGGTGGCGGGATTGGAGCGCGGCGTTCTGCCGATCGGGGACTGATCGATTGCGATAACCTTGTCGAGCTTGCCGTCCCACTCGATGCTCTGAAACGCGCCCGGGTGTTCGTGCGCGCGGTTTAACTTCTTCGCGAGATACTTATAGAGAATCTCGTTGACCAGCGAGGACTTGCCGGAACCGGAGACGCCGGTCACACAGGTCATGACGCCGAGCGGGAACTTGACCGTCGGCTTTTTCAGGTTGTTTTCGGCAGCGCCCTTCACCGTGAGGAACTGATCGGATTTCCGCCGCTCCGCGGGCACCGGAATCTTCTTCGCGCCGGAGAGGTACTGTCCCGTGATGCTGTCCGGGTTCTTCATGAGATCTTCGGCGGTTCCCGCCGCGACCACCTGTCCGCCGTGCTCGCCGGCGCCCGGCCCGATGTCGATAACCCAGTCCGCCGCGCGCATGGTGTCCTCATCGTGCTCAACCACGAGGACCGAGTTGCCGAGATCGCGGAGGTGCTTTAGGGTCGCGAGGAGCTTATCGTTATCCCTCTGGTGGAGGCCTATGCTCGGCTCGTCCAGGATGTAGGCGACGCCGACCAGACCGGAGCCGATCTGGGTCGCCAGGCGGATGCGCTGTGCCTCGCCGCCCGATAGGGTTGCCGTGCCGCGGCTTAAACTCAGGTAGTCGAGGCCCACATCGATTAAGAAGCTCACGCGGTTATGAATCTCTTTTAAAATCTGCTCGCCTATCTTTCGCTGGGTCTCCGTGAGTGTCAGGCCGTCCGCAAAGTCGCGGAATTTGACGATCGACATATCCGTCGCATCGTAGATATTTTTCCCACCGACCGTGACCGCAAGACTCGACTTTTTGAGGCGCTTGCCGCCGCAGGCCTTGCAGGGCGTGATGCGCATGTAGCTCTCGTACTCCTGCTTCATGGTGTCGGAGAAGGTCTCACGGTAACGGCGGTTCTCGTTCTCAATAAGGCCCTCAAAGGCGACCTGATAGGTGCCCTCGCCGCGCTGGCTCTTATAGAAAACCGGCACTTCCTTCCCCTTGGTGCCGTAGAGTATAAGCTCCCGCACGGATGCGGGATAGTCTTCAAACGGCGTGTCGAGCGAAAAGTTGTAGTGCTCCGCGAGCGCATTTAAGAGCGCGTTTGTAAAACTGCCCTTCTGGCTGCTCGAGTTCCAACCGGGCGCTATAATCGCGCCCTGATTCAGCGAAAGGCTCTCGTCCGGAATCATGAGACTCGGGTCGAACTCCATCTTGTAGCCGAGTCCCGCACACTCCGGGCAGGCGCCGAAGGGGTTATTGAAGGAAAAACTTCTCGGCTCTACCTCTTCGATGGAGATACCGCAGTCCGGGCAGGCAAAGTTCTGCGAAAAGCGCAGGGTCTCGCCGTCCACAATCTCTGCCTCGGCAATGCCGTCCGCAAGCGCGAGCGCCGCCTCGAGCGAGTCGGTGAGGCGTTTTTGAATGCCCGCGCGAATCGAAATGCGGTCCACAACAATCTCGATGTTGTGTTTGATGTTCTTATCCAGCGCAATCTCTTCGCTCAGCTCGTACTGGTTGCCGTCCACGCGGACGCGCACATAGCCGCTCCGCTTTGCCTTTTCGAGCACCTTCTCGTGCCTGCCCTTCTTGCCGCGCACCACGGGTGCAAGGAGTTGCACACGGGTCTTCTCCGGCAGGGCGAGCAGCTGATCCACCATCTGGTCTATGGTCTGTCGCTGCACTTCACGCCCGCAGTTCGGGCAGTGCGGGATGCCGATGCGCGCGTATAAGAGACGCAGGTAGTCGTAAATCTCGGTCACGGTGCCCACGGTGGAACGCGGGTTCCGGTTGGTGCTCTTTTGGTCAATGGAAATCGCGGGGGAGAGGCCTTCTATGCTCTCTACCTCCGGCTTCTCCATCTGACCGAGGAACTGTCTCGCATAGCTCGAGAGCGACTCCATGTATCGCCGCTGTCCCTCGGCATATATGGTATCAAACGCAAGGCTCGACTTTCCCGAGCCCGAGAGGCCGGTCAGAACCACCAACTCATTCCGCGGGATGTTGATGTCCACGTGTTTTAAGTTGTGCTCTGCCGCGCCCCGTATTTTAATATATTGTTTTGCCATTTCTTCCTCTATCGCCTGTCGCAGGTACAAACAAAGCGCCTCTTCCCTTGGCAGAGGCGCAAAATACAAATCACATATTCAGTATAGCGGCAGAACCGTCCCACGGCAAGGGAAAAGAGAACATTTGTTTATGCGAACAAGTCGTTAAATGCCTCGGTCATCGTGGGGTGCGTGTAAATCTGCTCCGCGAGCTCGGAAGCGGGAGTCTTGCTGTCCATAGCGCGCTTCACGAGGTTAATCATCTCCGGGGACTCCGGGCAGAAGAGGTGTGCGCCGAGAATGAGGCCCGTACCCTCTTCCACCAGCACCTTCAGCGCACCTCGGGTCTCACGGAGCACCTGTGCCTTCGGAATTGCCGCGGTAGGAAGCAGGGTCTTCTTAAACTGCTTTCCGGCTGCGACCGCCTCCTCCTCGCTTAAACCGACTCTCGCAAAGGGCGGGGTCAGGAAGACCGCGTAGGGCACCGCACCGCGATTCTCGGTGCTACGTCCCTTGCCCTTCAGGGCATCGCGAACAATGCGGAAGTCATCGAGGGAGATGTAGGTAAACTGGAGCTCACCGCGCACATCGCCCATTGCGAAGATGTGCGGCACTTTGGTGCGGCACTGCGCATCGGTCACGATGCCACCGCGCGCCGTAACTTCGACGCCCGCATGCTCGAGGCCGAGATTAGCACTGTTCGGCTTTCTGCCGGTCGCAAGGAGTACTGCGTCTCCCGTTTTCTCTTCTGCCTTGCCGCCCACGGTAAAGCGCACGCTGCCGCCCTGAATCTCTTCGACCTTCGCGCCCTTGATAATCTCGATGCCGCTCTCAACGAGGGTCTTCTCGATGAGTGCCGCCATCTCCTTATCCTCGCGCGGGATGAACTGCTCGATGTCCTGAATGACTGTGACCTCAGAGCCGAAGTTATTGTAGTAGGATGCAAACTCGAGGCCGATGTAGCCGCCGCCGATGATGACCAGCTTCTCCGGAAGTTCGCTGAGCTCCATCATGCTCTCGCTCGTAAATACCTTCTTGTTGTTTTCGATGCCCGCAATCGGCGGAATCACCGTAACCGCACCGGTGTTGATAAAGATGCGCTCTGCCTTTGCCTCATCCACGCGACCGTCCGGGAACTGAAGCTTTACGTGGTGCTGATCCAGAAAGACTGCGCGCGCATCAATAATCTCCGCACCGGTCGATGCGATTTTCTCATAGTTCTTTTGACGGAGGAAGCCCGTGAGGCGCTGCTTCTCCGCAATTGCCGCCCGGTAGCGCTCCTTCTTCTCCTCCAAGCTGCCGCCGAAGGTCGCCGAGAGCGCTGCGCTGTGCTCCAGAGACTTCGAGGGGATGCAAGCCACATTGATGCAGGTGCCGCCGTAGCGAAGGGGATTCTCTTCCACCAGCGCGGTCTTCTCGCCCTGCTTTGCGAGATAACCCGCGAGCGTCTTGCCCGCCTTGCCGAAGCCGATAATCAGGTTTTTATATTCTCTCATCACGGTACCTCCTTACAGATGCCAAATGCAAAATAAGAATCATTCCTAAAAGCATCATAGACCCTTCCCACCTTCGCGTCAAGCAAAAGCAAAAAGAGGAAGCTTAAGCCGAAAAGGCCTGCTTCCTCTTTTTCACAGCGCGTATCCCGCCGCACTCTATAATACCTTGCTCAAAAAGCTCTGCAATCTCTCGTTTTTCGGGTTTCCGAAGAGTTCCGCGGGGCTTCCCTCCTCGAGGAAGTAACCGTCCGCAAGGAACATGACACGGGACGCCACCTCACGCGCAAAGCCCATCTCGTGGGTCACAACGACCATGGTCATCTTCTGCGCGGCGAGATCCTTCATCACGTTCAGCACTTCTCCGACCATCTCCGGGTCGAGCGCGGAAGTCGGCTCGTCAAAGAGCATCACATCAGGCTTCATGCAGAGCGCCCGCACAATCGCGATGCGCTGCTGCTGTCCGCCCGAGAGCTGCTGCGGATAGGCGTTCGCCCGCTCGGCAAGACCGACCTTATGAAGCAGTTCCATCGCATAGGCCTCTGCCTCCTCCCGGCTCCGCTTTTGAAGCTCTATGGGCCCGAGGGTCAGATTCTTTAGAATATTCATATGCGGAAAGAGATTAAACTGCTGAAATACCATGCCCATGCGCTGGCGCACGCGGTCTATATCCGTCTTCTTGTCGCAGAGATCCTCCCCCTCAAAGAGAATCCGCCCGGAACTCGGTTCTTCGAGGCGGTTTAAGCAGCGGAGAAAGGTCGACTTTCCCGAGCCCGAGGGACCGATCACGCAGACCACCTCGCCCGCCTTAATCTCCGTCGTTATGCCCTTTAGGACTTCCTGCTTTCCGAATTGCTTTCTGAGTTCCTTTACCTGTATCAAAGCCTTAGCGCTCACCGGTCTTTAATCTCCTCTCCAGATATTTGACGCCCGCGGAGAATATCATCACGAGGCAGAGATAAATCAGCGCCACCGCCAGCATGGGCAGGAAAGGCGAAAAGGTGCGGCTGTGTATGATATCGCCACCCTTTGTGAGGTCGGCCAAGGCGACATAACCCGCAACCGAAGTCTCTTTTAAGAGGACAATAAACTCATTCGCCAGAGTCGGAATCACATTCTTGATTGCTTGTGGCATGATGATGCGCCGCATGGTCTGCCGGTAGCTGAAACCGAGGCTGCGCCCCGCCTCAAACTGACCGCGCGGCACTGCCTCGATGCCGCTTCTGAAAATCTCTGCCTGGTAGGCCCCCGAGTTGATGCCGAAGGCGACGATCGCCACCAGGATCGGCGGAATACGAACCGACGCGAAAACGCCGAAGTAAATCAGCATGAGCTGCACGACCACCGGCGTTCCGCGTATCACGGTCAGATAGATACCGCCGATAGTGCTGAGCAACCTGAACTTCCCTGTGCTCCGGTGCGCCTCGCGCACCAGTGCCACCGAGAAGCCGAGCAGCACACCGAGGAGCACCGCAAAGAAGGTAATCTCCAGGGTGAGCAGGAGGCCGTTGCTCAAATAGCGCCAACGCTGCTCAAAAATAAAATTCCGATAGAATTCATCCGCAAAGCTCTGAAACATGCTTCTCCTCACTCTGCCTTGGTGTACTTGGTCACAATCTCATCGAGCTTGCCCTCGGACTTGAGCTCCGCAAGCGCCGCGTTGACCGCATTCAAGAGCTCCGTATTTCCCTTCTTCACGCCGATTGCATAGGCTTCGTCCGAGTAGCTCGAATCCAGAGCCTTGATGCCCTTTACCTCGTTTACAAATTCCTTTGCGGTCTGGCTGTCCACAATGACCGCGTCAATTTTGCCCTGGGTGAGCGCCTGCACAGCCTCCATGCTCTTCGAATAACGAACCACCGCATCCTCACCGAAATCCTCGGTGCTGAAGAGATCGCTGGTCGTGCCGAGCTGTACGCCGATCTTCTTACCGGTGAGATCCTCCTTCCCCGCGATGCTCGAATTCTCCTGCACGAGAATCAGCTGAATCGAAGTCGCATAGGTATCCGAAAAGTCCATGTTCTGCTTCCGATCCTCGGTCACGGTCATGCCGGCCGCGGCAAGGTCTGCCTTGCCGGAGGCCACTTCCGGAATGATGGCGTCGAAGGCTACATCCTCAATCTGAAGCTCTAAGCCGAGCTTTTCGGCGACCGCCCGGCAAATCTCGACATCAATGCCCTTGATCTCATTGCCCTCGTGATACTCATAGGGCGGGAACTCCGCATTGGTCGCCATGATGAGTTTACCCGAACTCACGGTCTTTACGCTTGCCGCGCCCTCTGCCTTGCTCTCCGCAGCACTCTCGGCCGTCTTCTTACCGCCGCAGGCCATCAAGCTCATTCCCATCATTGCGATCGCCGCTGCCACTGCAAATTTTTTCATCTTCATTTTGATGCCCTCCCATGTGAAAACTCGCTTTTCTGATATCTATTATACTTCCACGTATCGAAAAAACAAGCATAATTTGCATTAATAATCTTTCTAATACATTTTTATTCATATTTGCATAAAAAAAGAGACAGCCGACTTGCTTTCCTGTCGGTCTGTCTCTCTTTCTTATTCTTCTTGCAGGACTTCCAGCGCGCGCTTTAGCTGCGCATCCTTGTCGCCGTCCAAGACATCGCCCTCTTCGGACTTCACCTCGACATCCGGCGCAACGCCCTTGCCGTGGAGATCGTAACCGTTCGGGGTGTAATAGTGCTGCGTGGTGAGCTTCACCGCCGAACCGTCGCCGAGCGGCATCACAAACTGGACAATGCCCTTGCCGTAGCTCGTGGTTCCGACCAGCTTTGCGCGGCCGAAGTCGCGGTAGGCACCGGCATAAATCTCCGAGCAGCTCGCCGAGCCGCTGTTAATCAGAATGACAGTCGGCACATTGACCTCGTGTCCGTCGGTCGAATAGTACTTCTCTCCCACGCCGTCACGACCGGCTGTGTAGACCAGGAGTCCGTCCGGAAGCATGTAGTCGAGCATCTTGACACAGGAGTCCATCACGCCGCCCGGGTTGTTGCGGAGGTCTATGACCAGGCGCTTCATTCCCTTCTTGCGGAGATCCTCGACCGCCTTTTCAAACTGCTCGGCGGTAATCGTGTCGAACTGGAGGATGCGGATGTAGCCGACTTGGTTATCCCGCATCTTGGACTCTACGGTCGGCATCTCAATGTGGCGACGCGTCACGTTGAAGCTCAGTTCTTCGTGTGCCTCACCGCGGAGCACCTTGACCTCGATGGTTGTGCCCTCCTCGCCGCGGATATAGCTTGCGACAAAGACATCCAGATTCTCGCCGGTCACATCGTGCCCGTCCACCTGATAGAGGATATCCTCGGGTTTGAGTCCCGCCTCTTCCGCCGGGGAGCCCGGGAATACGGTCACAATGCGGCTTATCTTGGTCTCGGGATCCTGATTCAGCACCGCGCCGATGCCGGAGTACTTGCCGCTGGTTTCTTCGGTCAGCTTCTTATACTCGTCCGCCGTGTAGTAGACAGAGTAGGGATCGCCGAGTCCCGACAACATGCCTTTATAAATGCCGTCTTCCACTTCTGTCTCGTGCTCATCAAAGAGGAAGTTCTTGTAAATCACATTCTGCAGAAGCCGCATTTTTGCTTCTATCTTGGAATAATTCAGATCCTTCGGATTCTCGCTCGCATTGGAAGCGCTGCTCTGTTCCGCCCGGTACGGCTTTTGCTTTGCCAGCATCCCGAGTTCCCGGTGAAACAACCAGAAAACACCGCCGGCAAAGAGCAACAGGCAGCAGAGCAGGCCGACAAAAAAGCCGTTCCGGAAGCCGAGGCTCCGCATCCTGTGGTCGCGCGCGGAGCGAAGCGCGGCCTCGGCCCGCTTTCTCTCCTGTAGCTCCTCTTCCTGACTCCGCTCAGAATTTTCTGCCATCAAATACCTCTTCCTTTGAATTCATGTACTTCACGACCATCAGCGCAATCTTAAAGGTGATTGCATCCTCGAAGACACGGAGATCGAGGCCGGTTGTCTTCTGCAACTTGTCAAGGCGGTACACCAGGGTGTTGCGGTGGATGTAGAGCTGTCTCGAGGTCTCCGAAACGTTCAGGCTGTTCTCAAAGAACTTGTTGATGGTCTGCAGGGTCTCCTCGTCAAACTGCTCGGGCGTCTTGCCCTCGAAGATTTCGCTGATGAACATCTTGCAGAGCGAAGACGGCAGCTGATAGATCAGGCGGCCTATGCCGAGCTTGTTGTAAGCGACAATGGTCTGACCCGGGTAGAAAATCTTGCCGACTTCCCGCGCCATCATTGCCTCTTTGTACGAGCGGGACACATCCTTGATGTCCTTGACAATCGTGCCGTAGGCAATGTTGACATCCAGAATCTCGGCCGCACGGAGTCCCTCGATGACCTCGCGCGCCGCGTGGTCGAGTTCGTCAAAGCTCTCGCCCTCACGCACCTCGCGCACCAGAATAATCGTGCGACCGTCGACCGCCGTCACAAAGTCGTGCCCGCGGTTCGCATAGATGTTGCGCACCGTCTCGAGCGCGCTCATCTCCCGCCCGGTCTCAATCACAAAGCAGACGCGGCGCGCCTGCTCTTCAATCTGGAGCTTCTTCGCGCGATTGTAGATGTCGATTAAGAGGAGATTGTCGAGCAGGAGGTTCTTGATGAAGTTATCGCGGTCAAAGCGCTCCTTGTAGGCCGTGAGGAGATTCTCGACCTGGAAGGCCGCGAGCTTTCCGACCATATAGACATCCTCGCTCGCGCCGCGGGCAATCAGGATGTACTCGAGCTGATTGTCATCAAAAATCTTGAAGAACTGGTAGCTGCCGAGCACCTGTGCATCCGCCGGTGAATTGGCGAAGGTATAGGCTGCCGACTCCTGGGTCTCCGCTTCCTGGAAAGTCGATGCCAAAAGGCTGCCCTCGGTGTCCGTGATGCAAAGATCCACACGGGTGATACCCTTCATTCCTTCCAGGGTGGACTGCAGAATTTGATTCGATATCATCTCTGTCTCCTTTCAATTTCGGTGACACAGCTCCGCTGCTACCGTGTTCCCATAGAAATCCACATTCAATCAGAGATATCATAAGGCAGTTTGACAAGAATATCAAGCGAGGCAACCCTATATCCCAACATTTTTTAGGCATTATTCATGATTTTAACTGAATGCCTTGTTGCGTCTTTACTACTTTGCCCGCTTTCAACAGTTTGCCGAGCGCACGTTTGAATGCACTCTTCGAGAGACCGAAGGCCGCTTCGATTTCCGCCGGCTCGCTGCGGTCGTGGAAGGGAAGCTCACCGCCCGCCGCAGCAAGCTTTTTGAGCAACAATTCGGCATCATCGTCCATCTGCTCGAAGGCTCTGCGCCGCGGACTCAAATCCAGCTTTCCGTCCTCGCGGATACGTATAACCCGCGCGGTAATCTCCTGGCCTACCGAGAAATTGCCGTAGGCCTCGGCGCGCGGAATGAGGCCAAAGTACTTGTCATCGACTGCGACATAGACGCCCGGATCGCTGAGCTCATAGACCGTGCCGCGCACCGTCTGCTCTTTCGCAATGCCTTCCGCTACTTTTAAGTATCGGTACACGCGCATGGTCGCCGCAATGCGCTCGCTCTTATCCACATAGAGCGCCACCAGCACGCTTGCGCCCGGCTTCAGCTCGCCGACCCGCTCCCGGAAGGGAAGCAGCACATCTCGCTCAAGCCCCATATCCAAAAAGGCACCGATCTTCGTAATCTCACGAATTTCGAGCTTTCCGATTTCTCCCACGGTGAGCAGGGGACGGCGCGTGGTCGCAATCAGGCGGTCGGAACTGTCCTTATAGAGGAATACTTCCACCGCCGTTCCCTTTTCCGCGCCCGCGGGGACCTGCTTCTTCGGGAGCAGGACTGTCTCCTCGCCCGCCGTATCCTCCGCCGCACGGAGAAACGCGCCGAACTCCTTCTGACGCTCAATCACCAATGTCTGCATGACGCCAAGTTTTAAGTACTTCATGCCCTACCGCCTTTCCGAAATCGCCTCACGGCGAAGCTTCAACACCGAACATCCACAGCCTTGAAAGCAAGCACTGCCCCAATCATAACCGCATGTCGGTCAA
>ERZ772932.343-NODE-343-length-26428-cov-6.237440_pt1 | contig 26428 bp, 22 predicted proteins | sample MGYA00511684_ERZ772932 | MGnify/ENA primary metagenome ERZ772932 (study PRJEB29015, sample SAMEA2738078) | human oral metagenome | biome: human oral; feature: human-associated habitat; material: saliva | place: China | collected 2210 ...
CGAAGTACGCAAGAAACAAAAACATCCTTGTTGTCGGAGGATCAGGCAGCGGAAAGACGCGGTTTTTTGTAAAGCCGTCCCTTATGCAGATGCACAGCTCTTATGTAGTTACCGACCCGAAAGGCGAGCTGCTTCTCTCCTGCGGAAAGCTGCTTCAGCGAGGCGGATATAAGATCAAGGTGCTGAATACTATCAATTTCAAAAAATCCATGCGTTACAATCCCTTTGCATATCTTCGCAGTGAAAAGGATATTTTGAAGCTGGTAAACACCATCATCATGAACACCAAAGGCGACGGCGAAAAAGCCGCCGAGGACTTCTGGACGAAATCGGAACGCCTTTTCTACTCTGCCTTAATCGGATATATCTTCTATGAAGCGCCGGAGGAAGAAAAGAATTTTACCACGCTTCTTGAAATGATAAACGCATCGGAATCCCGTGAAGATGACCCGGAATTTCAAAGTCCGGTGGACCTTATGTTTCAGAGATTGGAGGAAAAAGATCCGGAGCATTTTGCGGTAAGGCAGTATAAGAAGTTTCTGCTTTCCGCCGGAAAAACAAGATCCTCAATCTTAATTTCCTGCGGCGCCCGTCTTGCCCCATTTGACATCAGAGAGCTTAGAGAGCTCCTTGAAAAGGACGAAATGGAGCTTGATACCATAGGGGATCGAAAAACCGCACTCTTTGTTATTATAAGCGATACAGATGACACCTTTAACTTTGTTGTAAGTATTCTTTACACCCAGCTTTTTAATCTTCTTTGCGACAAAGCCGACGATGTGTACGGCGGAAGGCTCCCCGTTCATGTGCGCTGCCTTTTGGATGAGTTTGCAAATATCGGGCAGATTCCAAAGTTTGAAAAACTGATTGCCACCATTAGAAGCCGTGAAATATCGGCTTCTATTATTTTGCAGTCCCAGTCCCAGCTTAAAGCCATATATAAGGAAAATGCAGACACCATTGTCGGAAACTGCGACAGCTTCCTTTTTCTTGGAGGAAAGGAAAAGACAACTCTAAAGGAAGTATCGGAAATACTGGGAAAGGAAACCATCGACAGCTTTAACACCTCTGAAACAAGAGGACGGGAGTTATCTCACGGGCTGAACTACCAAAAGCTTGGAAAAGAGCTTATGTCGCAGGATGAAATCGCAGTAATGGACGGAGGAAAGTGCATCCTGCAAATCAGAGGTGTAAGACCGTTCTTTTCGGATAAGTACGATATTACAGCCCACCCTAATTACAAATATCTTTCCGATTATGACAAGAAAAACTCTTTTGATGCGGAAAGGTATATCAAGCGCTGTCCCGCTGTCATAGGGAAAAATGAAGTCTTTGACTACTACGAAATCGACGCGGAGAAATTAGCGGAAGAATAAAAAGGAGGAAAAAACTTGATATATAAGACAGCAGTATATAGAGCGCGGGCACCTGATGCCTAAATGCTTATCCGCCGAATCCGGCGGATTTTTTTATGAGGAAAACAGCAAAATTTATGTTTGGCCGAGGTATCGGCAGAAAGGATGAATCTATGGGATTTTTTAATTCAGCAGTCGGAGTATTACAGACACTTGTTATCGCACTTGGCGCAGGTCTTGGAATCTGGGGCATTGTAAACCTTTTGGAGGGGTACGGGAACGATAACCGTGCGACACGTTCATAAGTGAAAAGCTTATGCACTAAGTTGAAGGACTAAAAGTTCAAAACTTAGGAGAACTGACAATCTGATAGGTAGAATGACGGGGTAACGCCCTGAAATGCCTACACTGATACTCCGATTGGCAATGAATATTAGACTATTTCATTGTCAAAAGCTCGGTGAAGTCGGCAGAGAGTAGCCGTAAGACTGATATTAATATCAGACACGAAAGCTGTCCAGAGGTGGACGGTGCTGCCTATATGTCGGGTGTCGAATACGCATGGTGAGAATGTGTATACCAAAGCACTGACGTACTTCCGAATGTACAAGTCTAAACGTTTGAATTTGCCTAACGGCAATTCCCATCAAAGATGGGGTGTTTGTGGATGAGTAAGAATGGTTGTTATGAAAATCCATATATCGTTACAGGCGATATGGCGAAAGCTAAACACAGGCTTAGAGGAAGAACCTAAACGTATTCAAAGATAAGATTGTCGGAACGTGGTAAGCCAGGAACATGGAAGCAGTCTAATGCTAATGAAGTGTTGAATGGGAAAATGACTGTAAAAACAGCATATAACCGTTCTTTATCTTGGTGAAAGCGGTGGCACAGTACCTATGAAGCGAAAATAATAAGTTCGTGGAGGGATAGCCACCAGTCACAGGAAAGTACAAGAACTGAAATTAAGACAAACACAGCTTCGAGTATGACAAAGAAAATCAAATCCGAAAGGAGATGGTGACTGTGTCCACTTCGAAACAAACACTGAAACAAAGCAAAATCCGTTATACGGAATACTATGACTTGCAAAAAGTCCTTGATGATTTATATGAAGATAGTAGTAAGAATAAAATATTTTCAAATTTAATGGAGTTGATAACTTCAAGAGAAAATATAAAACTTGCCTATCGCAGTATCAAAGGGAACAAAGGCAGTCATACAGCCGGAGTAGATGGCAGAACAATAAAACATCTATCAAGGCTAAATGAAGAAGAATACATTTCTCTCATACAAAAACAGTTTCATTGGTATAAACCACGTCCTGTAAAGAGAGTGGAGATACTAAAGCCTAATGGGAAAATAAGACCTTTAGGAATACCGACTATTGTAGACAGAATTGTACAACAATGTATCTTGCAAATATTGGAGCCGATATGTGAAGCCAAGTTTCATGACAGCTCCTATGGGTTTCGACCTAACAGGAGTACGGAACACGCTATCGCAGAATGTGCAAGACTAATGCAGATACAGCACTTACACTATGTAGTTGATATTGATATACAAGGATTTTTCGATAACGTATATCATGCAAAGCTCATAAGGCAGCTTTGGAATTTAGGAATCCAAGACAAGAAGTTATTTTGTATCATTAAGGAAATGCTGAAAGCAGATATTGTTATGCCCGATAAAAAGGTAATTACACCGACAAAGGGAACACCACAAGGCGGTATACTATCACCGCTATTATCTAATGTAGTCTTGAACGAATTAGATTGGTGGGTGTCCTCTCAGTGGCTGACAATGCCCACTCATTATCCATATAAACAGAGAACGAACAGTCAAGGAACAGAGATAAAAAGCCATACCTACAGAGCTTTAAGAACAAGCAACCTAAAAGAAATATACATTGTAAGGTATGCCGATGATTTCAAGATATTTTGCCGTAATTACTACGATGCAAAAAGAACCTATCAGGCAGTCACAAAATGGTTGCAAGACAGATTAAAACTAAATGTAAGTGAAGAAAAATCTAAAATAACAAATCTAAAACAAAGGTATTCGGAGTTCTTAGGCTTCAAGCTTAAGGTTAAACCAAAAGGCAAAAAGTTTGTTGTACAGTCGCATATAAGTGATAAGGCACTGAAAAAGGCAAAAGAAAATATTTCTAAATGGGTTGCGGATATAAAAAGACCTGCAAACGAAAAGGAGCAGTACAAAGCAATAGCTAAGTACAATGCTACTGTTTCAGGCTTGCATAATTATTACCAAATAGCAACAAACGTGAGTTTGGACTTTGCTAAAATAGCCTTTCACATTAAAAAGCAGATGAACAACAGACTGGATATTAAAACCAGTGGAACACTAAACAAAGGATTTATCAAAGAAAAATATGGAAAAAGTAAACAGATTCGCTTCCTTAATGGACATCCGTTAATTCCAGTGGGATATATCAGGACAAAGGACGCAAAACACAAGAAAAAGGCTGTAAATAAATACACTGTAAAGGGCAGAGCTTTCATTCATAAAAATCTACAAATTGATGTAGATACACTTGTCTGGCTGATGAAACACCCTGTGCTTGATAAAAGTATAGAGTTTGCAGACAACAGAATCTCGCTCTTTGCAGCTCAATATGGCAGATGTGGAGTAACAGGTATAAAACTTACACCAAACGATATACATTGCCATCACAAAATATCACTTGAACAGGGTGGTACAGACAGTTACAGCAACTTAATTCTTGTTAGGGAGGCGGTTCATATACTCATCCATGCAACAAAAGAAGATACAATCCAAAAATATATAAAAGAGCTTGGCTTAACAGTCAAGCAGATTGAGAAATGTAATAAGCTTAGAAAAATGGCAGGATTGCCACTAATTTAGAGGGAAAAAATAATTTGTTACGAAGTGTGTAAGTCTTAGTTAAAACGTGAAAATTTTTCTTGTGATGGAACGCCGTGTGCGGTGAAAGTCGCATGCACGGTGTGAAGTGGGGGAAAATCCGGAGATAACATCAAAGGATTACCTATCACTATCGGGCGCTAAATCACAAGGAATAAAGCAGCTTATGGCAGGAGGAGGAGTTGCCCTTATCGGTACAACCCTTGTTCCACTTCTTCGCGGACTGTTCGGATAAGGAGGTAACACGTGCAGAGCATACTTGATGCAATCAATGAATGGATCAAGGAAATTTTAATCGGATCCATTCAGGGAAATCTTGAAGCTCTGCTTGGCGATGTCAACGAAAAGGTAGGAACCATAGCGGCAGAGGTAGGCAAGACCCCGCAGGGCTGGAACGGCAGCGTATTTTCCATGATAAAAACCTTGTCGGAAAATGTGATCGTCCCTATCGCAGGACTTGTCATTACCTATGTTCTTTGCTATGAGCTTATCAGCATGATTATTGATAAAAATAACCTGCACGAGCTGGACACCTTTATGTTTTTTAAGTGGTTTTTCAAGGCATGGGTAGCGGTATTTATCGTTACCCATACCTTTGATATTACTATGGCGGTATTCGATGTGGCGCAGCACGTCGTATCGGGTGCAGCCGGTGTAATCAGTTCAGACACCAGCATGGATATTTCTTCAACCATAAGCTCTATGGGAGATAAATTAAAGAATATGGAGATACCGGAGCTTCTGCTCCTTTCCATAGAAACCGGACTTGTGAGCATTTCTATGAAAATCATGTCCGTTTTTATTACCGTTGTCATCTACGGCAGAATGATAGAGATCTATTTAGTCTGCTCCGTCGCCCCGATTCCATTTGCCACTATGACAAACAAGGAATGGGGACAGATCGGAAACAACTATCTGAAAAGTTTATTTGCACTTGGTTTTCAGGGCTTTTTAATCATGGTATGCGTCGGAATCTATGCCGTCTTGGTAAAGGCTATGACCGTATCGGACAACCTGCATACCGCGATATTTTCCCTTGCGGCATATACCGTGCTGCTTTGCTTTATGCTTCTAAAATCAAGTGCCATTTCAAAATCAATTTTCGGGGCACATTAGCCCTCATGTAAAGGAGGAATCAGAACAATCAGTAAAAAATACAGCATTATCTATGCCGATCCGCCGTGGAGGTACGAAAGAAGCAAGGTGCAGGGCGCGGCGGAAAATCACTACCCCACCATGAGCATAGAGGAACTTTGTGCGCTTCCCGTTTCTGAAATTGCGGAAAAGGACTGCGTACTTTTTTTATGGGCTACTTTCCCGCAGCTAAAAGAAGCCCTGCAGCTTATCAAGGCATGGGGCTTTCAGTATAAGACGGTTGCTTTCGTATGGCTGAAAACAAACAGGAAAGCAGGCACATGGTTTTACGGGCTTGGCTTTTGGACAAGAGGAAATGCGGAAATCTGCCTACTTGCAACGAAAGGTCATCCCAAAAGACAGGCGAAAAATGTTCATCAGCTTATCATAAGCCCCATTGAAGCCCACAGCAAAAAGCCGGATGCGGCAAGAGAAAAAATCACAGCCCTTATGGGAGATCTTCCTAAAATAGAGCTTTTTGCAAGGAAAGAAAGTCCCGGCTGGGATATATGGGGAAATGAAGTAAAAAGCAGCATAACGCTTTAGCGGAAAGGAGGTTTTTATGGCGTATGTACCCGTACCGAAGGACTTAACAAAGGTCAAGACAAAGGTTGCCTTTAACCTTACAAAAAGGCAGATCATTTGCTTTACGGCAGCCTTAATCGCAGGGCTGCCTGTTTTCTTTCTCCTAAAGGGAAGCGCAGGAACAAGCCTTGCGGCTTTTTTCATGATTTTAGTGATGCTTCCCTTTTTTCTATTTGCTATGTACGAAAAGCACGGACAGCCCCTTGAGGTCGTCTTAAAGCATATCGTGCAGACAAAGTTTATCCGAAAGAAAGAGCGTCCATACAGGACGAGAAACTATTATGCCCTTTTAATAAAGCAGAGAAAACTTGAAAAGGAGGTATTTCATATTGTTAAGGGACAAAACAAAGGAAAAAAACAGCGTAAAAAATAAAAGAAAGCTCACAAGAAGCGAAAAGAAACAGATTTCGGAGCTGATCAACAAAGCAAAGCCGGATAAAAAGGCATCTTCTGCGCAGGAGAGCATCCCTTACCTTTCTATGCACCCGGACGGGATATGCAGAGTAACAGAAAACAGATACAGCAAGTGCATTTTCTTTTCCGACATCAATTATCAGCTTGCGGGAGCGGACGATAAAACCGCTATCTTTGAAAACTGGTGCGATTTTCTAAACTATTTTGATTCCTCTGTGGATGTGCAGCTTTCCTTTATCAATCAGGGAAGCCGCGGAGAAGCAAATGCCGCAATCGAAATTCCGATGCGTGATGATGGCTTTCAGTCCATAAGAAGCGAGTATCAGGCCATGCTTTCTAATCAGCTTTCCAAAGGAAACAACGGTCTTGTAAAGCTGAAATTCGTAACATTCAGTGTGGAAGCGGAAAATATGAATGCGGCAAAGGCAAGGCTTAACCGCATTGAAACGGATATGTTAAACAATTTCAAGGTGCTTGGAGTAAGCGCTCATTCTATGAACGGATATGAAAGGCTGAAAATCATGCACGGCATTTTTCACCCGGAGGAAGAACCCTTTTTCTTCTCTTGGGACTATCTTGTGCCGTCAGGATTATCGACAAAGGACTTTATCGCACCGTCCTCTTTTTACTTTGGAGAAGGCAGAACCTTTCGCATAGGAAAAAAGCTTGGCGCGGTAAGCTTTCTTGAAATCTTAGCCCCGGAATTAAACGACCGCATCCTGTCTGACCTTTTGGATTTGGAAACGGGAATGATTGTGAACCTGCATATTAAAAGCATCGATCAGGCGGAGGCGATTAAAACCATAAAGAGAAAAATCACCGACCTTGACAAGATGAAGATTGACGAGCAGAAAAAGGCGGTCAGAAGCGGCTATGACATGGGTGCGACACGTTCCTTGACAACTACAAATATTGTAGGAAACAAGGCATATACAAAACTTAATTTGTATATAGAACTGATATTCTAAGAGTGGAATGAAGGGGTAACGCCCTGAAACGCTCCCCTAATACTCCTACATGCTATGTAATTTCATTTTATGAAATTGGCTAAAGCATAGTATGAAGCTAGGTGAAGTCGGCAGAAAGATACCGTAAAGTGTAAAAACACTACGAAAGCTGTCCAGAGGTGGATGGTGTATCCCATATGCCGGGGGTCTATAAAATATCTATGGTGAGAATAATTTAGAAATAAGTTTGACAAACTTGCGAATGTAAGGGTCTATACGTAGCTTATGTAGAAATGCATAAACCACGGTCGTGGGGTATGTGGGGTAAAGTAAAAATCCATGTTATGAAATACCCTATTGTGTTACAGGCACAATCAAGCATACAGGCTCATAGTAAGCACCTAAGGATATATGTACAGATAAGAATATTGGAACGTGGGAAGCTGTGAATACAAATGCTAAGGATTAGCAATCCGATGATGTAGTGATAGAAAAAATCGAAAGCTAGTAGCAAATACCAGCAAGTTTAAATAACTTTCCGTTATCGAGATAATCTATCTTAATCACAGTGAAATCAGGGGCACGAGCGTTGATATTTTCTGTAATGGAAAAAGGAGCAACAGCCCCAAGACAGGATTTAGTTTTAATATTATTTTTAAATCTTTCAAGGTTCTTGTATGACTAATAGAAACCAAATCCAAAGGAGGAGGTTGACTTGACTGTGAATACGAACTTAGAGAGAAAACCTAAAAGGCAAAAATTACGCAATGCCGAATACTATGATATGCAAGACTTAATGGATAAACTTTACCAAGAATCAATACAAGGTAAAACATTCAATAAGTTAATGCAGTTGATAACAAGTGAAAACAACATACTTTTAGCCTTTCGTAACATTAAGAATAATAAAGGCTCAATGACAAAAGGTACAGATGGTAGAACGATAAAATACTACAAAGAGTGGTCAGAAGAACAATTTGTAAAATATTTTCAAGATAAGTTTAAAAACTACCACCCCAAAAGTGTTTTAAGAGTTGAAATTCCTAAAACTGGGCAACCAGATAAAACAAGACCGCTTGGTATACCATGTATGGATGATAGAATTGTGCAACAATGCATTATTCAAATATTAGAACCAATATGTGAAGCTAAGTTTCACGCTCATAGTTATGGATTTAGACCTAATAGGTCAGCAAGTCATGCAATTGCAAGAGTACAATCTCTTATGAATGTTAGCAAATTACATTATGTTGTAGATGTTGACATCAAGGGATTCTTTGACAATGTAAATCATGGCAAATTAATTAAACAAATCTGGACTATGGGAATCAGGGATAAAAGTTTGATTTCTATCATTGGCAAAATATTAAAGTCAAAGATTGAGGGGATAGGAATCCCTGAAAAAGGTACACCACAAGGCGGAATAATCAGTCCATTACTCTCAAATATAGTATTGAATGAATTAGACTGGTGGCTTAGTGACCAATGGGAAACAATACAGACAAGACACAAATATACTGCAAGTCATAAATATGATGCCTTAAAAAAATCAAAATTAAAAGAGTTTTTCTTTGTTAGATATGCAGATGACTTTAAAATTTTATGCAGAGATTACAAAACAGCTCAGAAAATATTTGTTGCTGTAAAAGACTGGTTATTTGAAAGGCTAGAATTAAAAATTAGTCCAGAGAAATCAAAGATAACCAACGTTCGCAAAGGAAAAACAGAATTTCTAGGATTTTCACTTTATGTATCCAAAAAAGGTAAAAAGTATGTATCACGAAGTAATGTATCGGATAAAGCGAAAAAGGCAATGAAAATTAAACTCAAAGAACAGATTAAAGAAATACAAAAAGATACTTCACCTCATCAAGTAAATCAGCTTAATTCAATGATACTTGGAATGCACAATTATTACAATATAGCTACTGGGTGCAGTATTGATTTTAGAGAAATAAATTTTGTTGTCAGCAAGAGCCTAAAACATAGACTTAGAGAAAAAACAAAAAAGGCAAAACGAAATAAAAAAGCTAAAAAGTTATTGTCTGGAAAAGTGCCAAAATCAAAAACTTATGAAAGATTCTATGGTAGATATAACCAAAAACCTAAAATAGTGGCAGGTATTCATATCTTTCCAATATATGGTTGTAGGTTTGTTACTCCTAGAATGTTTACGAGAGAGGTAAATAAATATACTCCAACAGGTAGAGCCTTAATACACAAAAATTTATCAACAGGAAGATACCTTGTAGAATATCTTTTAGAAATGAAAGAATATGATAAATCAGTGGAGTATAACGATAATCGTATTTCACTAATGGCTAGGCAAAATGGCAAGTGTGCTGTTACAGGAGAAGCCTTAAACATATTTAATATGGAGTGTCATCATAAAAAGCCTAAATATTTAGGTGGAATGGATGAATACAAAAATCTAGTATGGCTAAGAACGGAAGTACACAAACTTATCCATGCCACAGATAAAGATACGATTGAAAAATATTTGCACATTTTAAAATTAGATGAAAAAGCACTTAAAAAGGTTAATTCTTTAAGACTATTAGCAGAGAATTTAGAAATAGTAGTAAGTAAAAACTAAATTTTGTTGGAACGCCGTATGCGGGGAAACTCGCACGTACGGTGTGGAGTGGGGGAAAATCTGGAGATAACATCAAAGGATTACCTATCACTATATATTATCCCGTCCGACCTTGCCACATACGGAGGCGAAGCGAAAAATCTCTTGCAGGATTTACAGAGCAGAAACGAAAGAATGTTTCTTGTTACTTTTCTTGTGGTGAATATGGCGGACAGCAAAAGAAAGCTGGACAACGATGTTTTTGCTGCCGCAGGAATTGCACAGAAATATAACTGCGCCTTAACCCGCCTTGACTTTCAGCAGGAGGAAGGTCTGATGTCAAGCATTCCTCTTGGAAGAAATGAAATTGAAATTCAAAGAGGGCTTACTACCTCAAGCACCGCCGTATTCATTCCCTTTATCACGCAGGAGCTTTTTCAGGGCGGAGAAGCCCTTTACTACGGGCTTAACGCTCTTAGTAACAACATGATTTTATGTGACAGAAAGCAGCTGAAAAACCCCAACGGTCTGATTCTTGGAACGCCCGGTTCCGGTAAATCCTTTGCGGCAAAGCGTGAAATTACAAACGCTTTTTTAATCACGGACGATGACATCTATATATCCGATCCCGAAGCCGAATATGCCCCTTTGGTAAACAGTCTTTCCGGTCAGGTTATCCGCATTTCTCCCACAAGCAAAGAGTATATCAATCCGATGGATATAAACCTTAATTACAGCGAGGATGATAACCCTCTTGCCTTAAAATCGGATTTTATCCTTTCCCTTTGCGAGCTTGTAGTCGGAGGAAAAGAAGGACTTTCACCGGTGGAAAAAACAGTCATCGACCGTGCGGTAAGGACGGTTTACAGGGAGTTTCTTGCAGAACCGATACCCGAAAAAATGCCGATTTTAGGGAATCTGTATGAGGAACTTTTAAGACAGCCGGAGCCGGAGGCTGCAAGAGTTGCGGCAGCCCTTGAGCTTTATGTAACAGGTTCTCTTAATGTATTTAACCACCGAACCAATGTAGAGCTTAATAACCGCCTTGTGTGCTTTGATATAAAGAGCCTTGGAAAGCAGTTAAAAAAGCTTGGAATGCTCATTGTGCAGGATCAGATATGGAACCGCGTTACCATAAACAGAGCAAAAAAGAAAGCAACCCGCTACTACATGGACGAATTTCATCTTCTGCTTCGTGAGGAACAGACCGCCGCATACAGCGTTGAAATCTGGAAGCGTTTCAGAAAATGGTCAGGAATCCCGACAGGGATCACGCAGAATGTCAAGGATTTGCTTTCCAGCCGCGAGGTAGAAAATATCTTTGAAAACAGTGACTTTGTGCTGATGCTTAATCAGGCGGTAAGCGACAGAAATATCCTTGCAAAGCAGCTTAATATTTCTCCACAGCAGATGAAATATGTAACCCATACGGAATCCGGCGAAGGACTTCTCTTTTACGGAAATGTGATCCTGCCATTTGTAGATCACTTCCCGAAAGATACAAAGCTCTACAAGGTCATGACGACAAAGCCGGAGGAAGTGAGCAGCGAATGAAGAAACTGACGCATTTCAGCCTGTTTACCGGAATCGGAGGAATCGACTTTGCGGCGGAGGCCGCAGGCTTTTCTACTGTTTGTCAATGCGAATGGGCGGACTTTCCGACTGCCGTATTAAAAAAGCATTGGCTGGATGTTCCGCGTTTTCAGGATATTACCACAGTTACAAAGGAGGCATTTATTGAAAAAACAGGACAAGACAGCATTACCCTCATATCCGGAGGCTTCCCGTGTCAGCCCTTTTCCGCCATCGGAGCAAAGAAGGGCTTTACAGACCCCCGTTATCTCTGGCCGCAAATGTGCAGAGTTATTAGAGAACTTAAGCCCCGTTTCGTGCTTGGCGAAAATGTTGCTAACTTCATCAATATGGGGCTCAACAAAACGATTCTTGACTTGGAGAAAGCGGGATATGCCGTTTGGACATTCGTACTTCCTGCTTGTAGCGTCGGTGCGTGGCATGAACGCAAGCGAACTTTTATCGTGGGGGCAGATGTTTCCTACGCCCCTTGCTTCCGACACGGGAACGCGTCCGAAAGTGCCGCAGGTAGTCCTATCTCCTGCGGGCTCCTTTCGCAGAAAGAAGAAAACGGGGCACTGGTCGGCGAATCTTTCAGAAGCAATCTATTATCTGAAAAAGGATGCAGCACCCAATCTTCGCTTCAATCCGGAGTGGGCGGAGTGGCTGATGGGATTCCCGCGAGCATGGACGGAAATCTCCTCTGGATAATGGAGCCAACGGACATACCGAGGCTTACAGAAGATAAAAAAGATAGGGTAAAGCGATTAAAGGCTCTTGGTAATGCCGTCGTTCCCGCACAGGTTTACCCAATACTCAAATACATTGCAGATATTGAGCTTAGACGCTGCGAAAGTGCTTGCGTCTTTTCAGGAAAGGAAGGTGATGCAATTTGAAAGAACCTCTAAAGCCCCGCGATAAGTACAGGCAAAAAATGAGCCGGGACGGACTTTTAAGAGAAAATATGACAACCGGAGAAACGGAAAATATATCAAAAAGGATTCAGGAAAATCCCGAAAATGATATTCCCCAAAATCCTATATTGGACAATGAAATCCCGAAAAGAAAATCCTCAAGGCTTACCTTTACCGAGGAAGAAAGAAATATCCCGGAGCTTCAAAGATATATTAAAAAATCCGATCAGGCGGCGGATCGTCTTGATAAGGCAAGGGATAAAATCCCAAAGAAAAAGACCCTTTCCTTTGACCGTGAGTTTGATGAAAGATCAGGCAAAGGAAAAACGAGGCTTCACTTTGAGGAAAAGGAAAAGCCGATCGGAACAGGAAAAGAAAGAAATCCTCTTTCTCCTGCACTGAATGAAGCCGGCGCTTTTGTGCATAAGAAAATCCATGAAGCGGAGCATGACAATGCAGGCGTTGAGGCGGCTCATAAAACCGAAAAAGCCGCAGAAGCACTTGGAAGATTCAGCGTAAGAAAGGCAAGAGAAAATTACAGAAGTCATAAGCTAAAGCCATACCGCACCGTAAGAAAAGCAGAGAAAGCCGCTGAAAAAGCAAATGCAAAGTATTTCTACAAAAAAGCCATGTATGAAAATCCAAATCTGTCATCTGCAAATCCTATCAGCCGTATGCTGCAAAAGAAAAGATTAAAAAAGCAGTATGCCGCAGAGCTTCGCAAGAAAGGTCAGAAAACGGCAAAGGCGGCAAGGAAATCCGCGGAAAAGACAAAACAGGCAGGCTCATTTGTTATAAGGCATAGACGGGGAGTTGCAATTTTGATAGCTCTGCTTCTCATATTCGTTATGATTTTTACCGGCTTATCTTCCTGCTCCTCTCTTTTATCGGGAGGCTTTAACGGGATTTTAGGGACAAGCTATACCTCGGAGGACAGCGATCTTGTGGCGGTGGAAAATGCCTATGCCGCTATGGAAAATGAGCTGCAGGGGAAAATCGACAATGTAGAAAAGGATCATCCCGGCTATGACAAGTATAAATATGAGCTTGACGGCATCGGACACAATCCCCATGAGCTTGCGTCCATCCTTACGGCAAAGTACCAAAGCTATACCCTTTCCAAAGTGCAAGCAGACTTACAGAAGATTTTCATAAAGCAGTATTCCTTGACCTTAAAAGAAGAAATCGAAGTACGATACCGAACAGAAACCCATACCGATCCGGACATCGGAGAAACCACGGAGGAAAAAGTCCCGTACAACTATTACATTCTTCATGTAAGGCTGAAAACGAAACCGCTTTCAGATATTGCAAGAGAAATCCTAAATGAAGAAAAGCTTAAAATGTACCGCGTCTATCTTGAAACCAGCGGAAACAAACCTCTTGTATTCGGCGGAGGCTCCCCTGATGGAAGCGCATCGGAGGATTTAAGCGGCGTTCACTTTGTGAACGGCACCCGCCCCGGAAATCCGGAGCTTGTAAATCTTGCAAAGAAGCAGGTCGGAAATGTAGGCGGCTATCCTTACTGGAGCTGGTACGGCTTTAACGGACGCGTGGAATGGTGCGCCTGCTTTGTATCGTGGTGCTACCACAAGGCTGGAAAAAGCGAGCCGCGCTTTGCAGGCTGTCAGTCGCAGGGCGTTCCTTGGTTTACCTCACGCGGACAATGGGGAGCAAGAGGCTACAAAAATATTGCACCGGGCGATGCCATCTTCTTTGACTGGGACGGTGACGGCGGAGCCGATCACGTGGGAATTGTAATCGGAACGGACGGAAGTCGTGTTTATACCGTTGAGGGAAATTCTGGCGATGCCTGCAAGATAAAAAGCTATGACTTAAATTCAGGTTACATCAAAGGCTACGGTCTTATGAACTGGGATTAAAAAATGAAAGGAGAAAAACATTTATGACAAACAAGAAAGTCCTGAAAATCGAAAAGGAAATTCAAAAGACCCGTGAGAAAATCACGGAGCAGCAAGGCAAGCTAAAAGAGCTTGAAATGCAGAAAACGGAGGCGGAAAATCTTGAAATCGTGCAGATGGTAAGATCACTTCACATGACCCCTGCCGAGCTTTCCGTATTTTTGGCAAAGGGTGTAATTCCTGATACACCAGCAAATGAAAATGAGTTTATGGAGGAAATGGAAAATGAAAAATAAAATTTTGATGAGAATACTTCCCGCTCTCTTTGCCGCCCTGATCCTTATGGGCGGCTTTTCTATTCCCGCTTATGCAAACGGCGGCGGTGAAGCTACCGATGACAGCAATGTAAAAACAGAGGAAAAGAAAGAAGAAAAAACGCCCCTTACTCCTGACGGCAACATGAGCCTTGTGGATAATGTCAAGGGAGATGCCGCAAAGGACAAGGAATTTATCATTGTAAAAAGCAAGGGAGGAAATTACTTCTATATCGTAATCGACCATGCGGCGCAGGGAGAAAACACGGTTCATTTCTTAAATCAGGTGGATGAAAAAGACTTACTTTCCATTATTGATGAAAAGGACAGCCTGACCGCAAAGCCGGAGCTTCCAAAAGAGGAGGAGAAGAAAGAACCGGAGGCGGAAAAAGAAAAGCCGGAAGAAAAACCGGAGAAAAAGAACCCTGCCGGAATGATCGCCTTATCCCTCATCTTAATTCTTGGACTTGCAGGCGGCGCCTTCTATTATTTCAAAATATTAAAGCCAAAGCAGGATGTAAAGGGTACGACAGAGCTTGACGAATTTGATTTTGAGGACTATGAGGAGGATTTTACAGAGGAAGATAACGAGGACGGCGAGGAAGCTTTAGAAGAAGCAGAGCCGGATGAAACAGTATGACATGGTTTACAGACAGTATTTATGAACGATTGATGACGGAAAAACCGAAATGCGGGCGGCCCGAAAAAGAGCCGCCTGCTTCTTTTTCTTCAAAATGTGAGGGCTGTCCTTACAGGGGAAAGTCCCCATGCATCGGATATTGTATCAGGAAAATAAAAGAAAAAAGCGAACCGGAGCTTTAGAAAGGATCAGATATGAAGTTAATTATATGCGAGAAACCGAGTGTATCGGCATCGATTGCTGCTGCCCTTGGAATAGAAACGAAAAAGGACGGATATATGGAAGGTACAGACTTTCTTGTGTCTTGGTGCATCGGACACCTTGCAGAGCTTTCCGAACCGTCCTGCTATGGAAGCAAGTACGAAAAATGGAGCCTTGAAGCCTTGCCTATCTTGCCTGAAACATGGCAGCTTACCGTATCGAAGGATAAGGAAAAGCGTTTTTCAGTATTAAGGACACTTTTGTTTAGAAATGATGTTACCGAGGTTATAAACGCCTGCGACAGTGGACGCGAGGGAGAACTCATTTTCCGTTTTGTTATGGAAAAAACAGGCTGCAAGAAGCCTGTAAAAAGGCTGTGGATTTCCTCAATGGAAGAAAGCGCAATCCGAAAAGGCTTTGAAAACCTGAAAGACGGAGCGGACTATGACAGCCTTTATCAGTCCGCCCTGTGCAGAGCAAAAGCGGACTGGATTGTCGGAATCAATGCAACCCGCCTCTTTTCCCTTTTATATAACCATACCTTGAATGTAGGACGGGTGCAGAGCCCGACCTTAAAAATACTTGCGGATCGAAGCGATGCGATTACCAATTTCAAGAAAGAAAAGCATTACCATGTGCACCTTGTTTTAGACGGTACGGAAGCTGTAAGCGATAGATTTTCAAGTAAGGAAGCGGCAGAAAAAATAGCAACATCCTGCAAAGGAAAAACGGCAGTCTGCACTTCTATTACCTCTGAAAAAAAAGAAGCGCTGCCGCCGAAGCTCTTTGATCTTACCGCACTTCAAAAGGAAGCAAACCGCATTTTCGGGTACACCGCAAAGCAGACCCTTGACCTTGCGCAGAGCCTTTATGAAAAGAAGCTTTTAACCTATCCGAGAACGGACAGCAATTACCTGACGGACGATATGAAAGAAACGGCGGAGGCGGTTATCCACACTCTTTTATCAAAGTTTTCCTTTATGCAGGGCGTAAAACTTATTCCGGAGGTTACCGGACTTCTTAACAGCAAGAAGGTATCGGATCATCATGCTGTGATTCCTACAATGGAGCTTGAAAAAATGGAACTTTCCATGCTTCCCGAAAGTGAGCGAAACATCCTCTTTCTTGCAGGTGCAAGGCTTCTTATGGCTTCTGCTGCTTCCCATATTTATGAAACGGTTACAGCGGTATTTAACTGCGAGGATCATACCTTTACAGCAAAAGGAAAGACGGTTCTATCTTCCGGCTGGAAAGAAATTGAGGCTCTCTTTCTGATGAGCCTGAAAGAAAAACCGGATAAAGAAAACGAAAAAGAACTTCCGGCATTTTGTGATGGAGAAAGCTTTGACAGCTTCCCAATCAAGGTTACGGAGCATGATACGCTTCCCCCAAAGGCATACACGGAAAGCACGCTTCTATCTTCTATGGAGCGTGCGGGAAATAAGGAAACCACAGAGGATGCAGAGCGTAAAGGCTTAGGTACTCCTGCAACCCGTGCCGCGATCATTGAAAAAATCATCAAAGCAGGCTTTGTTACCAGAAAAGGAAAACAGCTTATCCCGACAAAAGACGGAATGAACCTTATCTCCGTGCTTCCCGAAACGCTTACCTCTCCGCTTCTTACAGCCGAGTGGGAAAACGAGCTTTCAAGGATTGCAAAAGGAGAAGCGGATGCGGACAGCTTTATGGAAAAGATTGAAGCACTCACAAAAGAACTTGTAGAAAATGCAGACATCGAAAAAGTAAAAGCGGAGCTTTTCAAACAGGAAAAAACCGTAATCGGCTTATGCCCGCGCTGTAAAAGTCCCGTTTATGAGGGAAAGAAAAACTACTATTGCAGTAACAGGGATTGCCTCTTTTCCATGTGGAAAAATGACCGCTTCTTTGATGATAGGAAAATCACCTTTACACCAAAGATAGCATCTGCACTACTCAAAGATAAAAAAGTAAAGGTAAAGGACATCTACTCTCACAAAACAGGCAAAACCTATGACGGAAATGTGGTTCTTTGTGATACCAAAGATAAGTATGTGAACTACCGTATTGAGATAGAGAGGAAGAAAAAAGAAGAATAGCAAGCATAGGAATGGGGTACCCTTTCCGTAAAAATCTCCGTTTTCCGCAGATGCGGCGGCGGAGATTTATATTTTCTGGGATAGTCCCAGACCCTTAAAAATGAAAGGAGAAAATTTATGCCATACATGGAACAAACGGAAGAAATAAAAGAAGTTTCCCCCATTGTCCTGACCTCTGAAAATCAAAAGGACAGACTAAAGGAAATCACAGATCGTTTGGAGCAGGGAATATTAGAAGTTTTTGAAAGCGAAAGGTACAAGGAATATCTTCGCGTCATGTCCAAGTTTCATCATTACAGCTTTAACAATACCATACTGATTGCCCTGCAAAAGCCCGACGCTTCCCTGATTGCAGGCTTTAATGCGTGGAAAAATACGCACGGAAGAACGGTCAAAAAGGGAGAAAAAGGAATCCGCATTATCGCTCCTGCCCCTTTTAAGGTAAAGCAGGAAACGGAAAAGCTTGACCCGAAAACCAATATGCCACTTGTCGGAGCGGACGGAAATGCAATTACCGAAGAAAAGGAAATCACCATCCCGGCCTACAAGGTGGTATCGGTGTTTGATGTATCACAGACGGAGGGAAAAGAGCTACCCTCTATCGGAGTAGATGAGCTGACAGGCGATGTGTCGCAGTATGAGGATTTTTTTACAGCACTGAAAAAGGCTTCTCCCGTTCCGATTGCCCTTGAACATATCGAGGGAAGCGCTCACGGCTACTATCACCTTGCGAAAAAAAGAATTGCGATTGACGATAACATGAGCGAGCTGCAAACACTAAAGACTGCCATTCACGAAATCGCCCATGCAAAACTGCACGACATTGACTTAAATGCACCGAAAGAGGAAAAAGAAAATCACCCAAACCAGCGTACCCGTGAGGTTGAGGCAGAAAGCATCGCCTATACCGTATGCCAGCATTACGGACTTGATACTTCCGATTATTCTTTCGGGTATGTTGCAGGCTGGAGCAGCGGAAAAGAACTGTCCGAGTTAAAGGGCTCCCTTGAAACCATCCGCCTTGCTGCATCGGAGCTGATTGACAGCATAGACGGGCATTTCAAGGAGCTTCAAAGGGCAAAAGAAAATGAGCTTTCAGAAAAAGAAACAGAACCAGCTTTACAGGAAGAAAAACAGGAAGCGGCTTACCTGCTTGAAAACGGAAATTATTTCTATATTCAGACCTGCGAAACAGGCTATGACTATACTTTGTATCAGCCGGATTTTACAGACCTTGACGGCGGACAGCTTGATAACCTTGAAATCCCCATTGAAAAAGCCCGTGATGAAATCCTAAAAATGCACGAGCTTTCAGGGCAAGGCTTAACGGAACTTTCCATAGATGATTTTGAGAAAATGCAGGAAGAAGCTTCACAGGAAAAGGAAGCCGGAATACAGGTAAGGTACTACCCAATCAATGAAGCTACGGCAAAAAGGGCAAAGGAAATGAACAGCTTTTCCGATTATATGCCGGGAAGTGCAACCCTTGAATACAAAAGTCTTGTGGATCAGGCGGCGGAAATTGCTGAAAATCAGAAAAAGAGAGTTGATCCGTCCTTTCATGGTAAAATCGATGCCTTGCTTGATACCTATTCTAAAAAACTTGCGGCAAATATGAATAACGGTTTTGCCATCGATTCCCGTGTTCCCTCTGTACTGATTGCGGGAGGTTCCAACTTCCCTACGCGAAAAAAGGAAAAGCAAAACGCCGCCCGTGATAAAAACTACGGAGAATGGAAAGAAATTCAAGGGCTTCTTGAAAAAATCAGAAGCACCGGGATGGGCGGAATCAGTGCAGACGATCCGGATGCCGTAAAGAAATTAACTGCAAAGCTTGAGAAGCTGACAAAGGCACAGGAAACCATGAAGGCGGTAAATGCCTACTACCGAAAGCATAAAAGCCTTGAAGGCTGCCCGGAGCTTGATGGTAAGGCAATCGAAAAGCTAAAGAAGGGAATGGAAATCAGAGGCATTCAGGACAAGCCCTATCCGTCATGGGCACTTTCCAATAACAATGCAGAAATCAGAAGAATTAAAGAGCGTATTCAAAGCCTTTCCGTAAATAAGGAAGAACTTTACACAGGCTGGGAGTTTGCCGGAGGCAGAGCTGAAATCAATGTAAAGGATAACCGCTTGCAGCTTTTCTTTGACGATAAGCCGGACGGCAAAATCAGAGATGAATTAAAGGCAAACGGCTTTCGTTGGTCGCCGAAAGCTTCTGCGTGGCAAAGACAGCTTAATTCCAATGCAATCTATGCGGCGGATGCTATCAGCAGCATAAAACCCCTTTCGGGAGAACGCGTAATAGAGCTTCAAAGAAATTTCAGAAAGGAAGAAAGAAAAGAAGCACAGCCGGAATATATCTATAAGGCACAGGAGGAAGTTGCTGAAAAAGATACCTTTCAGATCTATCAGCTAAAGAGAGGCGAAAATACAAGAGAGCTTCAATTTGAATCCTACGACCGCTTAAAAGAATCGGGGCAGACACTTAATCCGGATCATTATGTCAAGGTTTATGAGGCGGAGCTTACAAAAGGACTTTCTCTTGAAGATATTTACAGCCGCTTTAATATTGATCATCCAAAGGATTTTTACGGACATAGCCTTTCCGTTTCCGATGTGGTCGTGCTTCATAAGGACGGAAAGGACAGCGCCCACTATGTTGACCGTTTCGGTTACAAGGATGCACCGGAATTTCTGAAACCGCAAAATTACTTAAAGCATGTGGAGGATATAGTAGAGCAAAACGACAATAATTTTGACGGGATTATCAACAATACTCCGAATGCGCCTACCGTAAGTGAGCTTGAACAAAAGATAAAGGCGGGAGAAGCTATTTCCCTTACCGAGCTTGCAAAGGCGGTTAAGGTGGAAAATCGCAACACTTTTGAACCGGAGAAAAAGCCGTCTATCAGGGAGCAGCTAAAGGAAGCAAAGAAACAGTCTGAACAGAAAAAACATAACACGAAAATAAAAAATCATGAATTGGAGGTATAGCATGAATCCTTTTACAGTTGAAGAAATGAATTTGTTAAGCATTTACAGAGGCGAAACCAAGGAGGAAGTAACGGAGAAGATTGCATTTGCACTTTCCTTTATGGATCCTGATATGCGGGAGCTTGCAAAGCGCACGGTCAAAAAGGTAAACAGCCTGTCCGATCAGGAATTTGCCGCGCTTTCCATTGATTCCGCCGATGAAATATGAGAAAATCAAAACCGCTTTCATCGAAGCAGGTAAAGCGTGTCAATCGCCTTGTAAAAAAAGAATGCTGTAACTTTGATAACGGAAACTGCATTTTACTTGATGATGCAGAAGCCTGCCCCTGTCCGCAGCTTATATCCTGTTCGCTTCTTTGCAGGTGGTTTTCCGATGCCGTGCTTCCTCTTGACAGAGAGCTTTTTGCAGAGCTTTACGCACCGGAGGAAAAACGCCGCTGCACCGTATGCGGAGCGCCATTCGCGTCAAAATCCAACAATGCGAAATATTGCCCTGATTGCAGAAAGAAAATCACAAGAAAGCAAGCGGCAGAGCGTATGAGAAAAAAGCGAAGCCTTGTTACGAAATAGAGGGTGCAAATGCCTTGTATAACCTTACTTTTTAGAAGCATTTCAGCTTATGGCAGGGATTTAACCTCAAATCCTTAAAAATAGGGTTTAACTGCGTAACGCAAGGAACAATTTCAAGAGAAAAACGGACGCGGCAGCCATGTATTTGTGGCCGCTGCGTCCGCTGTTTTTTTATGTCTGAAATTCCGTTATTCTTTTACAAGCCTGTATATCGTAAGTGGAATATACCATGCCGCAACGAGAAGCTGCCAGATAATCACAATACAGCCGATCAGTCCGCCGGCTATGATATTGACAGCAAATATTCCCACCGTTGCAGTAAAGTCATGGTTTATCGGAATCAGCCACAGAAACATTCTTCTGATACCGAAAGGAACGCCGCAAAACAGCCATACATAAAAATAGTTTGTTTCTCCGTTTTGCGTAAAGATGCTTTTTCCCCAATAAAAGAGAAATGCTGTCAGCAGAACAGGCACTATTACTTTATTAAAAAAATCTTTCCATATTTCTCTGCGCGTCATTCTATCAGCTCCTTTTCTTCCGGGAACTGTTTTCTGTCCTCAATATTGTGTATTTCCCGTTTCTTTAGTTAGTCATATCATACCATGAATTTTACCCATCATCCAAAAGAGGAATTATTCAAGGTTCTTTTTATGCTCCCTGCCTGTGTTTTTTCTTTGTAAAATCATATCAACATTCTGTTTGATTTTTTGATATTCCTTGACTTTGCTTTTGAGCTTTCCGTAATCGGAATAGAGGACTTCCTTATGCTTTTGCAGGGCGGAATATTCTTTCTGCAATGTAGTAAGCTCCGGAAGCTTTTTAATACCTGCGTCCTTTAACGCCTTTGTCGCAGCTTCATAAAGAATCAGACTGCTTTCGTGCCTACGCCTGTATGCTTCCTTATCCTTTACCTTGATATATCCTCTGTGAATATCCTTTGTCTTTTGATAGGTTGAGATGTTTTTTATCAGAATAGCCATATCGGAAAGCTTCTTTTCTGCCTGCTTTAAGCTGTCTGCCGTCTGTTCACTATCAAGGATCAGTCCACCTATTTTCTTTATTAAATCCTCATACTGCTTAATGTTATTTTCCGTGAGGAAATTCATTGTCTTTGCAGCCTGTTTCAGATTATATATTTTCGCCCAATGCTCATAGCCTGCCGATTGCTGCGCCTTGATATTATTTTCAATATCAATCAGTAGGGATATTCCTTGTTCCTGCTTCGGTATCTTAACATTACGACTTCTTATTCCTGCAATGCGCTTTCGGATTGCTTCTTCCGTATAATCTGCTCCGAGCGTTTTCAGCCTTGTAAATCGTTCTTGTCCGGGTGCTCTGCAGGAAACATATTTGCCATTTTTGATTTCATAACCGGAAGCTTGCAGCTTCTCTAAAAGCTCTTCAAAATCCGTTACCTGAGGAATCAGAAGATCAACTGCTTCTTTCAGTTTTCCTTTCCAGCTTGTACCTATCTTTGCTGTCTGATACTCAATATAGCTTTTTCCTTTTCGTCCTTTTTCCGGAGTGATAACTGATAAGCCGTTTTCATAGCATAAGCGGTCGCTGATATTTCTTATCCCGTAATAGCTTCTTTTATTGGAATTATATTTATGATAGTCCACGAAATTAACGGCACAAAAAATAATGTGATTATGAACATGCCCTTTATCAATATGGGTGGTTAGGACATATTCGTACTGTCCTTTTGTTACGGCATCCGCAAGCTGCTTTCCAATCTCATGGGCTTTTTCAAAACTGACCTCTCCCGGTTCAAAGGATTGTATCAGGTGATGGGCTAAGTTATTTCCTTTATCAAGTGCCTGTGAAAGAGTAAAGGCAAATTCAATATCTGCGGTTTCATAGCTGCACCCGAAAGAAGATACAAGCATTTTATCATCGGTTTTATCGGGGTTTTGGATATATTCAAGTGCTTTTTTCAGTGTGCTTTTAATAGGCTTAATCTTTGTAACCGCCATATCTCTTTTAAGGCTCCTTTGATTTCTTCTATATCTTCCTGATACACATTTCCTGTTGCATTGGCTATTTTGGCAATCTGATTGATGTTGACCCCGATTCTTTGAAGCTCCGCTGTCATTTTCTTTATATCGCTGTGATCGACCTGAATGATATATCCGTCTATCGCCATTTTCCGAAGGTATGCTTCCATGTTGCTTGTAGGCACCTGTTTCATTTTTTCTTCAATCAGGGCGCGTTCTTCTTCCATAACACGAAATTTAATCTGCACATTTCTTTTTCTGTTATTCATAGGTGAATTTCCTTTCTGTTTTCATAGAGGGTTTGGGATACTTCCCAACAAGCAAAATCTCTATCTCCGGAACTGCGGAAAAAAGAGATTTTTTACGGAAAGGGTACCCCTTTCCTATGCTTGCTGTTCTACTTATCCCTTAATCTCTACAACAACGGAAATTCATTTTTGCCAAAGAATGCAAAAAAAAATTGCATCTTGACAGAGGTAGTTAGTATATGTTAACTTATAGTAAACGATGTTATCTTAAATGGAGTGTATATGAGTGAGAAATAAAGAAGCTACAATTAAAAGAATATTGCAAAGTGCAAGTGTCGAGTTTAAGAAATATGGGTTTGAACAAGCTTCTGTACGAACTATTGCTAAAAACGCCGGTGTCACCCCCGGTGCAATATATAAGCACTTTGAATCGAAGGAAGATATTTTTAGAGCTATCGTAAATCCCACACTTGAACATTTATATAAAAGAAATAGAGAGTTAACAAATCAAGCAATAAAAGAAATCAAATTAAATGGGTTGGAAGGCTTTGAAAAGAAATCCGGTAATAGCAATGAGGAATTGTTAGGATTTATCTATCAAAATGCTTCCGTGTTTAATCTTTTGTTTAATTGTTCTCAAGGTACGGAGTTTGAATCAATTCGTAATGATTTGGTAAATCTTGAAGTTCAAGGAGCAAAAAAGCTCATTGCAGTTCTTAAAGAAAAAGGTATTGCAGTAAATGAGTTAAAAGATGATGAACTCCATATACTTTACACAATGGTATGTACTCCATTATTTGAAATAATTACACATCAATATACTTATAATGAGTCATTAAATTTTATTGATATGATGGAGGCAGCAATGAATTTTGGATGGGAGAGGATTATTAAATGAAAACATAATTAAACTAAGTAATTAAATAAAGAAACTGTCGAAATCGGGTTAAACCCGATTTTCTGCATTTTTAGAGGAAGTAAACGAATTAAAGAAATTTTTACTAAAGAAAGATGGAGGTACTCAAATGAGTGAAACAAAATTAAGAACAAAAGACTTGGTTAATATCGGTATTTTTTCTGTGCTTTACATGGTGCTGTCAATCATAGTGATGGCTTCTGCAATTTTATCACCCATTATTTGGATTCTGTGGCCTGCAATAACAGGAATAATATGTAATTTTATTTATATGTTATTGGTCGCTAAAGTTCCAAAACCGGGAACAGCATTTATTTTGATAACCATAACAGGGATTATATATTTTGCTACTGGTGAATGCACTTGGGTGATTATTGTAACCTGTATTATTGCAGGTATTTTAGCAGAAATTTCAAGAAAAATTTTTGGTTATAAGAATCCTAAGGGGGAAATCGTATCTTCAGGATGGATTTGTGTTGGACTTATTGGTTCTATACTACCGATGTGGCTATTTCAAGAATCATATATGCAGTCAATCGTTAAAATGGGAATGAATCCAGAATATGTAAACAAATTGCAAACCTTAATTTCAATTCCGACACTTCTTGTAATGATAGCTACTGCATTTATTGGTGGTGTAATTGGTGCATATATCGGGAAAGCTATATTTAAGAAACGCTTTGAGAAAGCTGGAATTATATAAACATGGAAGGTATCGTAAAAGGAATTATAAAATTAAATCCGCTAACCGAAATTATATTTTTAGTTTCGGTTAGCGTTGTTAGCTTTACAAATGACAATCTAACAACAGACATAATCATTCTTTTAATAGTAGCAATAACAGCATCTCTTTTAGGGTTGGTAAAAACATCAACGAAAGCATTATTGTTATTTGCCTTGTTGCAAGGTATAAAACACATCATATTACCAAGTTTGCCAGACATTATTTCAGCTAATTTTGGTTTGCTGGTTATCCATGCACCAAAACTAATCCCTATTTTTTTAGTTGGTCAAATTCTTGTGAAGACTAATCCCATAAGAAGTATTATGTATGCATTGAAAAGATTGCATCTGCCGGACAGCTTGATAATACCATTAGCGATAAGCATTAGATATTTTCCTACTTTAAGAGAAGAATATAACCTGATCTCAGATGCAGTGAAAATTCGGGGAGTAACGGGATTAAAAAAGATAGAGTTAGGATTAGTTCCGTTGATCGTCACAGCTTCCAATACGGCAGATGAATTAGCACAGGCCATTACGGTTAGAGGTATAGAAAATCCTGCAAGAAAAACATTTGTAGATAATGTGAGTTTTGGACTTTGGGATGGAGTAATAGTTGCATTGTGCATTCTAATGCTCTTTATTGTAAAGCTCAAATTATTTTTATAGAGGTGAACCATGATTAGTATAAATGGGGTTTCATATTCTTATAAGAGAAGTGAAGAAGAACAACTAAATACGACCTCAATGGAGATTGGTAAGGGTGAGGTCATCCTGTTATGTGGAAAAAGCGGGAGTGGAAAAACCACAGTAACAAAATTGATTAACGGACTGATTCCCCACTTTTTAGATGGGAACTTATCAGGAAATATTTATATAAATGGGATAACTACAAGAGAAATGAAGATTTATGAAATCTCGGAGCAAGTAGGATCAATTTTTCAGAATCCAAAAACACAGTTTTTTAATTTAGATTCAGACAGTGAACTCATATTTGGATTAGAAAACATGGGAAAAACACCCGATAAGATTATGGCACAAATTTCTAAGGCCGTATCTGATTTAGAAATTGAAACATTAAAAAACAGAAATGTTTTTAAGATGTCGGGTGGAGAAAAACAATTATTGGCTATTGCATCCGTATATGCTACTAATCCTGAGATTTATGTGTTTGATGAACCATCTGCAAATATTGACGATTATGGAATTGAAAAAATAAGAGAAATGCTTATAAAGTTAAAGTCTAAAGGCAAGACAATTATTATCTCTGAACATAGGTTGTATTATTTAATGGACTTAATTGATAAGGCGATTTATTTACAAGATGGAAAAATAGAGCATAGCTTTTCAAATGTGGAATTTTCTTTGATTGACAATATAACAAGAAAGAAAATGGGACTTAGAACTTTCGCGAGGAAAGAAAATGATGATTTTACAATTCCTGTTAAATATTCTGAATCTGATGATTTTATAATATCAAAT
>ERZ772932.350-NODE-350-length-26135-cov-3.209126_pt1 | contig 26135 bp, 14 predicted proteins | sample MGYA00511684_ERZ772932 | MGnify/ENA primary metagenome ERZ772932 (study PRJEB29015, sample SAMEA2738078) | human oral metagenome | biome: human oral; feature: human-associated habitat; material: saliva | place: China | collected 2210 ...
TCGGCGCTTGTACCGTCCTCATACTTGACGGTATCGGTTGTCGGCTGTAACAGCGCCGCGCCTTCTTTCCGCGCATCTTCCGCGGTCCCGGGGAAGAGATTGAGGATGCGCTTTGACTGCAGGGAGACATGAAGGGTCATCTTCCCGTCTTTTACGGTCAGAGTTCCCCTGTCGTTCAGCGCCTCGTTCACATGGAACATGGAGCTGTCGGTCTCAAAGCGCGCCGTGTATATGCCGTCCGGCAGTGCTGCCTGTGCCTTGCCGCTCTCCGAAGCGCCGCTCTCTGCTGCGTTCGTCGTCTCCTGCGCTCCGCTTTGCTCTGCCTTTCCGCTCTGTGCGGCACAGCCCGTTGTCAGTAAAACCGCCGTGAATAAAAGCGCAAGTTGCGAAATCCATCTGCCTCGTCTCTTCATCTTCCCTCTCCGGGCACAGACACTCAATTTGCCTTGGTCTCTGCCGCCGTTGTCTCTTCTGCCGCCGTGTTTGCCGCGTTAATGGCCGCCTGTGTATGCTCCGCATAAAGCTTCTGGATGTCGTAAACGCCGCCCAAGCCCTCAATCTGCGTCTCGATGCGATCAAAACTCTTCGAGTTCAAGAACTGCTGTACCCAGGAATCATCCTCCGCACCCGCCATATCGTTGTGTGCGTGATCGCCGGCAACGACCATCATCGGACGAATCGTGACCTTCTTATAGCCGCCCTTCTTCACCGCATCGATGACTGCTCCGACAGCGGTCTCTTCCGGCTCGCCCTCTACGGTGCCGATAAACACGTTTGCATAGCCGAGCTTCTTCATTGCGCTCTGCATCTCGGAATAGCTGATAGCTGCGGTGTGCGAAGTGCCGTGGCCAAGAAATACAAAAGCAACGCCGTCCTGCGCGGCCTTTTGTACACTGTCGAAGCCCCCGCCCGTGACAGTTGCCTGCACAATGAGATTCGCAACTCTCTCCTTGTCCGCATTCACATCCTCGGCGTCCTTACCGACCTCGCCGAGCAACGGCTCCGCGAGTTCCAGCTTCTCAAAAGAAGCCTTGTGCTTGTCGAGCGTCGCCTTGAGCTCATCGTACTCCTTGCCCTTCATGAGATGCGTGGGCTGCACAATGAGTTCCTTCACGCCGTTCTTCTTGGCGCGCTCCAGCGCCTGCTCCACGTTGTCTATCTTCTCACCGTCACGCGCGAGAATGTGATTCAAAATAATCTGCGAGGTAAACGCGCGGCGCACGCTGTAGTCCGGGAATTCCTTTGCAAGGTAACCCTCAATGCCCCCGATATCCTTTGCGCGGCTGTCGTTATAAGAGGTGCCGAAGCTCACAACCAGGATTTCCTTCTCACCGATTTCGTCCTGATTGCGCGGGTCATCCTTGCTCACATCACCGGTATCCAAACCGAAATACTCCGGCGATGCATGCTCGCCGCTCACCTCTGCCTTCGCGCTGTCACTCAATGCGTCCCAAGCCTCCTTCGCCTCTTTGCAGAGCCGCTCCGTGTCCTCGCTCCAATTCTGCACGTAGATTGCATCAATCTTCTTGCCGACTTCCGCCGCCTGCGCTTTCTCTTCATCCGTTGCCGGCGCGAGCGTCGTGGGCTCGGTCGCCTCTGTCGCAACGGTTTCCTGCTGCGACTCCGTCGCGATGGTCTCCTTGCCCTTGTCCTTGCCGCCGCAAGCACTCACGGCCAGCGCAGCACCCAGAACCAAAACCGCCAACTTTGCCTTTCTCATAACGCCCTCCTGCTTTTCTCTTGTCCCGACTGATTCGGTACCTTATTTCACCACTTCAAAGGTAAGCTGATAATCGATTGCATGCGGTTTACTCATCGCGGTCGTATCGCCGACAACGTTCTGCGGCGCACCGAGTCCGGTGACAGGAATCACAAAGACCGAATGGCCGTTTTCGATATTCGGCGTAAAACGGATGCCATCCACTTCCATGTAGTCGTACTTGTCACTGCTCCAGACGATCTTTGCCGTTGCTCTGCCGTCTTTCACCGTGAGCTCGGTCGGGCTCGCAATCTTTGCTCTGCCGCTGCCGCCCGCAAGCGTTACATTGACCTCGTAGACACCGTCCGCAAGACTCAGTTTCTCGTACTTGTCCGCAAGCATCTGTGCCGCTGCATCCGCCTGTGCCTGAAGCTCGTCCGTCGCCTTAAAATCGGCCGCCTTAAAATCCGCAATTGCCTTGGCTCCTTCGGAGGCTGCACTCTCTGCCGCGGAGGAAGCCGCGGATGCCGCGCTCTCGCCCGCGGAAGATGCCGCGGATGCTGCGCTCTCAACAGCCGAACTTGCGGTCTCAACGGCCGAAGCCGCCTGACTCTCCGCCTTCTTGCCGCCGCAAGCCGTCATCGACACCGCGGCCAAAAGTCCCATTCCCAATGCAAACGAATATACTCTCTTCTTCATACAATACCCTCTTTCTCTGTTTGATTCAATCCTCTGACTCCAATAAAAAGAGGCTCGTCCTTTCGGAGAGCCTCTGGCTTTTCAGCAAATTCTTACTTATCTGGACTCAGCAGTCTCGCCAGCCTTCTCAGCTGCCGCACCTGCGCTCTCAGCCGCTGCGCCAGCCTTCTCAGCTGCCTGGCCTGCCTTATCAGCTGCCTCTGCGCCTGCCTTAGCTGCATCCTCACCCATCTTAGCCGCATCGGAAGCTGCCTTGTTTGCGCCCTCCACTGCTGCGGAAGCTGCGTCCTCACCCATCTTCGCTGCGTCGGAAGCTGCCTTGTTTGCCTCTTCCACACCGCTGGAAGCCGCTGCGTTTGCGCTCTCCACCATGCTGGAAGCTGCGTCAACCGCCTCGGAAGCAACATCGGATGCTGCCTTGGTCTCTTCCTTCTTGCTGCCGCAACCGGTTGCCAGAACCGCTGCAAGCGCTGCTGCCGCCAAAATTGCTCCAAACTGTCTCTTCTTCATAATAGTATCCTCCCTGTGTGACAATCATGTCGCCGCCTATTGTAGCATACTATACGATAAATTCCAAATAAAACAACAAAAGAGGCTCGTCTTCGCAGAGAGCCTCTTGCTGTCACGCAAAGAAGAGGCCTACGCCTCCTCCTCGCGTTCCCGCACAGGCACTCGTGCACAGGAAGGTACTTAAAAGGCAAGGCCGGTCTCCCGGCTCGCGGATCAAGGTCCCCTGTCTGCCTTCCCGCTTTCGCAGTGACAGACGGACTCCCCGCATACGGTGACGAGTTCGCGCAGTTTTACTTGCTTCCCGATTATCCCGGCATCACACCGGGCACCTTGCCCTTGTTTTTCAATGTTCCGAATCGATTTAACGATTGAATGCGTTCTTGCCCGGGTACTCCGCTGCGACACCGAGTTCTTCCTCGATGCGAATCAGCTGGTTGTACTTCGCAACACGCTCGGAGCGGCTCGGCGCACCGGTCTTAATCTGGCGCGTGTTGAGTGCCACTGCGAGATCAGCAATCGTCGTGTCCTCGGTCTCGCCGGAGCGGTGGGAGCTGATTGCCGTATAGCCTGCCTTGTGTGCCATCTTGATTGCCTCCAGCGTCTCGGAAACCGAGCCGATCTGGTTCAGCTTAATCAGAATGGAGTTACCGCAGCCAAGTTCGATACCCTTCTTGAGGCGCTTGGTGTTCGTGACAAAGAGATCGTCGCCGACAAGCTGAACCTTATCGCCGAGCTCCTTTGTCATCTCCTTCCAGCCTTCCCAGTCCTCTTCGTCGAGGCCGTCCTCGATGGACCAGATCGGGTACTTCTCAATGAGGCTCTTCCAGTGTGCAATGAGCTCCTTCGAAGTGAAGTCCTTGCCGGACTTCGGCTGATGATAGAAGCCGATGCCCTTCTCGCTCTTCCACTCGGAGGAAGCAGCGTCCATTGCAAGCACAAAGTCCTTACCCGGCTCATAGCCCGCGTCGCGAACCGCTGCGAGAATGTGCTCAATCGTATCCTCATCGTCCTTTAAGTCCGGTGCGAAACCGCCCTCATCGCCGACTGCCGTGGTCTTGCCCTCGTTCTTCAGAATCTTCTGCAGGCTGTGGAAGACCTCGGTGCACCAACGGAGACCCTCGGAAAAGCTCGGTGCGCCGACCGGCATAATCATGAATTCCTGGGTATCGACGGAGTTCGTCGCATGTGCGCCGCCGTTTAAGATGTTCATCATCGGCACCGGCAGGTTGTTGCCGTTTGCGCCGCCGAGGAAGCGGTACAGCGGAATGCCGAGGGACTCGGCAGCTGCCTTTGCCGTTGCAATCGAAACCGCAAGGATTGCGTTTGCACCGAGCTTCGACTTGTTCTCCGTGCCGTCCGCCTTGAGCATCGCCGCATCCACCGCATAGATGTTCTGCGGATCCATGCCGTGCAACACGTCGTTAATCACGGTGTTAATATTTTCGACCGCCTTCTTCACGCCCTTCCCGCCGAAACGGGACTTGTCGCCGTCGCGAAGCTCGATTGCCTCAAATTCACCGGTCGAAGCGCCGCTCGGAGCCGCACCTCTGCCGACCGTACCGTCGGTCAGCGTGACTTCCGCTTCCACCGTCGGATTTCCTCTGGAGTCGATAATCTCTCTTCCGATAACCTTCTCAATTGCAAGATGTGTCAACATATTGGTTCCTCCACTTCCGAAAATGAATGTTAAAGAACTCTTTTCCGCTCTAGTATAGCATGGAAAAGGGTATGCCGCCTCTTATTTTTCGTAGCGATAAAAGCCCTCGCCCGCGTTAATGCCGGTCTTGCCCGCATCGATCTTTGCCTTGAGTCCTGCCGCAATCTTGCCGGGTGTGCTCTCTGGATTTTGGGACTCCGGATTCATTGCGACAATGTTATACGCGGTCTGCAGCCCAACAATGTCGAGAATTTGGAAGGGCCCGAGCGGGGAACCCGTGCCGAGTTTCCAAGTCTTGTCTATGGTCTCGGGATCCGCAACCTCGTTTGCCCAGAGCGCTTCCGCAGAACTTAAGAAGGGCACCAGCATCGAGTTCAGAATATACCCGGGCTGCTCCTTGTGAAGTTCCAGCGGAATCATGCCGATTTCTGCCGCAAACGCAAGCACTTCGGCAAAAGCCTCCTTCGAAGTGCCGCTGTGTCCCATGACCTCTGCCGTATTGCTGCGCCAAATATTATTGGCAAAGTGCAGCGCGAGATAATTCCCCGGATACGGCATAAGATCCGAGAACATGCTCGGAATCATGGTCGAGGAATTGGTCGCGACTATGGTCTTGTCATCAAGATAGGGCGCAAGCTTTGCGTAGAACTCTCGCTTTGCCTCCCTGTCTTCCGCCATGCTCTCAATGATGAAATCCGCCTCTTTTGCGCAAGCTTCCAAATCCAGCGAGAGTTTTAAATTCTTCTTCGCCGTTTCCACCGCCTCGTAGAGTCTTTGAATATCCGCCTCGCTCTTCACGCTGTCCGCTGCGCCGAAGCCGCGCGGTAGTTCAAGCGGCTCACCGGCTTTCAGCGCTGCCTCGACACGCGCAATTTCCGCGCGGTAAACATTGTAAAGCCGCTCGAGTTTCGGTTCGGTTCTGCCGATCGAACCCTCGCTTCTGAGCCAAATAGTCACATCAAAACCCTTGAACGCAGTCTGGAAGGCGATTTGTGCGCCGAGAACGCCGCCGCCCGCGACTACGATATGCCGAAATGCCATAGAATACCTCCTATTTTTTAAACAATGTACAAAAATCAATACAAGGAGAGCATATCACGCAGGCCGCCTGACGGCAAGTCAGCTGTCGAAAAGTTCCGCGAAGTCGCGCTTGTTTTCCAACTCTTCCTCCGAAACCTCGAGGAAGATATCGTGCGCGGGGCTCTCCTGCACGGCAAGCAAGATTCCCGCCTTCATAAGCTCGAGCACCGCAAGAAAGGTGACCACTAGGAGCAGCTTGTTTTTCCGTCTCTCCAACAATTCGCGGAAGGAAAAGGCCTTGTGATTCCGCGCGTAAGAAAGCACCGCCTCAATCTGCATTTTCAGACTGACCGGCTCCCGTTTGATGGTCCCGAAGCGACTGCGCTCCGGGTCTATGCGGTCTTCCCGCTGCCGCATGACATCCCGGAACACCGCCTGCAGACGCTGCAGGTCCACTCCCTGAAAGAGCTCATCCAAATCCACGGGCTGGGTCCACTCCGCAACCTCTTTCGGGAGTGCGGGCTCGCGGTAAAAAACCCTGTAGGCATCGAATTCGCGATCCGCAAGTTCTTCCGCCATGAGCTTATATTTCTTGTGTTCGAGGAGGCGAGCCACCAGTTCCGCTCTCGGGTCGACTTCCTCTCCCGTCTCTTCATCGAGCTCGCGCGGCAGCAGCATGCGCGCCTTGATATCGAGCAAAGTCGCCGCCATCAGGAGAAACTCGGAGAGTAAATCCAAATCCTCTCGCTCCAGTTCCGAGAGATACGCCATGTACTGTTCCGTAATCTCGGCGATCGGAATGTCATAGATATTTACCTTGTTTTTCTCAATCAGCTTTAAGAGCAGGTCCAGAGGCCCCTCATACTTTTCAAGCCGAAGAGAAAGCGCTTCTTCCGCCATCTTAAACTCCTTCTTTGAGATCCAGTACCATGAGCTCCGGCAGATTCAAAAACCGCAGGTTAATGCTGTGCGTTCCGATGCCGGGACTGAGGAGCATTGCGTGCCGCCCGCGGGAAAAGAGCCCGCTTGCCGGTCGCCGGAAAAACTCCGCCTGCGGTGTCATGAGGCCTATGTTACCGGGCAAGCGTATGGTTCCGCCGTGCCAATGTCCCGATAAGCTAAGGTCCGCCCCCCAGCGCGCATAGGCATCAAAAAAAGCAGGGCTGTGCGCAAACAGAAGCTGAAAGCGCTCCGCGTTTGCCTCACCCAAATGTGCGCGGAGGTAGTCGACCTCCATCTCGTCGTGCGGCGCTCTTTTATAATAGTTCTCGGTGATGTGCAATCCGGAGAGCGCAAGATCCTCGCCGAGCAGCACCGTCTCATCGCTCAGATAGCGCACCCCCTGCGATTCCAGTCCCGCCTTTAATTCATCGAAGAGATCTCCGTAGCGACCGCGATCGCGGTCCAGTCTTGCCTCGTGATTGCCTTCGCCGTAGAAAACCGGCGCCAGCTTTACCAGGCGCTCGGTGAGTGCCAGGGTCGCCTCGATGGAAGCGCCGTGCTTTGCGGTCACCATGTCTCCGCCGAGGAAAATGTAATCGGGCTTCAGGCGCTTTGTCTCCATTTGCAGTCGCTCCTCGATATCACCGAGCCGACGCTCGTGAAAGTCCGAGAGATATACAATGCGCCTTGCCCGCTTGATCTTCGCACTTCGGAGCGCATAGTGTCGCACAATCAAACTGCGCCGCTCCCGCTCCGATTCAAAAAGGGCGGCAGCCGCAATGCCGACCGCCGCCAGGCTGAACGAGAAGAGAAGTTTCTTCTTATCCAATCCAGATGCCCTCCTTATTGACCAGATAACCGTCCGGCGTTTTGCTGTCTGTGAGCATTTTGCCGTCGCTACCCAGATAATACCACTGATTCTTGTAGAGCAGCCAAGTGTTCGTCTGAAGCGCGCCTTGTCCCGGCGTCAAATAGTACCAGGCACCGCTGCCGTCCTGCCGCCAGCCCTCAATCATATTGCCGTTTTCATCAAACCAGTACTGCTTGCCGTTAATCTCACGGCGTGCGTTACGGACCAGCGCACCGTTTGCCTCGCGGTAGGCCCAAACGCCGTTTCGCTGAATCCAGCTACTTCCGCTTACCGCCGGATTTGCCGCTTGACTTTGTTGACTTCCCGCCTGATTTGCTGCCTGATTTTGTTGACTTACCGCTTGATTTTGTTGATTTGCCGCTTGATTTCGTTGACTTACGATTCGACTTTGACTGCCCGCCGGTTTTAGCGCTTGCAGACTTCCCGCCTGACTTTGCTGACTTCCCGCTTGATTTGCCGCTTGATTTTGTTGATTTGCCGCTTGCGGATTTTCCGCCGGACTTGCTTGATTTGCTGCTTGCAGGTTTTCTGTCGGACTGTTTGCCGTGAGCGCCTGAACTCTGCCGCTTGCCTGTGGCATCTCCGTTTCCCCGCCCACGGCTTCCGGTTTTTTTCCGCCGCTTTCCTCCGCGAGCTGAAAACCGTAGTCAAGGAGAGCTCGCGTATCCGAGTACTGGGTCTTGTGACTCTTCATGACCACAACGATGAGGCGCACGCCGTTTCGCTCTGCGCAGGTCACAAGCGTATTGCCCGCAGCACTCGTATAACCGGTCTTACCGCCCAGAATTCCCGGATAGTAGTCTGCATTCCCGCTCGAAATCATTCGATGTCCCATGACGATATCCGTGCCGTTCGGGCGTTTCTGCGTCGCTGGGAAATGATAGGACACCGTTCTATCGATGGCGCGAAAATCCGCGCGATCAAAGCAAGCCTTCGCAATCAATGCCATGTCATGGGGTGTCGAGAGATGCTTTGCGCTGTTGAGCCCGCTCGGATTCACGAAATTCGTGTTGGTGCAGCCAAGCTCCTGTGCGCGTCGATTCATCTTCTTCGCAAACGAAGGAACGGAACCCGAGACGTGCTCGGCGAGCCCGTTTGCGACTTCGTTCGCGGACTTCAGCATGAGCCCGTAGAGACAGTCACGCACTTTGACGCGGTCTCCCTTCGTGAGTTCCAAGTTGACCGCACCCGACTCCAAATTTTCCGTCGCTGCGCTCGAGAACACCACAGTGTCATCCTGTGACGCATTCTCCAATACCAGAAGTGCCGTCATGAACTTGGTGATGGAAGCGGGATAGTACTGGTGGTTTGCATTCTTCTCATACAAGAACTTCCCGCTGGTTGCGTTATAGAGTACCGCGCCTTCCGAGGCAATTTCCGGTGCGTTGGCCGCCTTGGCGCTCCCCGCCGCCGCGGTGCTGAACAACAGCACGACCAGAGCCAACAGACCGGCCCGCATGCGTTTGATTCCCTCCGGCATGGACGAATTCCTCCCTTCCGTGTTTCCGTTTTGAACGTAATTCCGTCTATTTTCTTTTAATTCTATCACAAGATCAATTCTGTTTTATTACAAAATCATGAAATATTGTATGTAATTCTTTTGCGCGACAAAGCAGTCTGCCCTGCACGCGGTCTTTTCCGCCGCCGCCCTTGCCGCCGCGCGTTCGGAGTTCCGCGAGAAAGGGCTTCCAATCCACGCCGTCTCCGAACATGAGAAAGGCATAGCCGCTCTCGTCGTCGCCCGAAAAAAGCGCAACCACGCCGGAAAACAGCTCCTTCAGCGGCTTCACCGCACGTTGGAGGGCGCTCTCCGGGAGCGGCGGTAGGATGAGGTAGATTCCATCCGCTTCCGCTTGCTCCCGGCCCTGTGTTTGTGCCTTCTCACGGATTTCCGCTTCCGCCCGCAGAAGGATCAGGGCAAGCGCCGTCTCTGCCGCGCGCTGCTCCGCGGCCATTGCCTTTTCTTGCAGACGCACTACCGCAGCGCTCAGTTCACCCTGCGGTGCGGAGAGCAGTTTCGACAGCTGTTGCGCCTCCCGTATCCGCGCCGCATAATCTTTCACCGCGCGCATTCCGCAGGCAATGTAGAGCCGCGTGCCGCCCTTATAGTTCATGGCGCTCAGAATCTTGAGAATACCCACCTCCGAACTCCGCGCGACATGGGGTGCACAGCAGGCACAGCAATCCACGCCCTCAAGCTCGACAATGCGTACGGCCCCCGTAAGTTCTTTTTTCTGCCGGTAGTTCAGCGCCGCCAGTTCCTCGGCATTCGGGTAATAAGCCTTCACCGGAATATCGCGGAAAATAGCCTCATTCGCTGCGTGTTCCAGTGCCTCAAGTTCCGCTTCCGAGAGCTGCACGCTGAAATCCAACTGCACTTCCCGCTCACTGAGATGAAAACCCACGTTCTCCGCGCCGTAGAGGCGATTGGCAAGTCCGGACAGAATGTGCTCTCCCGTGTGCTGCTGCATAAAGTCAAAGCGGCGCGGCCAATCCACTTCCCCCTCGACCTCGCTTCCCGCTTCCAAGGGGGCATCCAAAATATGGACAATCACGCCCTCGTTTATCTCCGCGTCCAGGAGCTTCGCACCGCCGAGTGTGCCGCGATCTGCCTTCTGTCCGCCCTGCTCCGGAAAAAAAGCCGTGCGGTCCAAGACTACAGCGAAGCGGCTTTCTCCCGCCGCCGTTCTCCTCTCCTCACAGGAAAGAACGTGCGCCTTGAATCTAAGTTCCCGCGGATCGCGGTCAAAAATTGCCTCCGTCATCTCTTCTCTCCCTTCGCGCACGGCTCACCCTACGGTTACGCCTTTGTTTTGCGATTGATGTTGATTGCAAGCGTTTTTCTTTTCCCTTCGTTACCGAAAAGACAGCCTCCCGGCGGGAAGCTGTCTCTTTTCTCTTATTGTGCCGCCTTAATTGCCGCAAGAAGTTCGTCGTAGCTCTCAAAAGCCGGGAACTGCGGATATGCCTTCTTGATTTCCTCGGTGCTGCGGAACAGGAAGCCCGCCTTACTCGCCTCGATCATGCCGAGATCGTTGTAGCTGTCACCGCTCGCAATGGTCTCGTAGCCGATCGACTGGAACGCGCGCACGGTCGTTAACTTGGAGTGCTCAATTCGCATGCGGAAGCCAGTAATTTCACCGTTCTCCGCTACTTCGAGCGAGTTGCAGAAAATGGTCGGATAGCCGAGCTTCTTCATGAGGGGCGCCGCAAACTGCGTGAAGGTGTCGCTCAGAATGATGACCTGCGTGAAGCTGCGGAGCTCATCGAGAAACTCTTTTGCGCCCGGCATCGGGTCGATGGTCGCAATGGTGTCCTGAATCTCCTTAAGTCCCAGGCCGTGCTCCTTCAAAATATCGATGCGGTAGCGCATCAGCTTATCGTAATCCGGCTCATCTCTGGTGGTACGCTTGAGCTCCGGAATGCCCGTCGCCTCCGCAAACGCAATCCAGATTTCCGGAACCAATACACCTTCAAGATCCAAGCAAACAATATTCATGTGCCGCCTCCTAAAAAAACAGTCAATGCCGCTATTATAGCAAACAGAGCCTCACTTTTCCACTAAATCGCCTTCCCGAGGAACTGGCTCTCGTAGAGCGTATAATAAAAGCCCTGCTTTGCCATGAGTTCCTCGTGGTTTCCCTGTTCGATGATGTGTCCCGCCTTCATGACAAGGATTACATCCGCATTGCGTATGGTCGAAAGTCGATGCGCCACGATAAAGCTCGTGCGCCCTTCCATCAGACGGTTAAAGGCCTCCTGAATTTTGAGTTCCGTTCGTGTGTCAATGGAAGAAGTCGCCTCGTCCAAGATGAGCATGGAGGGGTTACTCATCATCACGCGGGCAATGCAGAGTAACTGCTTTTGTCCCTGCGAGAAGCCCTCTCCGTTCTCGGCAATGACCGTATCATAGCCGTCCGGAAGCCGCTCGATAAAGCCTGCAATGTGGCAGGCGCGCGCCACCTCACGCATCTTTTCTTCCGAAATGCCGGGATTTCCCATGGTGATATTTTCGCGTATGGTTCCGCTCTTTAACCAGGTCTCCTGGAGCACCATGCCGAAACCGCCGCGCAGCGACGCACGCGTTAAATCGCGAAGATCCGTCCCGTCGAGACTTATGGCCCCGCCCGTCACATCGTAAAAGCGCATCAAGAGATTGATGAGCGTTGTTTTGCCGCAACCGGTCGGACCGACAATCGCGATTTTCTGTCCCGGCTTTACCGCAAAGTTAAAATCCTCAATCAAATGCTGTTCCGGCACATAGGAAAAGTCCACCCGATCAAAACGAACCGCACCGCGAAACCCTTCGGGTGCAAGCGCCGTTGCCCGGTCCGGAACCTCTTCCGTTTCTTCAATGAGCTCAAAAAGCCGCGCAGCGCAGGCAATGGCATTCTGGAGCTCCGTTAAGACGCCCGAAATCTCATTAAAAGGCTTGGCGTACTGACTTGCATAACTCAGGAAAGCTGTGAGCTCACCGACACTTAAACTTCCGCCGATCACCGAGAGCGCACCGACCGCCCCGACTATCATATAGACCAGCGCGTTCACAAAACGCGTCGTCGGATTGGTCAAGGAGGAGTAGAAGGTGGCCTTCAGCGAAGTATCCGTGAGGCGCTCATTCAGCGCATCAAAGTCACGGATGACCGCATCTTCACGGTGAAAGGCCTTGACCACGCGTTGCCCCTCCACCATCTCGTTGATCATGCCGGTCTGTTCCCCGCGTAGTTTTGACTGCTCGCGAAACAAGAGGTAGCTGTGCTTACTAATATAACCCGCCACAAAGAAGCTGAGCGGCGTAATCAAGACCACGGCGAGGGTTATACTTAAGCTCACGGAGAGCATAAAGAGTAAGGTCCCGACTATGGTCAAAACGCCCGTAAAAAGCTGGGTAAAACCCATCAAAAGCCCATCCGAGAACTGATCCGCATCCGCAATGACGCGGCTCTCGATTTCTCCCGCCGGGTGCGCATCCAAATAGCTGAGCGGCAAACGCTCAATCTTTCGAAACGCCTCGTTTCTGAGGTCCCTCACCACAGAGTAGGCCAGACGGTTGTTGCAGAGATTCATGAGCCATTGGAACAACGCTACTCCTGCCGCAGCCAGTGCTATTTTCAGTATGACTCGATGTACTCCCGGGAAGTCCACGCGCCCCGCACCGATCATGTGGTCCACCGCCTCACCCGTGAGACGCGGTGCGAGCAGGGTCAGCACCACCGTAAGAAACGCAAACAGCAGGGAGGCCGCCAGCCAAAGCCGAAAGCGCCCGATGTAGCGCAACACCTTTTTTACCGTGCGCCACTGCAAATCATTCCTTTTCTTTGCTTCCATTCAGGCCTCCTTCGGAAACTGGGAGTAGTAGATCTCCTGATACACTTCATTGTCCCGTAACAATTCCTCATGTGTGCCGCTGCCAACGAGCGTACCGTTATCCAGTACCAGTATCCGGTCCGCATACTGCACCGAAGCCGCGCGCTGAGACACAATGAAGCAGGTAATATCCCGGGCACTTTCGCGTATGGCGGTCCGAAGCGCCGCATCCGTTGCGAAATCGAGCGCCGAGGCACTGTCGTCCAAAATCAGAATCTGCGGCTTTTTCATGAGCGCACGTGCAATCGTGAGACGCTGCTTCTGCCCGCCGGAGAGATTTCTCGCATTTTGCTCCAAGTAAAAGTCGAGCTTCCCGGGCTTGGTCTCCACATACTCTTTCGCCTGCGCGATTGTGAGTGCCTCCCAAAACGCCGCGTTGTCGGCATCCTCCTTGCCCCATCGGAGATTGTCCGCAATGCTGCCCCGAAAGAGCTCTGCCTTCTGCAACACCATGCCGATGTTTGCACGGAGGCTCTCCAGCGTTAAGCGGCGCACATCTTCACCGAAGACGCGAACCTCCCCGGCACTCGCGTCATAAAAGCGGGGAATCAGGTTCACCAGGGAGGATTTACCGCTGCCCGTGCCGCCGATAATGCCTATGGTATCGCCCGCATAGGCAGTAAAGCTGATGTCATGCAGGGCCTCTCCGCTCTCCTTGTCATAGCGAAGAGAGACATCCCGAAACTCGACCGCCTTTTTGCGCCCGTTCTCTTCGCTCTCGGCCTCTCCTAAAAAGACCTCGCTTGCATTTTCGCTGCCATCCTGCATATCGCTATGCACCTCCAGCACGGCCGCGACACGCTCGCTGCAGGCAGCCGCACGCGTCACCTGAATGATGAGGTTTGCAAGCTTGATGAGCTCCACCAGAATTTGCGACATATAGTTTAAAAGCGCAACCGCCTGTCCGGTCTCCAAAATACCCGTATTCACCCGCACGGCATCCGTTTGAATCAACGCGACAACGGCAAGATTAATCAGCACATAGGTCAGCGGATTCATGAGACCGGAAATGCGTCCCACCTTGAGCTGCTCCGTCAAGAGTGCCGCATTTCGCGCGGCATAGCGCTTACGCTCTGTCTCCTCCTGCCGAAAGGCGCGTATCACACGGACACCGGTCAGGTTTTCGCGCGTGCTCGTCATAATCTCATCGAGTTTTCCCTGCACGCGCTTATAGAGCGGCAAGGTAGTCAGTAAAATCCAAAAGACCACAGCGCCGATCACCGGAATTGCGACCGCAAAGATGAGCGCCGAAGGACCGTCGATGGTAAACGCCATGACCATGGCGCCGAAAACAATAAACGGCGAACGCAGAAAGAGACGCAGCACCATGTTGACACCCGCCTGCACCTGGTTCACATCGCTGGTCATACGCGTAATCAAGGTGTCCGCGCCAAACAGATCCAGCTGAGAGAAACTTAACTCCTGCACCTTCGCAAAGAGCCTATGCCTTAACTCGCCGCCGAGCCGCATTGACGCCTTGGCCGCAAAATACTGCGCAATAATAGAAAAACTAAGCCCCGCCGCACCGAGCAATAAGAGCAGCCCGGACTGTTGCAGCACATAGAGCCGGTCTCCGCTCGCAATGCCGCGGTCTATGATCCGCGCCATAATGAGCGGGACAAGCAGTTCAAGCAACGCTTCCACCAGCTTAAAGAACGGCGCGAGTACCGCCTCTCTCCTATACTTCTTTAATATCGGTATCAAAACCTTCATACGCCCCTCCCTTTCTCACAATATCCTAGCGAGCCGCACCTCGGCTGTCAAGAAATGCGAGCACACGTTGATTTCCGAGCACTTTGCGGCAAACGCCACTGAACTAAGATACAGCACGTTAAAAGTCCGGCTTTCCGAGGACAAAAAAGGCGGGGCGGTGAAGACCTTAGGTCTTCACCGCCCGCATATACGAGAATTAGGGGAGTCTCGTTTTTGCTTTGCTTTTCTTTGCCTTACGGCGTCTCGCGAATCCATGCACCGGAAGCGTCCACATGGTAGCCGTCCGGCGTCACTTCGTTCGCATACATGGAACCGTACGGTCTGCCGCCGCGGTTTCCGTACACCCAACGGTTCTGGGTAGCATCCCAGTCCCAAGTCGGTGCCGGCGTTACCGGGTTCAGGTAGTACCAAACACCGTCAATCTCCTGCCAGCCGGTCAACATAGCGCCGGTCAGCAGGTTCAGATAATACCATCTGCCGTCTGCGCTGTCGTGATACCAGCCCTTGTCCATGGAACCGAACCAGCCATCGTGGTTCGTGGAGAGGTGATACCAAACGCCCTGATTGTCCTTCCACCAGCCGCTGTCCATGACACCGTTCTCATCGAAGTGGTAGCTGTAAATCTTGGTCTGGCCGTCAAAGGTGTAAGCGACATCCGCCCAGGTGTTAGTGAGCTTACGGCTGTTGCCGAGCTCGAAGTACCAGCCGTGGCCTGCCGGGTCAAAGTTCACCCAGTTGCCCTCTGCGCCGTTCTGGTAGACGCGGTTGCCGGTGCCGGACGGCGTCGTGCTGCCCGTCACACCTCTGCTGCTGCCGCCGCGGCCTCTGCTGCCGCCGCCACCGCCGCCACCGCCGTGGCTGCCGCCACCGCCGCCACCGTGGCTGCCGCCACCACCGCCGCCCGGAGTCGGTGCCGGAACGATGCCTGCGATTCTTGCGAGGATGCCGTCAATCAGAGCCTTGAGATTTGCATGCTCCGTAACAAGCTCAGCCGTGGTGGGTCTCGGGAGACGGTTTGCAAGCGCATTGGCCTGCGTGACCGCATTCGTAAGATCCGAGAGCTCAGTCGGGGTGAGGTGCGGAATGATGCGCGGATCCGTCATCACTGCGTTGCCTCTGTTGATCTCGCCAATCAGGTTATTTCTTGCGTTCTGCCAAGCGGTATCATCCGCCGGGATGAACATTGCATAGAGCGTCATATCGCGGGTCACAGCATCGGAGTCCGCGAAGGTCGGTGCCGTCTGGCTGTTCGCCTTACGGAACTGATCGAACTCATACTCGATGCCCGTTGCCGGATCCGTGTAATTCAGCGCCAGCGCACCGCGCATGGTCGTGTAATCCGGATGGCTCGCGAGGTCGCTGCCGTGTGCAATGCGGAAGGTGTAAGGCGTACCGCGCATTGCGTCGATCACCGTCACCGTGTGTGCCTTCTTGTAGCTCAGCACCAGATAATCACCGTTCTTCGCCTCGAAGCTAAAGTTTCCGTCAAAGCCCGCTGCACTTAAGTCTGCCGGGTTCATCAGAACCGGAACGTAATTCACGTTTCCGCTCGGATCGACGGTGCGCTTCCAGAGCTCATAATCGGTGTTGTTCTTGATGCTGTCGTCAAGGCGAGCAATCACGCGCATGGTCGCGTTGCTGTTGGTCGCCGGGACAAGCTTATTGACGCCGTCCACGTCTCTTGCGAGACCGACCTGCAGGCTCCACGGGAGCTTGATCTCGTTGTCGCCGACCTGTGTCTTCAGCTCGTTTGCATAGTTGCTTGCCACCGTACCGCGGTTGAACTTCGCGATGTAGGTGATCGTGTCAACGCTCGGGTTTGCAAGCGCTGCCGTATCATCCGGGTTATCAATGAGCTCGGTGAGGAGTCTCACATTGTCTGCCGGATCGAGTGCAAAGCGGCCGTCCTTCGGCGTATAGTCGAGGTCTGCCTTCGGCTGTGCCGGAAGGATGGACTGACCGTTGTAGCTTGCGGACACGGTTACGGAGCCCGCCGGCATCACAATACGCTGACCTGTTGTCGTAAGGCCGCTCAGATTGCCGAGGAGTACGTTCCAACGCTTAAACGTTGTTCCTGCCGGCACATCCGCGTCAAACTTAATCTTGTCGCCTTCCCGGAAGGTAACGTTCGTATTGTCGGCGCCGATCGGAATGATCTGTTCCGTACCGTTAATCATTCTCTTAATTTCGACAACCTTACCGCCGTTCTCAAGCTTCAGCGTGTACTCGGTCGTCGCCGCTGCCGGCGTTCCGGTAACCGGAATCACCGTACCCTGCGGAATCTGATTCTGCGGCGTCTGGCTGCCGCCGACCGGTCTTGCGACCACCGTATAAGTCGTGTTCGGGTCGAGGTTGTCAAAGACAATCGCTGCGCCCGGCGTGCTCGGGGTAACCCAGCCGGAAGCCGGAACCACGTTGCCGCTCGCATCAATCAGGGAGTACTCTGTGTTCGGTGCGGTCGGGCTGACCGTGATGGTCTTCTGACCTGCGTTTGCCGCATCGGTACCGACCGTTGCGTTCGCTCCGACTGCCGGCACATTCACCACGGTCGGCTGGCTGCGATCCGACGCGACTACGCTCGTAATCGGCGTGCCCGCTGCCGGGTTCTGTGCGGTTGTAAGTTCGTATACCTGGTACTGTGCGTTGACCGGAAGGCCCGTGAACGCACCGCTCTGGAGTGCCGAGCCCGGAAGGGTTGCAATCACGTTGCCGTTCATATCGGTAATTGCGTAGTTTCTCAGGCTGTTTGCACTGTTTACCTTGACCGTACCGGTGCCGTTGTTTGCGACTACGCCGTTTGCGTTCGGCATTGCAAGCACGCCGTCATCCGTCAGACCGATGCGGGTAAAGACCGTCGTATAGGTCTCGCTACCGTTGATAATCGTCGTGTTGGTCGGCTGAGAACCGGAGCTGCTGGTCCACGGCTGTGCCATGTAGGTCGCCGGGTTTGCCGGAACCGGCGTCGGCTTCGGGACATCCGCCCAAGTGGTCGCATGCCAAATGCCGGAAGCGGTATCCTTGGTCTGCTCACCGACACGCACCGTTGTGTTGCCGCTCAGACTGCCGTTTGCGCTGTGCGCAAAGTTAATCGTATACCACTTGTTCGGATCCTCGACAAACTTCGGGTAGACACTGACTGCCGTCGGGGTGGTCGTGCCTGCCGGAATTGCGAGTTTGTGATCTGCGGTCGTAATCGTGGAACTGTCGGTGTCCGCATCGTAAATCTTCTGCTCCGCGCCGCCGTTGATCGTCACATACCAGCCCTCGAGCTTATAGTTGTGAACCGGATCTGCGCTGATTGCTAGATTGCCGTGCGAGTCGAGACCCACCAGCTCCTGCCAGGTGTAGGAACCGACACGGATGGAGCGCGGTGCCGTGTTGCCCGAGATATCACCGTTTGCCGTGGAAGTATAGCTGACACGTGCCCAGGTGGTTGCATCGTTCAGGTTCTCGACATAGGTAATCGTGATGAGTGCACCCTGGCCATCCGATCCTGCCTGCAGGGTAAAGTGCAGGTTCTCATCCGTACCCTGAACCATGCCGCCCGGTGCGAGAGCGCCGTTGTTGGTGCCCGGGTTCATGTTCGGCGCGTAGTTGTAGCCGGGGAGGAACGGAACCGCAACCGTCTGTGCGCCGGTTGCGCCGACTGCTCTCGGCTCATCGATGTCCGGAAGATTCGGTCTGCCCTCCTGACCATCCAGCTTGTTGCCGTGGTTATCGAAGAACTTTACCTGTACGCGAATCTGATACGCCGGATCGCGTCTGTAGGTGTACTTAATCTTGACGTTCTGGTTCGGCATTTTGCCGGTCAGCACGCCGTTCGTATTGAACTGAAACTCGCCGTTTGCAGCAAGCTTGTTCGTACCGTAAACGCAAGCGTTCTGGTTATCCGCATCACCGCTCACAACCTGCACGCTGTCGTAGACATAGCCCGCAATGGTCGGCGGCGTCATGCCGACAGACTCCTCCGCATTCTTGTTCTCAGAGGTCGCTGCTTTAATCGTGGTACCGGTCTGATCCACATACTCCGTGCGGAGAGAGAAAAACTTGCTCGTATCCACAATATAGAGATAACGAATGGTCAGGTTATCGTTCGGCATCACGCCGCTTACGACATTGCCACCGATCACATTGACCTGCGCAGCGCCGGTGCCGGCACCGGAGGCCTCACCGAACTTACGCTTTTTATCGTTCTTTACAATGACAGATCCTACCTTATAGCCGGGAACCGCCGTTGGGGAGAGCGGAACTGCGGTGACCGTATCGCCCATGGCCTTCTGCGTCGGGGAAACCCAGGGCGCACCGTTCGGATTGAAGGCAATGTGGTTGCCGGAATAGAAGCTGCCGCTATCGGTCGCCGGAAGCTCGGCGTTGCTGCCGTCCAGCATGCGGTAGTGCATTACAGTGTAGTCGAAGTTCTGCGCCACACCGCTCGGAATCCATTTCGGTGCGTACGTCTTGCTATCGCTCGGCATTGCAATCGGAAGCGCCGGCTCAACATACTTCAAAGGATCGGAAGCATCGTACCAGCCGCCAAAGGTGTAGCCCGGATAGGACACGCCCCCAAAATTCGGGAACGCCGGTCTTGCATCGGAATCGCCTGCGTTTGCGGAAGTACCGTTTGAGTGAACCAGCGGAATGCCCGCAAAGCCCGGAACGTCTCTCAAAAGAGTACCGGTCTCGCCCGAAACGGAGTTGCTCGTATAGCCGCCGTACGTAACCCCCGGACCGTCTCCGGTGTCAAAGGTAATCGTGGCCGTTGCCGCATAAACCGGCAGCGCCGGGGCTGCCACGGAAAATACCATGACAGCCGCCATCGCCGCGGCGATCCGAGACTTGAAATTATGTCTCAATCTCATCTCATTCCTCCTCAGTGAATCCACGCGCCGTTCGCGTCAACGCGGTAACCGTCCGGCGTTGTTTCATTCTGGTACATGGAACCCATGGGTCTCACAACGGAGTTGGACTTGTAGAACCATCTCTCATTCACCGAGTCATACTCATAGGTGTTTGCAGAGGTGGTCGGTGCAAAGTAGTACCACTTTCCGTTGATCTCATGCCAACCGGTCTGCATGATGCCGGTTGCCGGATCCAGGTAGTACCAGTGCTTATCCGCCTCGTCGTAGTGCCAACCCATCTGCATCTTGCCGAGCCAGCCGTCGTGCTCTGTATTGCAGTAGTACCAATCCAGCTTCTCATCGCGGAACCAACCAAAGTCCATGATACCGTGCGAGTTGAAGTGATACCAACCGTTCTTGTTGACATCGCCGTTTGCGTAGTCAAGCTTTGCCCAGCGGCTCACAAGACGGATACCGCCGTTCAGCGTGAAGATCCACTCGCTGTGCTCGGGGTTAATGAGTTCCCAGTTGCCGTTCGTACCGACCGTGTAGCTCGGCTCGTAATCGGCAATGAAGGCCTCGTTTCCGATCAGGTTCGGCTTGCCGAAGGTGCTGCCGACACCTGCGCTGATGCTTCTTGTGCCGCCGCTGCTGCGACCACCGCCGCCGCCGCTGCTGCGTCCGCCGCCGCTGCTGCCGCCGTTACCGCGACCGCCGCCGCCGATTCCGCCGCCCGAAAGAGCATCGTTCGAAATTCTGCCGTAGTGGTCATAACGCGGGTTCAAGGTGTTCTCGTAACGCTGGATTGCATCGAGCAAATCGTCGAGTGCCTGCTGGAGTTCAGCCGCCGTTGCTCTCGGATTGGTACGCTCAAAGACTGCGATTGCATCGTTGATACCGGTGTGCACGCCCGGAACACCGTTGATCAGAGCAGCGGTCTCCTTGCGCTTTAAGAAGAAGTCATCCGCAAGCTTAATTGCCTTTTTGATTGCATCATCAAGGCCGTTTCTCGCGTTGTCAACTTCCTCCTTGTTGTCCTTCCAGTAACCGTAGACAATGGTGCGCTTCTTAATCGGCGCGGTATCGTCAAACGCTCTGTACTTATCCGCCTTGCGGCTCCAACCCTGCCAGTCGTACTCAACGCCGGTCGCCGGATCGGTGAGGTGCGTTGCACTGCCGGTCGGCGTGTTGTTGAGAACGGTGCTGTAAAGCGTCGAATAATCCGCATCGCTCGGGGACTCACCCTTTCTCACCGGGAAGCTGTACTGCGGCCACGGTGCCACGGTGTCCTTGTCGTTGATGAAGGTCACCTTATAAGCCTTCGAGTAAACCAGGTAGTACTTGACGCCTTCCTGTGCGGTGAACTGGAAGAGACCGCCGCTTGCGTAGACATCAGCCGGGGTCAAGGTCTCCGGAACGTAGGTCGACGTAGCCGTATCATAGCGAAGCAGCTGGTAGTCGAGGTTGTTCACATCTTCCTTGTCAAGCTGTACATAGGTGTTAAATCTTGCGTTGGACGCCGTTGCGCGCGGCACAAGTCTGCCGTTGACATAGCGCTCAATGTTGGTCTGGACCTCCCAGGCCGCCGTAAATGCAGTCGGGTGGTTTGCCGCATCGACCGTTGCCGGATCGCTCTTCAGCGCCGAAGCAACCGCCGCCGGGACGTTCTTCTTCTGGTACACAACCTTGTAAGAAACATCCGCATGGTTCACGTTCATGATGACGCGGTCATCCGGCGTGGTAAGGTCGTTCTCAAGGCCCGGAATCTCGTTCGGATCCAGCGCCATCTCGCCCGGGTTACCGCCGCGAATCTCATCCGTAACCGGCGAATTGCCGTTCAGGTTGCGGTTATAGTAAGCGGTCAGGACCACGTTCGTATCCGGCATCGTGAAGGTCAGCGTCGCGTTGCCGAGCTGGCTCGTGATGCCCGGGATGATACCGGTCGTGACTCTCCACTCCTTGAAGGTCTCGCCCGCGCTGTTGGTTGCCGGTGCGGTCAGGACAACTGTCTCGTCCTTGTGTGCCTCGTCGAAGTAGTTCGTGTTGATTGCGTTGCCGTTGACAGTCGTGATTTCACTCTCGCCGTCCGTCGTCGTGATGCTGAACTTCGGAATCTCAAGCTCGCCGCCCGGATCCATGGTAACCGGCGTTCCGTCCGGAAGCTTGCTGAGCGCGGTGATATCGTTTCTGCCGTGCGGTCTTGCGACCACGGTGTAGGTCTTGTTGGGATCGAGACCGGAGAAGGTAATTCTGCCCGGTGTTCCCGCCTGCCAGCCGTCCGCCTGGGTCTCCGGCGTCGTCACGACGTTTCCGTTCTCATCGATGAGTGCGTAGTCCGCATCTCTGTCGGAGGGATCGATCGTGAAGTCAACCTTCGTCTCATCGTTCGGGTTATACGTAATCTGCTTGTTCGTATCAACTGCCGGAACATGTGCATCGCTCGGGCTGCTGATCGGTGCCGGCACGTTCGAAATGTCGTCGCCGACCTGTGCCGTGTTATCGCCCTCTGCCTCGTAGACCTGGTAGGTCGTTCCGGGCGTGAGGTTGTTGAAGTAGGTTCTGCCGGTCACGCTGCCGTCGCCGACGCCCACAACCTTGCCGTAGGGATCCACGACAATGTACTTGTAGCCGGGCTTCGTGTCGTAAGCCGTCACAACGCCCTTACCCTGGGTATCAAGGCTGCCGCCCGCATCCACCGGGTGTACGTTGGTACCGAAGACCGCCGGATCCGGATAGAACTTGACGAGGTAGGTCTCGCCGTCTGCGATTGCATCGCCCGCATTCATCATTGCGCCGTTGTGGAACCAACCCTTGTAGAGGTAGTTGACCTCACCGGTGTAGCTCGTCGCTGCCGGCTCAACCTGACCCCAGGTCTTGTCCTTCCAAGTGTGAAGCGTGGTCGGAACACCCGGATTCCAGGTGACATGGTTGTCAAACGGTGCAAAGTTAATGTCAATCCACCAAGCCGGATCTTCCTTAAATGCAGCAACGAGGTTCTCGCCGCCCTGGAAGCGATCCGTATCCTGAAGGAGGTGCTCACTGCCGTCCATGACACGGTTGTTGTTCGTATCCACGAACCAGCCGTCGAGCATGTAGTGGTAGTCGTTTGCTGTGACAATCGGAAGGAGGCGCTTTGCCTTGAGGTCCGCATAGGTGTAGCCGAGACCTGCGCCGTTGTCCTTCAGCACGCTCACCTTGAAGGAGTTCGTGCCGTTTGCGGTCACATCCGGGGAAACCTGCTTGGTCGGGTCATCCGCCGGTGCCATATTGTCGGAGCTCAGGGTTCCGAGTTCCGTGCCGCCCACCGTGTCCTTGCCGCTGTAGAACTGGATATTGCTCCAAGCGCTTGCATCTCTGTTGTAACGATAGCTGAGCTTAAAGTCACCGGTCGGCATCTTCGCTCTGTAGTGGTTGTTTGCGGTGTTGAAGGTTGTTGCATCGCCCGCAATCGGCACACCCACCGGATTGTCATTGTAGCTGTTGTAGATATAGCCGTAGAGTTCCGGCATTGCGAGCGGATCGCCCTCAACCGTATCATCCGTTGCCTTCGGCGTCACCACCGGCGCAACAATGTTTCTGAGGAGACTGTCGTTCGTGCCGAGGTCCTCGTGCGTCAGGGTGAATTCCTGGCCGGTACCTGCACCGGTATAAACGTAGTTAATCTCGACATTCTGGTTCGGCATCACGCCGGTGAAGTTGCCTGCCGCATCCGCGCTGCCGGTCAGGGCAAACACAAGCGGGTTCGGATCTGCATCGTTTGCCGTGTTACCCGTGACCACGTCGTAGTGGTCATAGGTGTAACCGAAGGTGCTCACCGGGCTGATGTTAATCGGATCCTCCGGCCTCACCATCGCGGTGGTGGAGGGTGCGACAACCGTGCCCGCCGGCGATACGTGGTTCACCTTGAGCTGGAAGCCCGGGTGAGACGGATCGACGCGATAGCGCCAGGTGACTGCTGCATCCTGACCCGGGAAACGACCCGTAAAATTACCGTAGTTCGCGCTGCCTGCAACCGTATCGAAGGTACCGAAGGGAGCCGGCGCGGTCTGATCGCTGAACTGATAGGTACTCGGGTTGATAAAGGAATCCACCGGCGCCCAGACATAACCCGGGACAACCTTGCGGTTACCGCTCAGCGGATCCTCAACCGAGAAGCCGCTCGCTGCCGGTGTGGTTCTCGTCTGGAACACGATGCTTCCGTTCTGATTCTCATAGGAAGTCGTATACGCGAACTTGATGTTGTGGTTAACGGTATAGATTGCGTCATAGATTTCCGGAGTTGCCGGGAATACGGACGGAATCGGTGTCGGCACCGCCGGCATTACACCACGCTTGTTCCAGCCGTGGAAGTCATAGCCGTACTTCGTAACCGTCGGCGCAAGTGCGTTGGTCGGATCGCCCGCGAGACCGCTGAGCATGCCCGGGGTCGGCGTACCGCCCTTTGCGTCGAAGGTAATGGTGCTGTTATCTCTCACATAGTGATAGGTAATGACCGTATCCTGCTTCGGCATGATACCGGTGACCTTACCGAAGTTCGGGCTGGTCGCCGTGCTGTCCGGCGTCAGCTTGAGCGCTGCGCCGCCGACAGAAGTCTCATCCGTGTCAATACTGGAAAGACGATAGGACGGAGGCGTTACGGTCGGTGCCGCTTCGTTGACCGGCTCACCTGCCGCGATGCTCTTTGCCGCGCGGTTTTCCGCGCCCGTGACCGGATCGCCGTTTGCATCCACATACTGGAAGCTCAGGGAGTATCCAGCTCTGCGGAGTGCCGCATTGTCTGCCGCCGTTGCGGAGTCCGCAACCGAGAGGCCGTACTTATCCGCCTGGTCTGCGGTGAAGAAGGTGCTGAACGGCGCCACGCTGCTTGCCGCAACGCCCGTGCCCGGTTCCGCAAAGTTCTTCTCCTGTGCAGCCGTCGGCGTACCCACGCCGGAGAACGCATCCGGAAGATCCTTGTTCGGATCCACACCCTTCTTCGAAATACCGATTGTGGAGCCGGCAATGCTCTGCATTACGGAAATCTTCTTATTTATTGCGACAAAGACGTTGCTCGGCTTGCCCTCGCCGTCCGTGTTGCCGGTGACGTTGATCACGGAAGCACCGGAGGGCTTGCTGCCCGCGAGCTTCAGTGCACCGGTTTCAAAGTTGATTGCGCCGCGGCCGTTGGTCTTGGAAACGTTGCCGCTAACACTGGAGCCGTGCTCCAGCTGAAGCGTTCCGCCGTTAATGTTAACCGCAGCACCTGCCGTTTCAACGCCGATTTTCGAATCCTGTACCGACGCCTGGTCGCCGAGACGCAGGGTACCGCCGGTAACCGAGATGAGCGAGGTGGAACGCTCTGCGGTTCCGCCCTTCAAGATCAGCTTCTCAATCGTGTACTTACCGCTGCCGGTCTGCGTGAACAGCGGCGTTCCGGGCGTACTGGAGGTGATTTCTACGGTCGGGCCGGTGTACGGGGTCGCCGTCGAATTCTTCTCATAGTCTGTTGTCGCAATGACAACGTCGGTGCTACCGCTGCCCGAAAGCGTAACCGGAGCGCCGTTGTAGTTCTGGATGTAGATATAACCCTTTTTGCCTGCCAGCTTGTCTACCGCGTGCTGTAAGGTCGCAAAGGGATCCTCATAGGTACCCTGACCGGAATCGTTACCACTAGCACTATTGACATAGTAGGAAGTCGCCTTGATCAGGAACGCAACTCTGCGGTGAACCGTCTCGTACGGGTGCAGGTCAATCTGCCAGGAGTATCCTACACCGGAGTCGATGTTATTGGTTCTGTCAGGCCCTCCGCCGACAAACATGTACTTCCAGTAGTCATAGTAGTGACCGACCCAACGCTTATCCGGCGGCGTTAAACCGAGGTTCGAATCGTTGGTAATCAAATCGAAGGTCTGCAAGGTCGTGCGGTTAACCATGTGGAAGCCGGTGGGCGTGATAAAGCAGGTCGCATTGTCATCGCCGTTGATCATGCTGTCCGCACCGGAGCCAATCCAGAAACGACCGGTCGTGTTGGTCGTGTTGTGGAGGTAGTAGTCGACAATAACGCTTCTGCCGTCCGGACCCGGGGAGACCAGCATGCGGTACTCGACACCGAGGTTTGTGTCCGTAACGACATCACCGTTGTTGTTCGGTGACGGCTTTAAAGCCTTATACCCCGGTAAGCCAAAATAGCTGCCTGCCGACGGAGCCGAAGCCGTGGGGCTATCCGCCTTGACAACCCAAGTCGCATATCCTCTGTGGGACCAAGTGGTCTGAATGCTGCCGGCCGTATAGGTGTGCTGACCGGTATCCAAACCGTGAATATCAAAACGTTTCGTGGCAATGCCATCGCCCTCCGAGGATGCACCCGTTGTAGCCGAGATCCACTCGAAGGCGGTAGCTTCTGTCGCACCGTTGTTACTTCCGCCCGGCTGCAACTCCGTCGCATATGCATTCTGCACGCCCATGCCGCTCATAGCGAGGCCAAAGATCATGAGAAATGCGAGGAGCTGAGCGAGTGCTCTCCGCACGATACCGCGGAAAGAATTCTTGCTGTTGCTCATTGAATATGTCACGCTCCCTTCTTTAGTTGGGGTCTGCCACAAAGACAGCCAAATCTTCCGGAACGTCGTTCTTCGTGACGTTCGTGGAAGGTCCTGCAATCAGACCGCGCACAAAGTGGTTCCGCTCGGTTCTGTCGTAGTGATAGAAGCCCGGACCGGCGCTGCCGTTGTTTCTCCAACGCGGCGCTTCCTCATCTCCGGTGAAGCCGAGGAACTGACCGTTGTAAACAAGGATGTAACCCTCGCCGGTGTTCAGCACGCGTCTGCCGTTCACGATTCT